>LSQX01118122.1_pt1 | contig 21532 bp, 21 predicted proteins | sample 654561 | NCBI WGS metagenome assembly LSQX01 (sample SAMN04489861, study PRJNA283612) | anaerobic digester metagenome | isolation source: 4 biogas reactors fed with cattle manure at either 37C or 55C with and... | place: Denmark: Kongens Lyngby | collected 2014 | reverse complement strand
CTTCCATACCCCTGGCAGTGTGGATGGGCAGGGGCCGCGGCCCCTCAACTGCCGGCATCGAGAATCGTCTAGCTGCTGAGAAGAAGGAAGCACAGGCAAAGCGCAGGGCAGCGAATGTGGCGAGCTTTTTCTCTGGATTTCGGCGTCGTTCGCCGTCGGCCTCTGGCCAGCCCGCGCCCCAGTCAGAATCTGCGGCCCAAATTCAGGCCATTTCAAACCCAGAGACTGCCCGATCCTTGCAGAATCTTCAGCACCTGCTCTACACGCAAGTGCTTACCGACGACGAGTTTCAAGCCGCCAAAGACAAGCTCCTAGGTCATCGAAACTCGGTAGACCCGCTTGTGCAGATCGAACAGCTCGCCGAGCTGCACCGTCAAGGCATCTTGGGCGACCTAGAGTTCGCCTCTGCAAAGTCCCGGGTGCTCGGCCTCTAACTTGCCGCTGCCGAAGGCATTAAGCCCATCAGCAGATTGCCGAGTCTGCACCGTGATAGTAGGCATGAAACTGCCAAACATAGATTGATCGTGCAAGCTCAGCATCGGGGCCAGGTTCATCGGATTGAAACTTTGCTTGGAACACTCTTTCAGCAGCGTCATGCTTATGCCGCAGACACGAAGCGGGGCCTCAGTCGTATTGACCGAGGCCCCGCCTAGTGCGAAACAGTGAGTGCTTACGCGAACTGGTTCATGGTGTTGTCTTTACCGCCAGCCTTGAGCGCTGCGTCACCCGAGAAGTACTCCTTGTGGTTGTCACCGATGTCGCTACCAGCCATGTTCTGGTGGCGTACAGTGGCGATGCCTTCGCGGATCTCGCGACGCTGCACGTCGCGAACGTAGGTCAGCATGCCCTCGTCACCGAAGTAGCCCTTTGCGAGGTTGTCGGTCGACAGCGCCGCGGTGTGGTAAGTCGGCAGGGTGATGAGGTGGTGGAAGATACCCGCACGTGCCGAGCCATCGCGCTGGAAGGTGCGAATCTTCTCGTCGGCAAGCTGAGCAAGCTCGGTCTCGTCGTACTCCACGCTCATCAGGCCGTCGCGGTCGTAAGCCGACACGTCCTTGCCCTCTTCGACGAGCTGGTCGTATGCCTGCTGGCGGAAGTTGAGGGTCCAGTTGAACGAGGGGCTGTTGTTGTAGACAAGCTTCGCGTCAGGGAACTCTTCGCGAATGCGATCAACCATCTCGGCGATCTGCTCAACGTGGGGCTTCTCGGTTTCGATCCACAGCAGATCGGCACCGTTCTTCAGCGAGGTTACGCAGTCGAGCACGACACGGTCGACGCCGGTGTCGGCGCGGAACTGGTACAGGTTGCTTGCCAGGCGCTTGGGGCGCATGAGCTTGCCGTCACGCTTGATGACCACGTCGCCGTTGCCGAGCTCTGCCTCAGAGATCTCTTCGACGTCGATGAATGCGTTGTACTGATCGCCCAGGTCACCATCAACCTGAGTGACGGCGATCTTCTGGGTGAGGCCAGCGCCGAGCGAGTCGGTGCGCGCAACGATCACACCGTTGTCGATGCCGAGCTCAAGGAACGCGTAGCGAACTGCGTTGATTTTCGCGATGAAGTCCTCGTGCGGAACCGTGACCTTGCCGTCTTGGTGGCCGCACTGCTTCTCGTCAGAAACCTGGTTTTCGATCTGAATTGCGCAAGCGCCTGCTTCGATCATCTTCTTGGCGAGCAGGTAGGTTGCCTCAGGGTTGCCGAAGCCGGCGTCGATATCGGCAATGATCGGCACCACGTGGGTCTCGTAGTTGTCAATCTGCGACTGGATGAACTCAACCGCGGTTTCGTCGCCTGCGAGGCGCGCGTCGTCGAGCTGCGTGAAGAGCAGATCGAGCTCACGGGCGTCTGCCTGACGCAAGAAGGTGTAGAGCTCTTCGATGAGCGCGGGCACCGAGGTCTTCTCGTGCATCGACTGGTCGGGCAGTGGGCCGAACTCTGAGCGGAGTGCCGCGACCATCCAGCCCGACAGGTAGAGGTAGCGCTTGTTCGTGCTCTTCAGGTGCTTCTTGATCGAGATCAGCTTCTGCTGACCGATGAAACCGTGCCAGACACCGAGTGACTGAGTGTAGACCGACGAATCTGCGTCGTACTCTTTCATATCGCGACGCATGATGTCAGCGGTGTACTGCGCAATCTGAAGACCTGTCTTGAAACGGTTCTGTGCGCGCATGCGAGCGACGTACTCAGGGTTGATTGCATCCCAGCTTGAGCCGTTCTGCTCTTTCAGGGCCTGCACGGCGTCGATGTCGTTTTGGAACGCAGTCATTATTGACTCCTTCGCTTGGTGGTACTGAGTGCACAAACTTCGTGTGTAAGTTGGACTACTTCCACTCTGGGGCATCAACATAGGCCCACCAGCCCCAATGAGGGGGTGAATATTCTCGTTTTTTCTACGAATCGAAACTTCATGGCCGCAATAGGGTATGCGGCGAGATGTTTCAGTCGGGCAAGCCGCGACCCGACAGCGCCTCAAGCGGCTCGCCAATTTCAGAATCATCATGGTGCGGAAGCTCATACAAATCAAGCGACAGCTCGTCGGGCGTCGGCGAACCAATCTCGAGGGTCTCGACATCTCGCAGCCGACGCTCAACCGCACGCGTGCGACGCCCGGCTTCGGTCACCGTGTTCTGCGCGGTCTGCAGTTGCTTGCCTAGCTTCTCCCACACCTGACCATACTTCTGGAACTCAGTCTTTGCGGCGCTCAACACCTTCCAAACTTCGCTCGAGCGTTGTTCAATGGCGAGCGTACGAAAGCCCATCTGCAAGCTGTTGAGCAAGGTCATGAGCACCGACGGGCCAGCAACCGTGATGTGAAAGTCGTTCTGCAAACGGCTGGCAAGGCCTGGCCTCCGCACGACCTCGGCAAACAGTCCCTCAGTCGGTAGGTACATAATGCCGAAGTCGGTACTGTATGGCGGCTCGATGTATTTGTCGGCGATGAGTTTTGCCTGGGCAAGAATGACACGCTCAATGTTCTTGCTTTGCACATCAATCTCTGACTTGTCGCCCCGCTCTTGCGCCTCAAGTAATCGCTCGTAGTCTTCTTGTGGAAACTTCGAGTCGATCGGCAACCACACCGGCAGGTCGTCATCGCTGCGGCCCGGCAGTTTCACGGCAAACTCGACCCGTTCGGCTGAACCCGGCCGCACCGCGACGTTCTCTGCGTATTGTTCAGGGGTCAGCATGTCGTCAAGCTGACGCGAAAGCTGCACCTCACCCCAGCCGCCACGGTTTTTCACGTTCGTGAGCACGCGCTTGAGGCCGCCCACATCTGAGGCGAGCGTCTGCATCTCGCCCAGCCCCTTCTGCACCTGCTCGAGACGCTCGCTCACCAGCGCGAACGACTCACCCAGCCGCTTTTCGAGCGTGCCCTGCAATTTCTCATCGACGGTTTCGCGCATTCGCTCAAGCTTCGCCTCGTTGCCCTGCCGCAGTTTCTCGAGTTCGGTGTTGAGCGTGCGCTGCAGTTCAACCTGCTTCGCCGCGTTGGTTTCGGTCAGGCTCTGAATGCGCTTCGCGTTCTCATCAAGCGAGGTCTTCAGCGTGCCCTGCAGGGTCTCATCAACGGTCACACGCATCTGCTCAAGCTTTGTCTCGTTCTCGGCACGCAGCACATCGAAGCGCTGCTCAAGAGCACCCCGCAGCTCGCTGATCGACCGACCAAGCACCTCGTTCAGCTCACGACTCGCCAAGACACGGGTCTCGCGCTCGCGAGCAAGTTCGATCGTCTGTGCGTCGCTCGACACCCGCAGCGTCTGACTCAGTTCGCCACGCTGTGCTTGCAGGTCTTGTCGCACCCCCGCGAGCTGACCCTGCAGTTCGGCACGCACCTCGGCAGAGAGTCCGTTCGCCTGTGGCCCTCGGCGCAGCAGCACGACCACAAGCAAAGCCGCAACCAAGACGAGATTCAGCGCGACCAAGATCAGTACGAGTGTCTGCATGACTCCTCAATTCTGGTGGAATGCTCATCAGCACCTGATGATGCAATTGACCCTATAAGTCACCACCGACATTGTTGGTTTCCTGCACGGGGGCGGCGCGATCCTCGTAGCAACTCAGCACGCTACTCGCAGATTTGCTCACGCACCCAGGCACAGGTGGGTGAGCACGCCTGATGGGCCGCTCACAGCCCGAGCACCGCGCGAGCAATCACAAAGTAGATGACGAGCCCGCTGGCGTCAACAAACGTCGATATAAAGGGATTCGAGAACACCGCAGGGTCAACCCTCACCGCACGCGCCAGCAGCGGCATGCACCCACCAACGGCAGCAGCGACGGTACACACCGCAAGCAGGGTCAAGCCGATTACGAGGCCAATCTGCAGCGAATACACGAGCCACGCGAGCGTGAAACCCAGCAGCCCGAGCAGCAACCCCAGCAGGGCTCCCGTGCGCAGCTCTCGCGCAAGCACACGCAAGATATCTCGCGGTCGCACATCGCCGAGCGCCAGCGCACGGGTCACGGTCGTGGCGGCCTGGTTGCCGGTATTGCCGCCAGTTCCGATGAGAAGCGGAACAAACAGCGCAAGCACTGTCACTTGTTCAATCGTGGCTTCGAACACCTCAAGCACCTGCACCGTGAGCGTCGCGCCTACCGCGAGCACCAAGAGCCACACGACGCGCGCTTTCACGAGCGCACTCACCGGTGTTGAGAGATAGGGCCGACGCAAAGGCTCGGTGCCACCCTGGCGCGCTGCGTCTTCGCTCTCTTCGTGCTCAAGAATACGCACGGCGTCATCAATCGTCAGCACACCAACGAGTCGTTCTTCGCTGTCAACGATCGGCATCGCCAGCAGCGCGAGCTCAGCACAGTGCCGCGCCACGGTTTCGGCGTCATCGGTCGCAAGCCCCGTGTGCGGCTGCCGCATCACCTCAGAGACGCCAACATCGGGCCTCTCCCGCAACAGGTCGCGCAAACTCACCACACCCACGACGTGGCGTTCAGTGTCGAGCACGGCAATCGTATACACCGTCTCGGCATCGTCGAGCCGCTCGTGCACGCGCGCCAGTGCGTCGCCCACAGTCGCATCTTCACGCACCGACACATACTCAGGGCTCATGCGTCGGCCAGCGCTACCAAGCGGATAGCCAAGCAGCATGGCGGTGATCGCGCGCTCATCTTCGGGCAGGCCCCGCAACAAGCGAGTGGCGAACACCGCTGGAGCCTCTTCAAGCAGCCACGCACGATCGTCAGGGTCAAGCTCGGCGAACAGGCGAGCCACCTCAGTGTCGTGCAGCCCCTCAAGCAGTTCACGTTGCAGTGAGGGATCGAGCAGGTCGAACACTTCAGCGGCGAGTTCTTTGGGCAGCAGACGAAAAGTCACGGCCCGCGGCCGCTGGGGCAGTCGCTCGAGTACCGGGGTGAGCTCGGCGGCAGACACTGGCGCTACGACTGCGGCGAGCGCCCCGAGGTCGCGGTGCGCAATATGTTGCGCGATGGTTGCCGTGAGCTCGTCGATAGCTGGAATCTGGCGGGTGGTGGTCACGTCGATGCTCCTGAGGTAGAGGGGGCGCGCAGTGCGTCACGACTGAAAACTACTCAACAGTCGATGTGGCCTTCAGATGCGCTGGCGCACCCCCCGATTTTGGCTACAAGCGGCACGAGGTTGCGTATTGCAGTTGGCTATCTCACCGAGGTGCGTCGCATCGAGAGCCACGTGCCGAGGATCGCCACAACCGACACACCCAGACCAATCCAAGCAATCATAGCCCCGGTGACCGCGGCGAAGATCTCGGCAAAGTAAGGCACGAACACCAGAATCAATACGGCGAGCAGCAGCCCGAGCGCGAGCCCGAGCATGGTCGGCCCCTTGCTGCCAAAGCGCACCCAGACCGCTGCGAAGACCCCACCGATGCTGGTCATCGCGAAGGTGCCCAAGAACACCGTGATCGCAAGCTGCCACACGTTGCCCGAGCCGAGCGCATAGTTGTCGAGCACATAGATGTTGAAGAACCAGTGCCCTGTCGCCAGCTCGATCAGCAGCAGCACTGACAACAGTACGGCCAGATAGGCGGCGGTACACAGGTTTGCGAGGGCGGTACCGAAGACATAGTTGCGTCGCGTAGCACCGAGCGCGGTCGCGAACGGAAACGTCGTCGACACGGCTTGCACGCCGTAGTAGACAAGAAAGCCGGGTAGCGACCAGATGATGCCCAGGTTATTGCGGGCCCCTGCAGCATAGTCGGCGTCGGCCGAGTTCAACCCAGCTCGCTGCAGTGCAATAGCGATGATGGCAGTGACGATCATCACCATGCCCACGATGATGGCGGGTACGAGGAAACTGACGTCCCGTTTGTTGAGTTGTAAGCGGGCGACTTTGAGCATGCGGTTCATGATCGTGCTCCTTCGAACGAACTTGGTGCGTGAGTGAATTCTTCTTGTGTGTCACGGTCGAACGCCGCCGCGCCGTCGAACCCGTATGCGGCAACAAGCTGTTGCAGCGACACGGCGCTCAGATCGAGATCTGCGGATTCGGCCGCCGCGCGATCCTCGCCCGAAACTCGCCCCTCGACCACCGCGGTCGCAAGCCCGCCGACCCGTTGCCGACTGAGCACTGTGCGCCCCACGAGATAGCTGTCGACTGCGCTCGCGCGGCCAGCCACCTGGTGCGCGGCCCCGCGCAACTCATCGACGTCAGCGTCTTGCACGATGCGGCCCTGATCAAGAATCACGACCCGCTCGAGCAGCATGTCCATCTCATCAATGAGGTGCGTCGACAGCACGATGGTGCGGGGGTGCGCCTGATAGTCGCGCAGCAGCACATCGTAGAAATAGGCGCGTGCCGTTGCGTCGAGGCCGAGATAGGGTTCGTCGAAGAACGTGACTGGTGCGCGCGAGGCCAGACCCAACACGATGCCCAGCGCCGAGAACTGTCCGCGCGAGAACTTCTTGATCACCGTCTTCTGCGGAATACGAAACAGGGCGATCAGTTCGTCAGCGAAGGCCTGATCCCAGTTGGGGTAGAAAATGCTGGCCGCACGAATCGCGTGCTTCAGTGCGTAGTCGTCGGGGTAGCGCTGGTTATCGCGAAGAAAGCACAGTTGTTCGAGCCTCGTTGCACGCTCAAACGGGTCTTCACCAAACACGAGCACTTTGCCGCTCGTTGGCCGGTCTTGCGCGGTCGCGAGCGACATGAACGTGGTCTTGCCGGCACCATTGCGGCCAAGCAGACCGGTGATGGTGTTGGCACGAATCTGCAGGTTGACGCCGTCGAGTGCCTTGGTCTCTTTGTAGGCGCGGGTCAGGCCGCGCGCTTCGATTGCGATAGTCATGGTGTGGCTGTCTCTCTGTTGTCGCTCATGTCTGCGCTGTCGCTCATAGCTGTGCTGTCATTCGCGTCTCTGATGAGGCGAATCAAATCGTTGGTGTCGAGGCCGAGTGCTTGCGCTTCAGCAAGCAGCGGCCTGAGGTAGGTGTCGATGAAGCCGCCCTGGCGTTCTGCCCTGATGCGCGCGAGCGCCCCATCGGCAACGAACATGCCGATGCCGCGCCGCTTGACGAGAATACCGTCGTCGACGAGAAGGCCGAGCGCCTTGCCTGCAGTGGCCGGGTTGATGCGTAAATGTGCTGAGAGCTCATTGGTCGATGGCACCTGTTCACCCTCTTGATAGCGGCCACGCAGAATGTCGTCTGCCACACGTTCTGCGAGCTGCAAGAAGATTGGTTTGGTGTCGTCAAACATGCCCCACCTCGTTTCGTGATGCGCGGGCTGCGCGATCCTTGTCTGTGGCTGATCATAGCCGCCTCCCTGGTTCATTACTTCACTAATGAACCTACGCACCTCGATTTCGCTTGTCAACCCCAGCTCAAGATTCACTTTCGGTCGCGACCCGCTCGAACACTCGCCAAGAGAGCATTGTGCGCAATAGGGTGGTGCCATGGCTCTCATCATTCCCATCAACGGCAAGACTCCCCAGATTGACCCGACGGCCTGGATCGCTCCAACCGCAACCATCATTGGTGATGTGAAGATCGGCCCCGGCGCAAGCATTTGGTTTGGCGTGGTGCTTCGCGCCGAGTTCGCCGGTATCGTGATCGAAGAAGGCAGCAACCTGCAAGACAACGTCGTCGTGCACACCGACCTCGACACCCCGACAATCGTGGGCAAGAACGTCGGAGTGGGCCACCTCGCCCTGCTTCATGGCACGCGCATTGGCGAAGGGTCGCTGATCGGCATGGGTGCAAAACTGCTCAATCGTTCGGTGATTGGCGAGGGCAGCTTTGTCGCAGCGGGCGCCCTCGTGCTCGAAGACCAGCAGGTCGAGGCCGGTCACCTCGTTGCAGGTGTGCCCGCGAAAGATCGCGGCCCGATGACTGAGGCTATGGCCGCCCGCGTACAGCGCAACGCATTCGAGTACCAGGATCTCGCGGCGATGTACCGCGATGCCGGGGTGTGATCTTCGGCCTTCTTGAGGCGCCACCAAGGTCTTGACGCTCGCCAAGAGTCACGCCGAGGCGTTACCCCGAAGGTACTCGCCAAAGCGTCTCAGCAGCCGAAGCCTCACACCAAAGCCTCACACCAAAGGGTCACCCCGAAGCGTTACGCCAAAGCCTCTCGCCAAAGGGACTCGAATGGCTCTCTAACACTTGAGCAGGGAGCCATTTGCGTCCCTTTGAAGCGGACCAAGAGATGACAACCAGTTCTCGACGGCGCCCAAAGGGGCTCGAATGGCTCTCTGACGGGTGGGTAGGGAGCCATTCGCGCCCCTTTGAGGCGGGGTCTCGACAAGCTCGGCGAGATCGACGAGGTCGATTAACCAAGCAGGCCGAGTTGCATCGCCTTGGTGACCGCCCGCGTGCGGTCGTTCACCTCAAGTTTCTCGAATACATGCAGCAAGTGTGTCTTCACCGTCGATTCACCGATATACAAGCGGGCGGCAATCGCCGGGTTGCTGAGGCCGTCAGCAACAAGTGCGAGGATCTCGCTTTCGCGCGGAGTCAGTTGCGGCAGATCTTGCGCACCTGCGAGGGCCGAGTCACGGCTTTGCCCGCGCTGCCCTCGCACCGCCTTCGCCAGCCCCGCCGCGATGCTGGGTGCGAGCACCGTCTGCCCTGACACTACCGCGCGAACACCGGCGAGCAACTCGCTGGCCGGCGCGGCCTTCAACAGGTATCCACTCGCGCCCGCCTCGATGGCTGCCAGAATCTGGTCGTCTTGTTCGTAAGTGGTAAAGACGAGCACCTTCGGGGTCGGCGATGGCGCGGCGGTGAGAGGGTCAGTGAGAGCATCGGCATGAGAGTCGGCACGAGAGTCGGCACGTCCGCCATCAGCCACGCCATCCACGATGCGGCGGGTGGCCTCGACACCGCCCATGCCAGGCATGCGCAGATCGATCAGCACGACGTGCGGGGCGTGATCCTCGGCCAAATGCGACAGGCCCTCTGATGCTTCTGCACGAAGCTCAGCCAAGAGCTCAAGCGCACGTTCGCCGCTCTCGGCCTCAGCCACCACCTCAATATCTGCTTCAGATTCAAGCAGCCCCACGATGCCCGCACGCACCACCGGGTGATCATCGACAACCATCACGCGAATCACGGCATCTCCTTCGCACTCATCGCAATCGGCACCCGCACTTCGAGCACCGACCCACCTTGTCGGCCTGCTTCAAAACGTAACCTGCCGCCGACGAGCCGCAACCGCTCAGCCAGCCCCGCGAGGCCAAACCCCGCGCTGGCTCCTGCGCCGGCCCCAGGCCGCACCGCTTCGGGCCCGATACCGTCGTCTTCGACTCGCAACACCGCTTCAGCGGGTTCGACAGCTTCAGTTTGGGTTGCTGCAGGGGTTGCTGCTGGAGTGACCGTTGGGTCGTCGTTCGTGGCGTCGGATTGAGCGCCTACCATCTCGCACCGCAACGAGACGGTCACCCGATCTGCCTGTGCGTGTTTACGCGCATTCGCTAACCCCTCTTGAGCCGCACGCAGAATGACGACTTGGAGCTCACGATCAAGCGAAAACTCCTGCAGCTCACACACCACCTCAAGCCCTGTATCGAGCCGCAGACGTTCGGCGACTCTGCCGATCGCCTGCACCAGACCCCCGTCGCCCAACGGCTGCGTCGTGGCCACGAGCGCCCGCGCCTCGGCCATCGCCATGCGCGAGGCCTCGGCTACACGCGCCAGACGCTCCTCGGTACGAGCGGTGTCACCAGCATCAAGCAACCGCTGCGCCTGCTCACTGAGCATCACCAGCCCCGTCAGCGTTTGCGTGAGAGTGTCATGCAGTTCACGCGACATGCGCTCGCGCTCAGCGGCAGCACCCGCCTGCGCGCTCAATTCGGCGACCCGCTGCTGCGAGGCCCGCAAGCGCTCGGCAAGCTGCCGATATTCGTAGCCCTGCTGAGAGATACGGCTGATCCACGTGCCCATTGCCACCGCAAACGCGAACGAGACGATCGCGACCACCGCACCAACCCACGGCGACGCTTCGCCGTCGCTGCGCAGATATGCGGTCGCCGACCCAATGCCAACGCTGGCTGCGAGCGCGGCACTCCAGCCGACTGCCCGGCGGTAACTATCGACCGCCACCCAGATCATCGGGTAGGCGAGCGCCTGCAGCGACGCGAACGATGCCACCAGCGACGAGGCGAGGCCGACGAGCAGCACCAACAGCGCCAAGAACAGGGTGGCAACCATGCTCCCCGGCTCGCGGAACTCACCGTACACCGCATCGTCACGCATGCCCCGCCGCAACGATTCGCGGCCAATGAGCACATACAACGCACCGACGGCCACGAGACTTATCACGGCCAGAACCACGGTCACCGGCCGATATTGTGATGTACTCGCGGCAAGCACCGCGCCCATGATGAGCAGCACTGCAGGGGTGATGATGTCCCACCACAGCAGCGAGGCAGCTTTCGGGGCGCTTGCCTTGGGGTCGATGGTCACATCACTCATTCTCTCGCCCTTCTCACTGATCTGGCCAGGCACTGCGGCGGCGGACGGCTAGCGCGGAGCGAAGGCCGACGGACGGCTAGCGCGGAGCGAAGGCCGACGGACGGCTGGCACGGGGCGGCTGACGTGGCGCGGCTGGCGTGGCGCGAAGGCCGGTGCCCAGCTCAGCTGCGCCGCACCCACCGAAAGGTCAGCAGGCTGAGCACGAGCCCGATCACGAGCCACCCGGCAAGGTTTGCTGCGACGAGCCCCAGATCCCAACTTTCATTCATTTCGGCGAGTTCGAAGTGTTCGGGCAGAAACACGCTGCGCATGCCCTGCGCGAGCCACTTCAGCGGAAACGCCGACGCCACATTCTGCAGCCATTCGGGCAGCATCGTGAACTGCAAGTACACGCCCGAGATGAACTGCAGAAGCAGCGAGATTGGCAGCACGACTGCGGTAGCACTCTTCGAGGATCGCGGCAGCGCCGACAGCGCGATTCCGAGCAGCGTCATGGTGACGATGCCGAGGGCGAAGATCCACGCAAATCTGAGCCACAGAGCTGGCTCGTTTGGCAGTTCGACCTGAAACACGAACCGAGCAAAGACCAGCAGCAACACAGCCTGCAGTGATGCGGTGACGAACACTTGGCCCGCTTTACCCATGAAATAGCTGACTGGTGACAGTGGCATGCCACCGAGGCGTCGCAGCCAACCTCCATTTTTCTCACCCGCAATGTCTACGGCCATGTTTTGCAGGCCTGACAGAAAGATTCCGGCGGCCAACATTCCCGGTAGATAGTACGCAGCCATCGTGATGCCCCCGCTGCCATCAGGTTTGGCGCCGATTTCACCAACCGAGGCGAATGCGGTGCCGAAGATGGCCAGCATGACGATGGGAAAGAGAAAGGTGAAGAACACCGTGTCAGGCGTGCGAAAGTATGAGATCAGTTCGAGTTTGATCGCTCGAACTCCGCTGCTGAGCGTCGACGGTAGTGTGCGTGACGCCATCGTTGTGGCTGCTGTGGCGCTCATGCCTTGGCCTCTTCTCTTGCAATGTTGTTGGGGTGTGTCGTGACGCCATTCTGTGACCCCGGGGTTGGCACCGCGGTCGGCACCGGGTCTGACTCCAGGCTTGCGCCTGGGTCTGCCTGGCCGATCAGTTCCAGGTAAATGTCTTCGAGCGAGGGCCGTCGCACCTCGAGTTCGACGGGCTCACCGAGCCGCGAGACGAGCGAAGAGACGAGTTCGCCCGGGTTCGAGGTGCGCTCTTCGCGGGGTGTGCCGTCGGCTTCGCGCCAGGTCACCACCGGCACTCGCGCTTCGGCCCCGCCGAGGGTCGCCGGTGGCGCCTCGGCGACGAGCGAACCACCGGCGATCACGCCAACACGATTGGCCAACCGCGCGGCCTCGTCAAGGTAGTGAGTCGTGAGCAGAATCGCTGTGCCTTCGTGCGCGAGTTGCTCGAGCATCGCCCAGAACTGTCGGCGGGCATCAGGGTCAAACCCAGTGGTCGGCTCGTCGAGAAAGAGCAATTCGGGCCGCCCGACAATGCCGAGCGCCACGTCGAGGCGCCGCTGCTGACCGCCTGAGAGCTTCGAGGCCCGTCGGCCCGCGTGCTCGGTCAGGCCGACCAGTTCGAGCACCTCATCGACGCTGCGGGGGTTGGGGTAGCTGCCGCGAAAATGGGTGATGAGTTCGCGCGGGGTGAACGGCCCGAGGTCGCCCGTCTGTTGCGACACGATGCCGACCTTTGCGCGCCATGACCGGCCCGCGCGAAGCGGATCCTCGCCCAACACCGAAACCCTGCCACCGTCGTACCGACGAAAGCCTTCAAGAATCTCGATCGTCGTACTCTTGCCGGCTCCGTTTGGGCCGAGCAGAGCGTAGGTTTCGCCGGGCGCGATGATCAGATCGAGCCCGTCGAGCACGGTGTGATTGCCATAACGCTTGACGAGGCCGTGCACCTCAATCGCGGGTGAGTGTTGTGTCATGCCTCTAGTCTGGCGCGCCTGGGCTGCGACGAACAGCGGCCGATCGTGCGATCTTGGCATCCACCGATCGGTGGAGGGCGAGATCACCGCAGCGCCTAGCCGATGCCCCCAAACACCAGCCGCGCAGCAATCACCACCATGATGACCGCGACACACCAGTCGAGCACCTGCCATGACCGCGGTGTCGCGAAGAAGCGAGTGAGCGCACGCGCCCCATACCCCAGCACCACAAACCAAATGATGCTCGCAAGCCCGGCACCCAGCAAGAACCACCACTTGCCTGGGTCGCCCTGCGCGTTGCCGATCGAGCCGACGAGCACCATGGTGTCGAGATACACGTGGGGGTTGAGGTAGGTGATTGCGAGACAGGCGAGAACCGTTTGTTTGAGGGTGGTCTGCGATCCTCGAGCCGCAACCAAAGCCTCGGGCCGCATGGCTCGGCGAGCAGCACTCCACGCATACCAGAGCAAGAACACGACCCCGCCCCAGCGCATCACCTCGAGCACCCAGGGCACCCGTTCGATCACGAAGCCGATGCCCGCGATGCCGAGAAATTCAAGCAACGCGTCGGTAAGACCACAGATCAGCACGACCGGCAGCACGTGCTGGCGCCGAATGCCTTGCTGCAACACGAACGCGTTCTGGGCGCCGATTGCCACGATCAGCGACAGGCTGGTGCCAAAACCGATAAGTGCGGGGGTGAGCATGTTTCGAAGGTAGCGGCAGATCGGCCCGCCTCTGAAATTAAATCTGCCTAATATTTCTGAATCTGCTGAAGCAAAACTTAATATAGAGCATGAGCTTGCCAGTGGAACACCTCACCACCTTCTCTGCAATCGTCGACGAGGGCAGTTTCGAGGGCGCTGCACGCCGCCTGCACATCACCCCCTCGGCGGTGAGCCAGCGCGTCAAATCGATGGAACAACGGCTTGGCACCGTGTTGCTGCGCCGCAGCAGACCGGTCGAGGTGACCCGCGCGGGCGAGACCGTGCTGCGGGTCGCACGTCAACTCGACCGCCTCGTCGACGACGCGGCCCGCGAACTCGGCTTCGACCACGAGGGAGCTTCGGTGGTGCCGATCGTGGTCAACGCCGACTCCCTCGCCACCTGGCTCGTGCCCGCGCTCGCCGAGGCTGCCGCCACAACTGGCGCGCGGTTCGAGATCATTCGCGCAGACGAAGCGCACAGCGTCGAGCGCCTGCGCAGCGGCGAGGCAATGGCCGCACTGACCGCCACGAAAGATCCCATCGCTGGCTGCACCAGTGCGCGTCTGGGCCGAGACCGCTACCGCGCGGTGGCCGCACCCGACTTCTATGAGCACCACTTCGCCGACGGGCTCACTGCCGACGCGCTCGCACAGGCCACCATGATCGATTTCGATCGACACGACGCGTTTCAGCAGCGCTTCATACGCCGCATCACCAGAGCTCACATCTCACCACCCCGCCACTTCGTGCCCTCGTCTCACGAGTTCGCGTACGCGATTGAGCTCGGTATGGGGTGGGGCATGCTGCCCGAGTTGCAGTGCCGACCGCTGCTTGACGAGGGCCGCTTGGTCGAGCTGCAACCCGACGCATCAATTGACTTGCCGCTCTACTGGCACCGCCTCGATTTGCCCTCGCCCGTCATCGACCAGCTCTCAGCCATCGTCACAGAGCACGCCTCGAGGGCGCTAGGCTAAATAGGTTGAAGGGGGCCCCATCGTGCTAGGAATCTTGACCGGCTTTGCGGTGATTCTCGGCATTATCTGGGCGGGGTATGCGGCGGCAGTCACGGGCATCGTCAAGGGTGATCAGCGACGCGTGCTCAACAACATGTCGTTCTACGTGGCTCTGCCCGCCCTGCTGTTCGACGTGCTGCACGACAGTGACCCGAGGGTGCTCTTATCGCCGGTGATTCTTATCACCACTGCGGCGGCGGTGCTCGCTGCGGGCCTCTACCTGTTGATTTCGAGGCTGCGGTTTCAACAAGATCTCGCGAGCGCCACACTCGGCGCGACCAGCGCCGGCTATGTGAACTCGAATAACCTGGGTCTGCCAGTCGCGATCTACATTCTCGGCGACGCCGCATACGTCGCACCGCTGATTCTGGTGCAGGTGATGTTCTATGCCCCGGTCATACTCGCGATTCTCGAGTCGACTCGCGGCAACAAAGCCGGCTTTTGGCGGGCGATTTTGCGGGCGCTCAAGAACCCGGTGATTGTCGCGTCGATTTTGGGGTTTGCCGCCGCGCTGTTCAAGGTCGAGGTGCCTGAGATCATCATGGCGCCCGTCGAGATGCTTGGCGCGGCGAGCATTCCGATGGTGTTGCTGAGCTTCGGCATTTCGTTGCAGGGTCAGCGGGCACTTGAGCCTGGCAGCGGGCGTGCCGCAGTGCTCACTGGTTCTGCCATCAAACTGCTGGTGATGCCCGCCATCGCGTGGGCGCTGTCGATCGCATTTGGGCTGAGTGCCCACGAGGTTTTTGTGGCAACAATTATTGCCGCATTGCCGACCGCGCAGAACGTCTATAACTATGCTGCAACATACCGTCGTGCCGAGATTCAGGTGCGTGACACAGTGTTCATCACGACGTTTGCTTCGCTGCCGGTCGTGGCAGTGCTTGCGTTGCTGCTAGCAAGTTAGCTGGCTTCTTTGATCGGCTCTGAGAGGCGCCGAGGATCGCCCGCCGCTTACTCGGCTGTATTAAACACGGCGGTTTCGCCCTCGAGCCGCAGCGCCGTGATCAGTTCTGCCGCGTGCGCGGTCGAGAGGATCACCCGAGAGAAGCGGTCGTATTCGCTGACCCACCCCTCGTCTTCTGCTTCTTCTTGATCAACGTCAAAGTCGAGCACGATGGCGGGTCGGCCTGAGCGGATCAGTGCGAAGTCTTTGCCGCCGATGCCGCGCCAGGTGCCAAGCGCCATCTTGGTGGGCAGCATGGTGCCCGGTGAGCGCACCCCACGCAGCCACACCCAGGGGTCACCGGTGATGAGGGCAGAGGTGATTGCTTCACGGCTGAGCACGATGTCTCTGCTGCGTAAGGCGAGGGCTCGCTCAGCTGCACTGAGCTTGATCACTACCCGATCAGCGAACACCTCGACACGCGCCATGCCTCTAGTTTGCCCGGTCTTGAGTCTTTCAGGTGCATACATCACACGAACACACCGAATTGTTACCGATCTAGTCGAGCATGTCGCTTTGATCGATGGCCGATTCGACGGTGTCGAGCAGCGCGCGTTTGACGGCGCTGTCGCCGTGACGCGGGTTGTGTTGCAGCCCCGCGGCGACTGCTTCGCGGTGCGTGTGTGGGCCCACACACGCGACAATGGTGTCTTCAGGGAGCGTGGCGAACTGGGTCGCCACCTCGCGGCCGATTCGTGCAGATGCAACGAGCAGCGCGTTGATGCGTCCCGACTCGACGTCTTCTTTGATATGCGCAGACACTGGCACGCCGATGGTGCGAAATGCAACCACCTGGGTGACATCGTGACCACGATCAATGAGCCCTGAGGTCAAGACTGGCTTTGCGACGTCTGAGCGAAGCGTGAGCACCTTGAGCACCTCGCCCGTGTCGATTTCTGGCCATACTTCGAGCAGACCGGCCGTGGAGTTGTTCTCTTCGCTGGGAGTCCGGCTGACCTGGTAGCCCGCATCGGTAAATGCACGCTCGGTCGCTTCACCAACGACCGCGACACGGGTGCGCTCATGAATCTTGACCTCATGGTGGGCAAGCACATCAACGACTGTCGCGCTCGTCGCGGTCATCCAGTCGTAATAGCCAGCCTCGAGCTTCTCGAGGGCTTCGACGAGCCGATCTTCTTCGCTCGTGTGAGCGAAGTCGACGAGGGGAGCGATGACCGGGCTCGCGCCTTGATCGCGCAGGGCTGTCGCAACCAGGTCGCCCCACGCTCCACCACGCGGTACAAGTACACGCAGGCCACTGAGCGGTTTCGCCTCAGCCGACATAAACCCCACTCACTCTTTCAAACACAAAGGGCCAGCCTGCGCCGTGCGGCTCAGACTTGGCCTGGAAAGCTGCGCCTTCCGCTGTTCACTATTCTCGCCCGCTCGGTGTCTCAACGCAAAAACACATTCGCGTATGGGGCTAAACGCAACCGAACTGTGACCCCAAGTTTCACTCAAATACGCTCATCACCTTACGCGCAATACCCCATACCGCAAGTCCGCAGGCGGCAGCAACGCCAGCCACAGCGGCAGCGAAGACGACGGGGTTGTCACGCTTTTCTTCAGCGATGCGATGCTTTGCCCGGTCGAGGCTATCGTCGATGCGTTGTGCGTAATCGAGCCGGTCGCGCAACTGGCCGAGCGTGTCGTAGAGTTCGGCGCGGGCACGGTTCGCCTGGGCTACCCCCAGCTGTGCGTCGGTGTTCATCGCCAGTTTCCTCTCTCGTCATGCTGCGGCATGTGTGCCGAAGAGTTCAAGCGCACCTCGCCCATTGCCTGCAGATCACCTTCTACCCGGTCGATCGCGTCTTCTGGCACGGGCACCCCACGTTTAATGAGCGCAATGCCGATAAAGATCGCGGCCGCCGCAAGCGCCAGCAGGGCGAAGGCCACGACGAGCGCTGCGAGCCACACTGGCCATGCCTCTGACAGCCCAGCGATGGCTGCGGCAACGAGCGAACCGATGGCGAAGAACAGAAAGAACAGCGCGACGATGATTGCGAGCAAGCCGATGCCACCACGCTTCGCCTTCGCGGCAATTTCACGCTTCGCGTTCTCGTATTCAGCTTTGGCTAGGGCGAGCAACTGCTGAGGCAGCTTCGCGAGCAGTTCAAACGTGCCCGCCTGCTCATTGCGACGACTCATCGTTATTCCTTTGCCTCTTTCGGCGCCTCGGCCGCGCTCGACCCGTCTGCCTCTTCTTGCTCGGCGGCCGCAGTCGGCCTACCTGCTGAACGAGGCTTGTCAGCGGTTTGCTTTGCAAGATTCGAGAAGACATCAGATGAGGCTCGCCGTACAAATGCCCGCACACTGTCAGCCCGTTCGTCGAGCGCGTCGCGTACCAGCGTCACGCCCCGTTGCACCGGCTCGGTCTGCCAGACAGTTGCCGCGCCACGCTTGATCTGCTCGTAGCGTTCGCGCCCGGCTCTCGAACCGAGCACATAGCCAACAGCTGCTCCGATGACGAATGCGATTTTGCCTTTCATGGCGCCTCCAGGTCTTCGTGTGCTTCGCTACGTATTTCAAAACCAGCCTACAGCGCCGCAGCCGTGAGACATATTCCTATTTCGCAATATACCAAGGCTTGGCTCACATTCCCTCGGGTTCTAGACCCAGCAACCGGCGGCGCAGCTCGACGGTACTGCGGTGAGCATGCCGCAGCCCCGCGGCCTCCTCGTCACCGTGCAGGGCGCGGCCGACTGGCAAAAGGGTGGGGAAAGTCTCGGCATAAGCCTCGAGTAGGGTGTGCGCGTGCTGCCTCTCGGCGACAGCAACAAACGGGGCTGCGTGCACTTCAACACGCCAAACTTCGCCCGCGACCGCACGATAGCCCGTATCCGCGAGCACCCAATCGAGTTCAGCGCGAAGACTGCGCCCTGATTTGCTGCTGCTATCGAGAACATTGCGACTACCGTCCGCAGCTGCTTCGGGTGCCGCACTCACGGCTTCACCTGAACCGCTCGGCAGCGCACCGGTCAACGCGCGCGGGCCTGCCAGCACCGCAATCGCCCGCGCCGCCCCTGCCCGTGCCGCCCCTGGTAGCCGCTCGGCACGTACAGCCCATTGGCCCTCGAGGTTCAGCTGTCCGACATCGAGACCTCTGCCACTGGGCGACTCTATTTCGATTGACGCATATGTTCGGCTGTGCTGTGGACGCAGTGAAGCGAGCTCGGCGCTCGCCTGGCTCGAACACCACTCAGGTTGAGCTGCACCCGAGGCAAAATCAGCGACCACCGCACGTGCAGCGACCTGGCTGCCGCCCTCAAGCACCACATTCCAGGTATCACCCGCGTGTTGCAGGTTCACTACAGGCTCTTCGCGCAGTTCGACGTCGTACCACTCAAGTTTCTTGAGCAGCGCTTGCACCAGTTCGCGTTCACTGCCCGTAGGTCGCACTTGGGTTTCACGTGCAACATTCCGGTCGGAGTATGCAAGCGCGGCCGAAGTGAGTGAGCCCGCGCGTGAGAGCGCCTCATTCAGCCCCGGCGCGGCTATCGCGACCTCGACCTCGTTCGCGAGCTCCCCATATCGCTCATAGACCTGCGGGTCAACGAGACGCTTCAGCACGGAAGACCCCAACCGCTTGCGCACCAGTACACCGAATAGGCGTGTCTTGCCCACCGTCAAGAGCGGCATCACTCGGTCAAGATATGCGCGGGTTGCGGCACCCCCACCAAGCAAAGTCAGCGTTTCGGCAGCGAGCGGCACCGCGGGTACACCCAACACCTGCGGTGTCGGTTGCGGGGCCCACGCGCCCTTACGGTCACGCAACCATGGCGCTGGTACCACTGAGGTCTCAGGTTGCGCCACCAACTGAGGTTCTGCGTCACTACCGTCAATAGGCTCAGCTACGCGATGCATGAATGCCGCGATCGTGCCATCGGGGTCACGCCTTGCCGCCGGCCAGTGCCCCGGCCCTGCTTGCAGTTCAGGGTCGTGCGTCGCGCCCCCGGCTACCATGACCTTCAGTCCGACCTCGGCCAGGTCAAGAGCGCTTTGCAGCGCGGGTAAGCTGCGGCCGGTGACTAGTGCATCGATCACGCGACCGGCCCGCCCATCTGTTGGGGCATGATTGGCTGCTGAGGCCCGGTTGGGTACTGGGGCCCATTCGGTTGCTGCCGAACCGTAGCCTGCACCACGTCGATGCGGGTGCGTCGGCCATCGCGTCGCCCAAAGTCCCGGTCAACCCACCAGGCATAGCCCAACAGTCCCACTGCCGTGGCGATCAGCGACCATGGGCTGCCTGCATCAGCGCTTTGGCCGGTCTCGCCGCCGAATGCAGCGGTCATCAGCATGAACACCACCAGGTTGTTCACTACGTGAATGGAAATCGCAGCCTCAAGACCACCGGTGCGCCACGTGAGCCACGCGCACACCGCGCCCATCAGGCCGACCGCGAGCAGACCCCACACGTCATAAATGTGCATCAACGCAAAGCCGACGCTCGGCAGCAGAATAGGCAACCACGGGCTGCGCAGCGCCCGTCCAAATGCAGTGCGGTCTGAGGCGCCGCTGAACCACGCGCCGAGTGCCTGCATCAGTGCACCTCGAAACACGAGCTCTTCGGCCGCAGCCTGCAACGGCACAAGCACAATCACCAGAATGAGCGAGATCAGCGCAAGATTGACCTTGTAATCGAGAGGCTCACTGGTCGCAGAAGCCTCAAGCTCGGCCGGGTCGCTCGTCGCGATCGCGAGAGCGATACCAATGACGTTCATGAGCACCAGGGCGATGAACGCAGGCAACAGGGTGCGGGCGATCCACCGCCACCGAATCTTCAGCGCCACCGACCACAACCGTCGCGGCGACCCCAAGCCCGCACTCAGCATGCCAAGCATCGCAGAGGGAATCATCAAGATAATCGAGCCAAGCGCAATGAACAGCGATGCTGGGTTCTGGGTGTCGAGTGCAATGAGCTCATCGACTGAGATTTCGGTGAAGTCACCGCCCGTTGCGATGGCATAGATCGGCACAGCGATCAGGCTGAACACCACGCTGAACGTCAAGAAGTACAGGGTGCCCAGCAACAGAGCCAATAGCGGCTTCCACCACCGATACCGAGCGGCGCCACGCAACAGCTGGTGGTACTCGAGCTCGGGGGTCTCTTGCCACACCACCACTGGAGCGGGCCGCGCCCACACCGGCTGTGCACTTGGGTGCGGTGGCACGGGCGCCTGCGGCGGCAACGTAGTTGGTTGTTGTTGCTGCTGCTGTTGTTGCTGCGCGGATAGCGGCGGCATAGCTGCCTGAGGTTGGGGCGGCCCGGGTACCTGTGCGGGCTGCTGTTGCTCAGGCGGCTCGAATGTCATTGCACCATTCTTTCAAACCTGCCTGAACACGGCAGCAACGTCTGCGATAAAGTCTGCGAACGGCTTAGGCGCCGCGCAAACGAGCAGCCAAATAGGCATGCAGCTCAGCACGCGGCACGCGCTCTTGCTGCATGCTGTCGCGCTCGCGCACAGTTACCGCATCATCTTCGAGCGAGTCGAAGTCGACCGTGACACAGAACGGGGTGCCGATCTCGTCTTGGCGGCGGTAGCGGCGACCGATGGCACCGGCGTCATCAAAGTCAATGTTCCAGTCTTCGCGCAGTTCTGCCGCGACTTCGCGTGCGAGCGGTGAGAGCTTCTCGTTGCGACTCAGCGGCAGCACCGCGGCCTTCACTGGAGCCAACCGCGGGTCAAGCCCAAGCACCACACGGGTGTCGGTGCCACCCTTCGCGTTCGGCACCTGCTCTTCGCGGTAGGCATCAACCAAGAACGCCATCACCGAGCGGGTCAAGCCCGCCGCGGGCTCGATGACATACGGCACATAGCGCTCATCGTTTGCCTGGTCGAAGAACGACAGATCTTTGCCCGAATGCTTGGTGTGAGTCGACAGGTCAAAGTCGGTGCGGTTCGCGATGCCTTCGAGCTCACCCCATTCGCTGCCGGTGAACCCGAAGCGGTACTCAATGTCAGCGGTGCGCTTGGCGTAGTGCGACAGCTTCTCTTTCGGG
>LSQX01273656.1_pt1 | contig 21535 bp, 14 predicted proteins | sample 654561 | NCBI WGS metagenome assembly LSQX01 (sample SAMN04489861, study PRJNA283612) | anaerobic digester metagenome | isolation source: 4 biogas reactors fed with cattle manure at either 37C or 55C with and... | place: Denmark: Kongens Lyngby | collected 2014 | reverse complement strand
CCAAAACCGATATACCCCACGGCCATATCCGTATCGAAGATCCGGAAACGGACCAGCCCGTGGTGGCCTTCTTCCACCATGACCGCATAGAGTTTTGTCGCCAGCTCCGCCTCGCTCATCCCTTCCACCAGGAGTTCCGGGACCCGCTCCTCCAAGACCCGCCGGTGGACCTCCCCGGCCTGCCGCAGGAACGACAGTTCATAGGGGCTCTTTACCGCCCTCACCATGGCGATCTCCCTGTCCAGCGCCTTCATTTCCTGGAAGGGAAAATACTTCTGCAGCCGCCAGAAAAGCGCCACCGGTATCACTTCCGTCTCCAGGTAGACCGTCTTCCCCAGATTCCCGGAGGCCGCTGCCGCCTCCCTGTAGCTGCGCATCGGTTTAATCACCGGGAACCGCGACTCGGCCAGTGCCCGCTCGAAACTGCGGTATACCCAGTAAACAGCCTCCCGGTCCCGGGGTACCAATAACATCCCGTCCTGCATCGTACCGGTGAAATAATACTGGTTTACCTTACTGAAGAGAATCGCGGTTTCCCAGTCCGGGTGGGCGGCGTCCATCACTGCGCGGAACCGGGCCAGGCGGGAGTCCAATTCCTCTTTTGGCGCTATCCCTTCTGCCTTTTCTGCCTGCGCTTTATCGATATATCTATCCATCAGCCATCCCTCCATTGTGCAAAGAGATATTCTCCTGAGATCCGTTTTTCCCTTTCTTTTTTTGGCGGCCCGCGCCATTAATTCCCCGCTGAAGTTCTGCAGGCAAAGCCCGCCGGCGCTTGATCGCCCGGCCGTAATAATCCCTATTAGTATTGAATTAAATATTTACCAGAGACCAATGGCTGATTTCTATGCTAAAATAAAACTAATTGTTTCATCTTTCCCGTGCATGTCCATGCTTTTCCAGATATGGTCATGGAAATACATGTCCGCTGTTATGCTTTTTATGCCTATGTAATATGGAAATTGCTATCCAATTATGTAATGTATTGTGCTATAATTAATAGTATGTAAAATAATACGAACCACAATCAGATAAAGGTGTGTGGCTGTATTGACAAAAAAAGGGGTTGTTGCTTCACTCATCGGCGCAATCTTTTTTGCGCTGGTCTTCCCTGCCGTAGTTACCATCGCCGATTCCCTCGAAAAAGTAAAGGCCTATCAATTTGTGGTCGACGGTGAAAAATGGTTTACCGTGGCCGAGACGGAGAAAGAAGCCGTCGAAGAGATCCTCCGCGAATACCAGGGGCAATTTATGAAGAACATCGATGAAAACGCCCAGATAAAAAAGGTCGGCTTTGCCCAGCAGGTCTTCCTGGCGGAAGTGGAGGTCAAACCCGAAGAAATTGACCCATTTGAGATTGTTGAAGAAATGATCTATGCCGTTGAAGAGGAAGCCCTGGAGATCGAGGTGAAAAAAGGCGATAACTTCTGGAACCTTTCCCGGAAATATAAACTGACCGTTAATGATTTAATAATCTTAAACCCGGATATTAACCCGGAGAAGATCTACCCCGGTGACAAGCTTCTGGTCAGGCCCATGAACCCCATTTTGGATGTGGTCATCGAGTTGGAGAATACCGTTGTCGAATCGATCCCCTTCAAGGTGAAATACAGAAGGGACAACCGGCTCTATACCCACCAGCAAAAGATTCTCCGCGCCGGGGTTGAAGGGGAAAAAGAGGTTCTTTACCATATCACTTTGCTCAACGGTTATCAGCATTCCCTGGCGGTACTGGAGGAAAAGGTCCTGAAAGAGCCCTCCGACGCCTTGGTGCAGATCGGCACAAGGAAGACTGTGTCGAGGGGCGGCCGGATCAACTATGGCGTGGTCAGTGGCACCAGGATCTCCAGTTATTACGGCTATCGCATTCATCCCATTACCGGGAAGCGGAGGTTCCACGATGGCATAGACATAGCGGCGCCCCACGGCAACACCGTCTACGCCTACACCGACGGCGTCGTGGTGGAAGCAGGCTGGAACGGCGGGTACGGCTACTGTATCTTAATTGACCATGGCGACGGCTTAAAAACTAGATACGCCCACCTTTCCCGGATCTTTGTCCGGGTCGGCCAGCGGGTCCGGGTCGAAGAAAGGATCGGCGCGGTCGGCTCCACCGGGAACAGCACCGGTCCCCACCTCCACTTTGAGGTGATTAAGAACGGCCGGACCACCAACCCCCTGAACTATCTCTAGTCCTAAAAAAAGGCGGGGTCAAACCAAGACCCCGCCTTTTGCTTTATTTACTAATACATAATGGATCTACTGCGCACCGCGCATTATTACCGCATTTACCGCAAGAAACCTGCAGCTGCTTATCCCTGCCGGCCGTGGAACGAAAGGGCTTTCCAGATCTCCCCGACGACCAACGGCGAAAGCACGAGGCCCAAAATACGCAACCAGTCGGCGGCAGTCAGGTCCACTACTCTGAAGATCTCCCGCAGGAACGGGATGAAGAGCACGGCCGCCTGTAACAAACCGGCCGCCAGGACCCCGAGAAGCAGGTGCTTATTCCCGAACAGGCCCCGTTTGAAAACGGACTCGTGCAGGGAACGGAAGTTAAAGACATGTACCAGCTGGCAGAGGCTCAGGGTGATAAAGGCCATGCTCTGCCCTTTGAGGAGCGATTCCTGCCGGCCGATGCTGAAAGCGATCAGGGTGATAAAGGCGATAAAAAGGCCGTAAACCGACAATGTCCTGCCCACCCCGGAGGTGAAGATCCCTTCCTGCGGCGGCCGTGGCGGCCGGTCCATAATCCCGTCCTCCGGAGGGTCAACGCCAAGGGCCAACGCGGGAAAGCTATCGGTAACCAGGTTGACCCAGAGGATCTGGATGGGGATCAGCGGCACCGGCCAACCCAAAAGTACCGAGGCTAAAATGGTAACCACCTCTCCCAGGTTACAGGAGAGCAGGAAGTAGATGGCCTTTTTAATGTTTTCAAAGATGATCCGGCCCTCTTGTACCGCCCGGACGATGGTGGCAAAGTTGTCATCGGCCAGAACCATATCCGACGCCTGTTTGGCCACATCCGTACCGGTGCGGCCCATGGCTGTCCCGATGTCCGCCTTTTTCAGGGCGGGAGCGTCGTTCACCCCGTCCCCGGTCATGGCGACAATCTCCCCGTTGGCTTTCAAGGCCTCCAGGATCTGGACCTTATGGGCGGGTGTGACCCGGGCAAAGACAACAATCTCTCCTACTCTCGCCGCCAATTCCTCTTCACTCAGTTGGTCCATCTCTTCGCCGGTTATTACCTGATCTTCTTCATGTCCGTGGGCAAGCAGTCCCAAATCGGCCGCAATCGCCCTGGCGGTATCCCGGTGGTCGCCGGTGATCATCTTAATTTTAATCCCCGCCTTCCGGCAAAGCTCGATGGCGGGACGGGCTTCCGGCCGCGGCGGGTCGATCATCCCCAGAAAGCCGAGGAAAATCAGGTCATTTTCCACGTCCTCCACCCCGTCGGCCTCTCCCTCCCGGAAAGGCCGGAAGGCCAGCCCCAGAACGCGCAGGGCCCTATTGGCCAGTTCCCGGTTGAGGCCGGCAAATTTCTCGGTGACCGCCGGCGTCAGTTCTTCTATGCCGTTTTCCCCCAGATAGCGGCGGCATTTTTTCAGCAGCACATCCGGCGCGCCTTTGGTGAAGACCCAAAAGCCTTCCGCCGGGAGTCCCTGTACGGGGAATGGCAGTTTTCCCCGGTGGATGGTGCTCATCCTTTTCCGTGTTGAATCAAAGGGGTATTCCCTGATCTGCGGCAATTCCGCGGCCATTTTCTCCTGGAAGAGGCCGGCTTTGGCCGCAGCCACCAGCAATGCGGTTTCGGTTGGATCCCCGATGGCTCTCCTTTCTTCTCCCTCCCCGATCAACCGGGCATCGTTACATAGAAGCCCGGTCAAGAGGAGCATACCCAGGCGCGGCACGGTCAACGGGTCAACCGCCGTTTCCTCCAGGAGAAACTCACCCCGGTCCCCCAAGCTCTCCCCGGTCACAGTGTAAGTGGCGCCGTCCACTACGGCCGCCTGTACTGTCATCTGGTTCAAGGTCAAGGTCCCGGTTTTATCCGTACAGATCACGGTGGCGGCGCCCAATGCCTCCACCGCGGAGAGCCGCCGGATAATCGCATTCCGGGCGGCCATCCTTTGTACCCCCAAAGCCAGGACAATGGTGACAATCGCCGGCAAGCCTTCGGGGACTGCGGCCACCGCCAGGGTAACTGCGGTCATAAACATCCCGAAAGGATTGTTCCCCCGGAAAACCCCCAGCGCAAAGATGCCTATGCAAATCAGGATGACAAGAAGGCCCAACTGCTGCCCAAAGACCTTCAGTTTTTTCTGCAGGGGGGTCATTTCCGCCTCGGTTTCCTGGATCATCCCGGCAATCCGGCCAATCTCCGTCTCCATCCCGGTGGCGGTGACCACCGCCCGCGCCCTCCCGGCCACGGCAATGGTCCCCATGTAGACCATGTTTTTCCGCTCCGCCAGGGGTTTTGTGGTTTTGGGGAGATCGGCCGCGTCTTTCTCCACCGGCACCGATTCACCGGTCAGGGCCGACTCGTCCGTCCTGAATTCCACCGTTTCCAGGAGACGGGCGTCAGCGGGGATAAAATCCCCGGCCTCCAATAAAACTATATCCCCGGGGACCAGGTCCGCTGCGGGAACCTCGGCCACGGTCCCCTCCCGCCAGACCTTTGCCTTTGGCGCCGAAAGGGTCTTTAAAGCCTCCAGCGCCTTCTCGGCTTTGAATTCTTGTACAACCCCGAAGATGGCATTGATGAAGACGATGAGGAAAATGACGACCGCATCCGTAATTTCGCCCAGAAGAATGGAGATCAAGGCCGCACCCAGAAGCAGCAGGATCAAGAACTCTTTAAACTGTGAAAGGAACATCTCCCAAACCGTCTGCCGCTTCTTCTCCTTCAACTCGTTCCGGCCGTACTCCTCCAGCTTGGCAGCGACATGAGAAGCGGAAAGCCCTTTCTCCGGGTCTGTTCCGAGTAGCCGTAGAGTCTCTTCCGGCGTGGTTAGCGAGTAATCCTTCATTCTCTTCAGCCCTCTCTTTTCGTTTTAGTATCCAGGTTATCCCTTCTCCCGCCTATATAAAGGGATCAAACGCTTCAGCAAGTATAATAATTTAGCTTCTCCAGAAGGCCGGTTTTCCACCCGGTTGCTTGTCCACCCCGGAAACCGGGAATACGAAAAAAGACCTTTGGCACGCGAAGGATGCCAAAGGTCTTGCTGCTTGCTTCAATCGCCAGGCAAGCGGTGAACCAGGTATCGCTACCGTAATGTTGGTTCACCTGACAGGAAAAACCTGCCAGCTACTCCCCTTTGCTTTATTATACCGGAAAACCGCCCGGGCGTCAATGACTAAAAGGCAATTCCTTCCCCGTTGCGCAGCCGTTCAGTCCAGTAATCGCCCGCCGACGATCGTCGCCAAGGCCGAGAGGTCTCCGGCCAAAACCACTAGGTCCGCCGCTTTACCCGGATCCAGGCTGCCTAAGAAATGGTCCAACCGGAGGATCCGCGCGGGTGTTGCCGTCATCATCTGGAGCGCTTCCTTCAGTGGTACTCCCGCCAGTTCCACCATGTTCCGGACCAGCCGGCTCCCGGTGACAACGCCGCCGGCCAAATTATCCCCCAGCCAGGCGACGCCTTCTTTTACCCGGATCTTCTGCCCCCTCCCCTCAGCCCCCAGGTAATATTCGCCTTCCGGCATTGCCGCCGGCCGGAGGGCATCGGAGCATAAAGCGATCCGCCCGGGGCCTTTACATTTATAGACCAGCTTCAGGAGGGGCGGCGGCAGGTGTTTCCCGTCGGCAATAAGCTCCACGGTCAAATCGTCATAAAGCAGCCCGGCTTCAATCACCCCGGCACAGCGGTAACCGTTTATCTTTTTCACACCCGACATCCCCAGATACAGGTGGGTGACATGGCTGTAGCCGGCCTCGATGGCCTGGACCACCTCTTCTGCGGTGGCATCGGAATGGCCGATGGCGGCCAGGATTTTCCGCCGCCGCAATTCCCTGCCCAACTCCAGCCCGCCCGGCAGTTCAGGAGCGGCTGAGACCCGGATAATCTCCGGGTATTTATCCAGGAGTTCCCGGTACTCTCCGGGGTCAGGGTTCCTGATGTACCGCCCGTCCTGGGCGCCCCGCCGGGCGGGAGAGAAATACGGCCCTTCCAGGTGCAGGCCCAGGAGGCGGGCGCCGGTGGTGATCTCCTTTTTCACCCGGGAAAAGGCGGCCAGGACAGCGGATAAATCCTGAAGGGAACTGGTTAAAGTCGTGGGCACAATTGCCGTCGTCCCGCTTTGGGCGTGGACCCGCGCAATGCTGGCGAAGGCTTCGGCTGTTCCGTCCATTACATCCGCGCCGCCGCCGCCATGCAGGTGCAGGTCGATCAGGCCGGGAGCGATTATCGCCCCGCGCACGTCCAGGACCCCGTCGCCGTCGTGGAGTTCCACCCCGTCCATGGGAAAGACCCGGGCGATATAGCCATCCTTAATCTCTACCCCTCCCGGTGCGATCTGCCGGTAGGGGGTGAGCACCCGCCCGTTAACCAGGTAATAATGGTTCTTGTCTTTTAAACGCCGGTACTCCTTTTGCAAAAGAACCGGGAGATGCCCGTACTCTCTTGATACCGGTTGCGCCTTCCCGTTGCCAAGATCATCATGAATTCCATGGATCCCACGTCCACCACGAACGCCATGGGCATCATGAACCCTCTGCATCCGGCAGCCCGCTCCTATGGCATTAACTCGAGCGTGGCAAAGACCGAGGCGTTTTTGTAGCCGACGTTTTTATCCTTTCCGGGGATAAAAACCGACCCCATAAAACTTTCCCGGTCATAGCCGCCGTCATTGTCACAGTACGCCACGGCAAAACCCAGTCTTTTCCCGGGGAAAAGCCGTACGGGGGTATTTTCTTTTGCCGGGTTGAAGGTGTCGGCAAAGACTTTCATCGCCACCTCCCAAGTGTATACCGTTATTCCATCCTCTCCGGTCCGTGCCGTCCTTTTCACCTCCGCGTGGTCGTTCAAGAGGATCGGCTGCGGGGCGGCGCGCCTGTGTTTGGCATAGATATCGACAATATTGTAGTCTAAGGCGATATGGTAGGCGAAGGCATTGAAATTATACGTATGGTCCCCGCCGGAGTGGTCCTCGTCCAGGAAAATCTCGAGGCAGTCGTCTTTGTAGTAATTGTCGAGGGGGTCCGGATAGCGGTCAAAGAGGACGTCATCGATGATCTCCACCAAAAAGTAGATGTGGTCCTCGTCCCACAGGACCTTGAAACGGCCGCTGAAATCTTCCGGTTCCGGCTGTACGCCCAGCCACAACTGGTCAATTGGGCTCCAGGCAGCCTTTTCCCAAGCGGGCTCCTCCCCCCGGCCATCGATGTGGATGGTTTCTCCGGCCCGCGGGGCCTGGTAGTACCCATAACGGCCAGTCTCCGTCTTTGTTGTCGCGATAGCCGCGTTGGCCGCAATAATTACGGCCAGTACCACGAGAAAGAAAGGAAGGCCTCTCCTATGTACGCGTCCATGGGTGTACGGGTCTTTCACGTTAATCCCTCCATCACAATTTGTTATTCCCAGCGGCCCTGCCTCTATTTTCTATTATAGCAGGATATTTGGGAGGAGGCTAGAATAAGAGAGAATACCATTGATCTTTCCCCATCCCCAAAAATTAAAAAAGAAAGGAACAATGCCAATGACTGAGCTGGACCTTCTGATTAAGGAAAACCGGACGGCCTTGGCGACTGTCACAATCAGGAGGGAGGACAAGGCCCCGCTTGCCGGTGAAGAGGTGGTTGTCGCCCAGAAAAAACACGAATTTCTCTTTGGCGGCAGCGGCTTTTTCCTGATCCCCCTGGCCAATAATGAATGGACCGGGAAAGAGAGGGAAAAAGTGGAAGAGATCGCGGAAAAATTCTTCGCCATCTTCAATTATGTGACTTTGCCCTTTTACTGGGGGCGCTTTGAGCCAGAGCGGGGACGTCCCAATACCGAACACCTGCTGAAAGCGGCCCAGTGGTGCAAGGATCGCGGGATTGCCGTGAAAGGGCACCCCTTGTGCTGGCACACGGTGACCGCTCCCTGGCTCCTGGAACTCAGCAACGAAGAGATCCTGAAGGCGCAAGTTGAGAGGATCAAGAGGGAAGTGGCGGATTTCGCCGGGCTCATCGATATCTGGGATGTGGTCAATGAGGCCGTGATTATGCCGGTCTTTTCCAAGTACGATAACGGGATTACCCGCATTTGCAAGGAGATGGGGCGGATAAAACTCATCCGCACCATGTTCGAGGCGGCGCGGAGCGTTAACCCCAACGCGGTCTTGATTCTCAATGATTACCTCGTCTCGTTTCCCTTCGATGTTCTGGTCGAGGGTGTCCTGGAGGCCGGCGTTAAAATCGACGTCATCGGGCTCCAATCCCATATGCACCAGGGATATTGGGGGGTGGAGAAAACCCGGCAGATCCTGTCGCTCTATGAAAGATACAACCTGCCGGTCCATTTCACCGAAACCACGCTGGTCTCCGGGCGCCTGATGCCCCCGGAATTCGAAGACCTCAATGACTACCAGGTGAAAAACTGGCCGACCACGAGGAGAGGTGAAAAGCGGCAGGCCCGGGAGACCGTCCTGCATTACAAGACCCTCCTGGCCCATCCCCTAGTGACCGGGATTACCTGGTGGAGTTTTCTGGACGGGCTCTGGCTCAAGGCCCCCGGCGGCCTGTTGCGCAAGGACCTCTCCGTGAAACCGGCTTACGAAGAACTGCTGCGGTTGATTAAAGGCGAATGGTGGCTAAAGCCCACCCGGTTCGTCACGGATGAAAACGGGAAACTTACTTTCCGCGGTTTCTTGGGCGAATACGAACTCTCCTATGGTGGGAAAAAGATCCCCTTTTCCCTAACGGAAAAAGGGGAGGCCGCCGTTGAGATCCGCCTTTGACTTTCGAGCTTGTAACCCTTTCCTGTTCAGGCCGGAGGCGCCGCCAAAGTAGGGGCGGCGCCTCCGGTTTGTTCTAGAATATGTTCTCTCCGAATCAGGACTGTCGAATTCCAGCCCCGCCCATCTCTTCAAGAAGGTCTTTTTCCTCCCCTTGCTTATCCCCGGTCTTATCCTGGGAAACAAACAACCCCGCCAGTGTCAGGATAATCCCCAGCAAAGCAAGGCCGGTGATTTTTTCCCGCAAGACCACAAAGGAGGCGGCAACGGTTACTACCGGGACCATATAAATATAGACGCTGGTTTTGACGGCGCCCAGGATTTTCAGGGCCGCGTTCCATGTGGCAAAGCAGAGGGCGGAAGCGCCCAACCCCAAAAACAAAATATTAAAGAGGTTGACCGGGTCTGTAACCCGGTTGACCGCCAAGTCCAACGGGAAAAAGAATAACGCGGGGAACGACAGGACCACCCCATAAAAAAAGATCCTCCGTGTAACCAGGATGTTGTTGTAACCAAATTCGCCGATCTTTCTTATCAGGACCGAATAAACAGCCCAGAGCATAGCGGCGAAAACAGCAAAGAGATCGCCCAAGGGGTTCAGTTGAAAATTGCTGATCCCGTTCACAGAGATAAGGAAGATCCCGGTCAGGGCAACGGCAAAACCGGCAAAAAACCGCCAACGCAACTTCTCACCGCCCAGAAAGAAATGGGCAAGGATAGCCGTGAAAAACGGCGCCGTGGAAATGATCACCCCCACATTGGCGGCGAAGGAATAGATCAGGGCCATATTTTCCATCAGATAATAAAGGCTGATCCCGCAGAAACCGGCCCCGGCAAAATACAGTTCCCGCCTTCTCTCCTCCACCCGGAGCCGGCGGGGGTAAATAAGAAGCAGAGCGAAGAAGCCGGTGATAAAGCGTAAGAACAGGATCGCCACGGGTGAAAAGGACCTTAACAGGATCTTAGTGGAGATAAAGGTCGTACCCCAGATAAAAACCGTGACAAAGGCCAACAAATGGCCTTGGATTGCTTTGTCCCTATCCACAACGTTCCATCCTATACGTAATAATATTCCTCATAATATTCCTTCTTCACCAGCGAAAATCTTCCTTCTCAACAGAATAATCTCCCCACTTGCACATATATGCCCCTGCGTCGCGCGGCCCACGCTCCCGGCAAAAGTTATTTCCGGGCTTCTCTCTCTCGCGCGTGCGTTACCGCCGCGATAAACGCCGCCGCCCGCCGGGCAAGCTCCGCCCAGTTTTTCTCCGCCACCAGCTTCTTGTCGACCAGAGCACCGCCCACCCCGACAAAGACCGCGCCGGCTTTGATGAATTCGCCGGTATTCTCCAGGTTCACCCCGCCGGTGGGGGTCAACTTCACCTGGGGGAGGGGACCCCGGATATCCTTGATAAAGGACGGTCCCAGTTTCGTTGCGGGGAAGATCTTCACCACGTCCGCCCCGGCTTCCCAGGCGGCCAGGATTTCAGTGGGCGTAAAGGCCCCCGGGATACAGGGAATACTATACCTGTGACAGACCTCAATGATCTCCGGCTTAAAGACCGGGCTCACGACAAACCCGGCGCCGGCCAGGATCGCCAGGCGCGCTGTCACCGCATCAAGAACACTGCCCACGCCAATGATCACCCGGTCGCCCAGTTTGGTAACGGCTTCTTCGATCGCCCCCAGGGCGCCCGGGGAGGTCATGGTGATCTCCAGGCCTTTTAACCCGCCTTCGGCCAGGGCCAGAGTCGTATCCATAAGTACGGCACGGCTGTCTACCCTAATAACGGCGACAACGCCGGTTTCCTCCAGGATCTGAAGTGTCCGCTCTTTATCCATCGAACCCCTCCATTAACCTTGCTTTTTCTTTGCTTTTTTCCTTACGCCCGCCTTTATCTTTGCACCCGCCCGGAGGCGTCGCCGGCGGCCAAATTCCGGACTTCGTCCTCTGTAACAAGGTTAAAGTCGCCAAAGATCGTATGTTTCAAGCAGGAAGCGGCAACAGCAAACTCCACAGCGTCCCGGCTAGTTTCGCCTTTGAGCAGGGAGTAGATTAACCCGGCGGCAAAGGAGTCGCCGCCGCCGACCCGGTCGACGATGTGGATCTTGTAGACCCGGGAGCGGTAAAAATCCTTGCCGTCATAGAGCAGTGCCGACCAGTTGTTATCCGACGCGGATAAACTCTCCCTTAGAGATATCGCCACTTTCTCCAGGTTAAACCTCTCCGCCAACTCCCTGGCCACCGCCTGGTAACCTTCTTCACTCAATTTCCCGGCGGTGATCTCCGAATCCGCGGCCTTGATCCCAAAGACCTTCTCCGCGTCCTCCTCATTGCCGATGGCAACGTCGACGTAATTCATTAATTCGCTCATCACCCGGTTGGCCTTCTCCGGTGTCCAAAGCTTTTTCCTGTAATTTAAATCCACACTCACTTTTAGACCGAGTTTTTTTGCGGCTTTAACCGCTTCCAGGGTAACAGCGGCGGCGCCGTCGCTTAAAGCCGGCGTGATCCCGGTAAAGTGGAACCAGGCGGCGCCGGAAAAGATCTCTTCCCAGTCAAATTCCCCGGGCTGAACCTGGGAGATGGCGGAATGGCTCCGGTCGTACACGACCTTTGACGGCCGCTGGGAAGCGCCGATCTCCAAGAAATAAATGCCTAATCTTTCCCCTCCCCGTTTGATATATTCCGTCTTCACACCGTAACGGCGCAGGTGATTCAATGCGGCCTGCCCGATCTCATGGGCCGGCAGTTTGGTCACAAAATACGAGTCCAAACCGTAATTACTGAGAGAAACAGCGACATTGGCCTCTCCCCCGCCATAGACCACATTAAAGGTATCGGCTTGCACAAAGCGTTGGTACTCCGGGGGGGACAAACGCATCATAATTTCACCAAAAGTCACTACTTTCTTTCCCATTCTCACTACCCCTTTTGTAATTCATTATTAACCCCTGTTACCGGGATATCCCAGCCTTTTGGAGATGAGCTTGGCCTTCTCCGGAAATATCCATTGACTAATTATCCGCTGACCCACCGAATCCTCCCGTAGGATCCTTAAAGATTCTAAAAAAGAGCCTTCAACAATTTGTTGAAGGCTCTCTCCTCGAGAAGATATTGGCTTAAGGTATCCTTTACCAGTTTTCGGCGAGTAATTCAAAGTGGGCTTGCGGGTGGGCACAGGCCGGGCATTTTTCCGGCGCCTCCTGGCCCACGTGAAGATAACCGCAGTTGCGGCAGCGCCAGGTTACGACCTGGTCCTTCTTGAAGACCGTCCCCGCCTCCACATTGGCCAGGAGCCCCAAATACCTCTTCTCGTGCTGTTTTTCCGCAACCGCAATCGCCTCGAAAACATTGGCGATTTCATTGAAGCCTTCCTCGCGGGCTACTTTGGCAAAGGTCGGGTACATATCGGTCCATTCATAGTTCTCGCCTTTGGCCGCGGCCTTCAAATTCTCCGCGGTGGTCCCGATGACGCCGGCGGGGTAATCGGCCTGGATCTCAACGTCGCCGCCTTCCAGGAACTTAAAGAGCCTTTTGGCGTGCTCCTTTTCCTGGTTGGCGGTTTCTGCAAAGATATCGGCGATCTGGACATAACCCTCTTTCTTGGCCACACTGGCGTAGTAGTCATACCTATTCCTGGCCTGGGCCTCTCCGGCAAAAGCCGTCAACAGATTTTTTTCAGTTCTTGTCCCCTTAATGCTTGCCATTGCAAAACTCCTTTCTTTTCTCCCCTATTTTTACGCACCCATTTTTATTCAGACGTCCAAATCCATATGACGCCCGCAAATGCGCGTTATAGTTTTCATCCTTTTGTTGCCTGCACTTCTGCCAGACATTCCGGGCACAACCCGTTATACTCCAGATGAATGCCGGCTATCCGGTATCCGGTTTTCTCCCCCACCCCCTTGTCTTTCACCATGACCGCCCCTGCCGGTAAATCATCCACCCGCTGACAGCGGGTACACCTGATATGGTAGTGGTCGGCCGGGTTACCGTCAAACCGCATCTGCGCACCGGCTGTCCCCAGTTTACTGATTAAACCGTCCTGGGCCAGCAAATCCAAGTTCCGGTAAACTGTGGCCAGGCTAATCCGGGGCAACTTTTTCCGGACCATGTCGTAAACCTGGTCCGCCGTAGGATGCGTCGTCACTTTCTGCAGTTCTTGCAGGATCACCCGGCGCTGGCGCGTCATGGATCGTATTTTCTCAGCCAAGGAAATCCTCTTTTCTAAAATGATAATAATTATTATTATTAATAATAACCATATGCTTTCCTTTTGTCAAGGGCTTTTAACGAGGCCTTAGCCCTTGGTAAGCTATTGTCGAAACCGGCATCGATAAACATGGCTTATTTAGCGCTCTCCTTAAGAATACAGGGTTTTTTCCCGATAATAAAAAGGAGAGCAGCTAAAATGTGCAATGGGGGTAATACTATGAATCGTCGCTTTTTACCGGTATCATTGCTATTATTCCTACTGTGTTCCGTATTTACACCAGTACTCCCCCGGACCCTCGCCCACGAAGACGGGCTTTTACTCCATTGGCGCTTTGACGAGGGAAAAGGGACTTCCGCCCGGGACTACTCCGGCAATGAGCTACACGGAAAGGTCGGGGCCCGCTGGCGAAGGAAGGCCCCCTCCGGCAGTGCCCTTTTTTTTAACGGCCGTTCCGATGCGGTTGTGCAGGTGGTTTTACCTGAAGACCGGCGGTTCGGGACCGGTTCATGGACTTTCTCGGCCTGGCTCAAACCGAAGCAATTCTCAATCAACGCCGACCTGAAGCACCGGCGAATCTTTTCCTATGGCGAATATCCCGCAGCCACCCTGGTCATCAATATCTCGGAGGACGGGCGTCCCAGTTGCTATTTCTGCTACCAGGACCCGCAGGGTAAGATTATCGACACCGGCACCACCGGAGCGGCGCCTCTGCGGATCGACGAATGGGCCCACCTGGCCCTGGTGGTGGACAGGGAGAAGGGCACCATGGAGTTTTTCCTGAACGCCCTGGGCGGCGGCCCGGCCACGATCCCTCCCGGGTTTGCCGGGGACTTTTCACTCAACGGCACACTGACCGTGGGCAGTTCCTGGCAGAACTATATTGGGGAGATAGATGAAGTAAAAATCTACCGGCGGGCCCTGTCCGCCGCCGAGGTGCGGGCGGAATTCGAACGCCTGCAGGATGCTTTCGGAGTCTCCCTCCCCTGGCAGATTACGGCCAACGAAGGCCTGGAGCAGGCCGGCGCCGCTTGGGCGGCCGGTGATTTTACCGCCGTCCGGGAGATCTGCAGGGACTTGGCGGGCCGCAACGACCTCCCGGGCCATTACCGGAGCTACGCCATGTTGCGCCTGGCCCAAAGCCACATGATGGAAGAGAACCTCAATGCAGCCCTGGAGGTCTATGAAGAGATCGCCGCCAACGACGAATACCCGGCAATCCACCGCGACGAGGCCCGGGAGCTTGGCGAAGAAATCCGGAGCCGCCTTGGAGAAACCCCCGGCCGCGAAACCTCCAGTCACGGGCGGGAGGCCGGCCGCGCCGGTACCCGCAGAACCCCGGTCCCACTAATCGATTCTTTTGCCGTGGAGATCCACGTCGCCCCCGATGGCGACGACGAGCACGGCGACGGCTCGGAGGCAAACCCCTTTGCCACCCTGGCCAGGGCCCGCGACGAGGCGCGGCGGGTAAAGACCGGCGACGGTCCTGTCGGCATCCTGCTGGCCCCGGGCGAATACCCCCTCTCCACCAGCCTGGTGCTGGATGCCAGGGATTCCGGGTCCGAAGGGGCCCCGGTGGTCTTCCGGGCCAAAGAACAAGGGAAAGCCGTCCTGTACGGGGGCAGGCGCCTCTCCGGTTTTGCGCCCGTTACCGACCAGTCCGTCCTGGAACGGCTACCAGCGGAGACCCGCGGGAAGGTCTACCAATGCGACCTTAAGAAACTCGGGATCTATGATTATGGCCAGTTGCAGGTCCGCGGCTTTAACCAGCCGCCGTCACCGCCCACCCTGGAGCTGTACTGCAACGGGGAGCCGATGACCCTGGCCCGCTGGCCGAACCGGGGTTTTGTCCGCCCGCTGGAACTGGTGGACCCGGGCGCCAAGGGGCGCCCGGCGGTCCTGCGCTATGAAGACGACCGCCATGAACGCTGGGCAAACGCGCCCGACGGGTGGCTCTTCGGCTACTTCCACTACCTCTGGGCGGACTCCACCATCAAAATCGGGGCCATTGATCCGGAGAAAAAGACGCTGGCCACCGCCACCCCCTACCGGTATTCCCACGAACTCCAGTCCATGAACGACGAGCAGGGGATCATTTACTACGCCTTTAACCTGCTGGAGGAGATCGATATCCCCGGCGAATGGTATCTGGACCGCAAAAGCGGCATCCTTTACTTCTATCCCCCGGCGGACCCGGAAACGGCCGTAATTGAGATCAACATCCTCTCCGAGCCGCTGGTGCTGATGGAGAACCTTTCCCACCTGCGCTTTGAGGGGATCGTCTTTGACCTGGCCCGTTGGGACGGGATCCAGATCAACAACTGCCGGAATGTACTCCTGGCGGGTTGCGTTGTCCGGCGCATCGCCGGCAGGGGCGTGGTCATCCACGGCGGCCGCGCCAACGGCATCTTTGGCTGTGAGATCCATACCATTGGCCGCAGTGCCACCGAGATTTACGGCGGGGACCGGAAAACCCTCACCCCGGGCGGGCATTTCATTGAAAACTGTCACATCCACCACTTTGGCCGTATCGACCGGACTTATACCCCTGCCGTCCTCCTGGCGGGGGTGGGCAACCGGATCGCCTACAACCTGATGCATGACGCCCCCAGCAGTGTCATGCGGATCGAAGGCAACGACCATATCATCGAGTTCAACGAGGCCTACAACGCGGTCACTGAATCCGACGACCAGGGCGCCGTGGACATGTGGGGGAACCCGGCCTACCGCGGGAATATCTTCCGGTACAACTACTTCCATCATATCGGCAAAACCGGCGATGAACACTTTGCCTGGGGCCAGGCGGGCCTCCGCCTGGATGATACCATCAGCGGCCAGATCATCTATGGCAATATCTTCGCCCATTGCTCCCGGGGGGTTTTTGGCGGTGTGCAGATCCACGCCGGCCGGGACAATATCTTTGACAACAACATCTTTTACGCCTGTGACACCGGGGTCTCCGGCGGCTGGAGCCCTTATAACCACATCTGGCAAGGGCTTAAAGACGGGACCCACCACCTTGCCAAAAATGATTACCATAATACCGGATTGTACCTTTCCCGTTATCCGGAGATCAAACACATGCTGGATAATAACGGCCGCAACCACCTGTGGCGGAACCTCTTTTACGCCTGCGGGGAGATGCTGAGTGAACGGTCGAACCGGGAGACCTTTGACCTCATGGCCAACACCGAATTTGCCGCCAGTGAGGACCCCGGGTTTGCCGGCGGGTTGGATCTTTTCGCCGCCTCCGGTAAAGGCTTCGCTACCGGCGAGGCTACGGCCGGCGCAGAAAGCCAGCCCGGCACAGAGAGTTCTCTTCCCGCCGGACTCTTCCGGCTCCGGCCGGACGCCCCCTTGTTTACGCGCGTTGCCTTCCGCCCTCTGCCGGTGGAGGAGATCGGCCTTTATGACCATGAATTGCTGGCATGCGCATGCGCGCATGCCGCAGATACATCTTCTCCCGGCAACAGTGAGATGCAGGGAGAATAGAAAGCCCGTAGCATAGCAGGAGTAAATCAGGGAACTACCGGTTTTAAAAGCAAGCTGGTTTTGAAAGAGAATAGCGCCGGTTCCACCTAGCCGGCAAATAAAAAAACAGCCCATTTCCCAAGGGGCTGTTTTTTTACTCTTGCCTGCGGTTTACCCGAGAGCCGCATTCCGCCCGGCGATATACCCGGAGGACCAGGCCCACTGCAGGTTAAAGCCGCCGCAGTCGCCGTCGATATCTATGACCTCGCCGGCAAAGAACAGGCCTTTAACCAGTTTCGATTCCATGGTCTTTTCATCTATTTCCCGGGTGTCTATCCCGCCCGCTGTGACCTGCGCACTCGGCCAACTCCTGGTCCTCCTGATCTTAAACCGCCAATCGGTCAGGACCTGGAGGATCCGCTCCTGTTCCGCGAGGGGCAGCGATGCGGCAGGGAACTGCCAGTCCTTGGGCTTGCTGCCAAGGCCCGCCTCCATCAAGATAACCGGGATCAGCCGTTTATTAATCAGCCCGACCAGGCTGAAGTCAAGGGGTTTCTTTCCTCCGGCCTGGAAGCGCTTTTGCAGGAGTTGGCGCAGTTCTTCTCTGGTGAAGGTATCCATGATGTTTATCTTTAAATACGCCTCTTTCCCCGCATTAAGCAATTCCCCGGCCTTCCTGCTGATCTGGAGGATGGGCGGGCCGGAGACCCCGTAGTCGGCAAAGAGGATATCCCCCCGGTCCTTGGCCAAAGATTCGTTCTTATAAAGGATCTCCGCGGTTCCCACCAGTTTCACCCCGGCAATCCGGGGGAAGAAATCCCCTTCCAGCATCAGTTGGACCAGGGCGGGGAAAAGATCGGTGACGGTATGCCCCAGCTTTTTGGCGAGTAAAAAACCGTCCCCGTCTGAGCCGGTGGCCGGTGCGGCTTTCCCGCCGGTGGCAATGATGACCGCATCCCCCCGGTGGGTCTCGCCGTTCTCCAGTTCAACCCGGAATTCCCCGTTTTTCCCGTCTTTCCTGATCTCGATAACCCGGGCCTCACACCGGATATTCACGTCCAGTTCATCCAGTTCGTACCGGAAGACGTCAAGGAAACTTGAGGCCTGGTCGGACCGGGGAAAGACCTTGCCCTCCTCCTCCACCTTGTGGGCGATGCCCAGTTTCTCAAAGAACCTGAGGGTGTCGTCGACAGAAAAATCCGCCAGGGCGCTGCGGGCAAATTCCGGGTTGGCCCCGTGATAATAGGTATGGGCCCGCTCCCCTTTGATCTTGATATTGGTGAAGTTGCACCGGCCGTTCCCGGTGGCCAGAATCTTCTTCCCCACCCGCGGGTTTTTCTCCAGGATGGTGACGGCGGCGCCCAGGCGCCCGGCGGCAACAGCGGCCGTCATCCCGGCGGCGCCACCCCCCACCACAATTACGCGTTTCTTCACTCCCTACCCCCCGGCAGTTTCTAATACCTGTTTGCTGTCTTGTTCTCGAAGAACTGTCTTGTTCTCAAAGAATAGCTTACCACAGAAGCCTGCCCAAAAATAGTTTACCATAACAACCTGTCCTAATAAAGTTTTTCATAACAGCCTGCCGCAAAAAAGCGGCCCCAAGAAAATATGGGGCCTCACAATAACAAGAATTTGACCGTTTTTTTTTGATTTGCCTCAGGCCGCAGCCGGTTTGGACTTATTTCTCTTGACAATATACTGGTCAAACAAGAGAAAGGCGATGAGAACAACGCCAATCAAGTCCGTAAAAAACTTCGGGTGAATCATCAGCAAACCGGCGCCGACCGCCAAGACCCGCTCCCAAGTGGAGAGCTTTGTATTGATAAAGCCCTCCAAACCGCCGGCAATGGCAAACATCCCCACCAATGATGTAACCGAAAACTGGAGAATCTGCCCAAGCGAGGCATCGACCAAGAGCATTGCCGGGTTTAACACAAACATATAGGGGATAATGAAGACCGCAATCGCCAGTTTTGTGGCAATTACCCCCGCGCGCAACGGGTTCCCGCCGGAGATGGCCGACCCGGCGTAGGCCGCCAGCGCCACCGGCGGGGTAATATCCGCCACCACCCCGAAGTAGAACACAAAGAAGTGGGCGGCAAGCAGCGGGGTTGCCGGGATTAGCTTCAAAATGATCGGCGCCGTGATCGTCGCCATGATTACATAGTTTGCCGTTGTCGGCACGCCCATCCCCAAAATCAGGCAGGCGATCATCGTCAGGAAGAGCGCGATAAGGTCAATTCCCCCGGAGAGAAAAAGGAGGCCTTCGGCGAGCTTCAACCCTATGCCGGTAAGGGTAACAACGCCGACAATAATCCCGGCAATGGAACAGGCGGCGGCAACGCCAATGGTATTTCTCGCCCCGTTCTCCAGGGCCTCAACAAAGGCCTTCGGCGTCAACCTGGTATCCCTGTGAAACATGCTGACAACTATCGCCGCTAAAATGGCCAGGCAGGCCGCGCGGGAAGGGGTGTAGCCAACAGACATGGTGACAATCAGCACCACTATCGGCAACAAGAGATAACCTCTGGTCAAGAGCAGCTTAAAGAAATTGGGGATCGCTTCCCTGGGCAGCCCTTTAAGCCCGGTTTTCTTCGCTTCCAGGTGGACCGAGAAGAAGATACCGGCGAAATAAAGGATGGCCGGGAAAATGGCGGCTGTGGCAATAGTGAGATAGGGCGTCCCGGTCATCTCCGCCATCAAGAAAGCGGCGGCGCCCATGATCGGCGGCATGATCTGCCCGCCGGTGGAAGCGGCAGCCTCAACCGCTGCGGCAAAGTCCTTGTCATATCCGGTCTTTTTCATCATCGGGATCGTGATACTGCCCGAACCAACGGTGTTCGCCACCGAACTGCCGGAGTACATCCCCTCCAGGGCGCTGGAGATAACGGCCACTTTCGCCGGCCCGCCCGTGGTCCGGCCGGCAATGGCATTGGCAATATCAATAAAAAACGTGCCGATATTCGTCTTCTCCAGAAAAGAGGCTAAGATGATAAATAGGACAATAAACGTTGAACAGACCCCGATCGGGGTGCCGATGACGCCCTCAAGGGTGTAAAAGAGGGTGTAGATAATACGTTTCAGTGAATACCCGGCATAAAAAGCATAACCCACAAAAGCGCTGGCCACCACCAGAATGGGGAGGCCCACTACCCTTCTGCAAACCTCGGCTGTGATTAATACCCCCACAACACCCACGATCATATCCAATTGGGAAATACGGGTGGCCTTCACCGCCAGATCGGCGAAGTTCACCACATAGTAAAAGTAAGCTGCCGCCCCGGCCAGGCCCAGGAGAAGATCATACCAAGGCACATAATTCTCCCGTTTTGCCCTGCGCTTTCTGGCGGGATAGAGCATAAAAGCCATAAAAACAATCAGCCCGACAAAGGAAGCCCTCCGGATTTGCTCCGGCCAGACGCTGATCAGGTTCATATAGAAGACGTAGAAGGAGAACGCCACCAGCATGATGCGCACGGCCGCCTTGGGGAGGCCGGAAAAACGTCTTGTATTTGCTTCCCGGTCATACTCGGCCATCAAGGCATCGACATCAATTTTTTCTGTTTCGTCTGTAAGGGATGGGGGGTTTTTCTTCAGTTCAGACATAACTCCTCCTCCTTGCTGCCAAAGCAATATATCCCTTGCATAGCTGCAAAGCAATGAATATACCTGTTTCAAATCAAGAACCGGACCCCAGGGCATCCCGGAACAGGCAGGCGCAGGATACGCGCCCGGCCTGCATTTGTTTGCCTTGTTGCCGGTTCTTCATTTGGAACGGGTAAGAAAGGGAATGGGCCTTCGCCCACACCCAAACCGCACTGTTCTGTTCCTGCCACAGAGTTCCCGCAGGCTGACTACTTCCCCGCCAATCTGCAAGGTGTGATCGGAAACCGTACCGACAATATACGAAAGGTAGTTCATAGGCCGGTTAAAGCCGCTGACAATCATTGCCCCGTCCCGGCCGTACGCCAGAGACTGGCCTTCCCCGATCTCACTCTGGACACCGGCGCCAAAGGAATAGTAAACCGTGCGGATCACATAGATCCTGCCGTTTTTGATCTGGTAGACATCAGTCACCGGCGTTTGATTCACCGAATGGATGAAGGTAACGGAGAACTCTGTGCCGTCGTCAACAGGAAAAGCGGCAATCATTTCACCCGTTTTCCCGTCTTTCAGGATCAAGCAAGGCGTGGAAAGGGTGAAAAATAAAAAGACGGAGACCGTGATTGTGACCACGATCGCGGTCCCCGCCGGCAACCATTTCTTGGGCATTAGTTACAATACGCCGATCTCCTTGTAGTATTTTTCCGCACCGGGATGCATCGGTATGGAGATACTCTCCACGGAATACTCCGGATCCAGTTCAGCGCCTTTCGGATGGCCAATCGTGATCTCGTCGGCATGTTCAAAGAGGGCCCTGGTCATCTTGTACACCAGGTCTTCACTGAGATCGTCCGAGACAATGAAAGAGGCGACAACAGCCACGGTCTGGACATCCGCGTTAACGCCCTTGTAAGTTCCAGCCAGGACATGGTATTTAGTATAGAAAGGATATTTCTCGATCAATTTGGCGGCGTGCTCGTCGTCGATTTCCAGGAGATTGATGGGGTTGGTGGTCGCCAGTTCGACAATGGCTGTGGTCGGGGCGCCGGCAACACAGAAGAACGCATCAATCTTATCGTCTTTGAAGGCCGCGGCGCTATCGCCAAAGCTGAGGTTGTTAACGATAATATCGTCAAAGGTCATACCATAGGCTTCCAGGATCTGACGGGCATTAAACTCCACACCGGAACCGATGTCACCAACAGAAACCCTTTTCCCCCTAAGGTCGGCGATGGAAGTAATGCCACTCTTCGCCACCACCTGGCAAACCTCGGCGTAGGCCCCGGCCATCGCGGAGAACCCGCCAA
>LSQX01020449.1_pt1 | contig 21536 bp, 33 predicted proteins | sample 654561 | NCBI WGS metagenome assembly LSQX01 (sample SAMN04489861, study PRJNA283612) | anaerobic digester metagenome | isolation source: 4 biogas reactors fed with cattle manure at either 37C or 55C with and... | place: Denmark: Kongens Lyngby | collected 2014 | reverse complement strand
AGTCTGGTGCTTTGGGCTGCATATAACTTTGACAAAGAGGTGTAAGATGACAAAAGATCAACCCGCTATTATGAAGCGAATGATGTACCTGTTGCGTTCGTACAATCCTGATCTCCCGATGGGTGCAGGTATGCGAGCGCAATTCCTCGAGCTCCGCGAACAGTATGAGCGAGAGGAGCGTGAAGGAATAACTGTGGTCACTAAGAGCCCAGATGCAAACGTGGAAAAGAATCGGCAGATGTTGCTCGAGCGATCAGTCGTGGGGCTTGCCAAGTATGGCGTCACAACGGAGCGCACAGACCTGACCCGTGCCGAATGGGTGCAGCACGCTATAGAAGAGACGCTTGACCTTGCAAACTACCTCCAGGCGCTCAAGACAAACTTGGAGAACGAATCATGAAACTTTCCGTCTATAAATACCCGCTAGAAGTGCGTTCTAATGTGATCAAAGTTCCACGGGGCGCACAGTTCCTGAGTGTGGGATCACAAGGTGGTGTTCTTTGCGCTTGGGCATTGGTCGATCCCTCCGAACGCATGGTGGAAATCGAGCTCACTGTTGTGGGCACTGGATGGGAAATGACAGGTGACTTCCTTGAAACTGCTAACAGCTTTCTAGGTACTGTTCAAGAGGGCGGTTTTGTGTGGCATGTGTTTGACACCACATTGAGGCACATATGAGCCAGTCCAAACTAGCCTCCTTCATGGAGGTGTTGTTTAACACCTTCGTTGGCCTGCTCATTGCGATGGGCGCCACTGCTGTTATATGCTGGGCACACGGCATACCAATGACGTGGACAAATAACTTTATTATCACGTTCTGGATGACGGTTGTCAGCATTGTGCGCCAGTACGTTATTAGACGCATGTGGAACGCCGAGTTCTGGAAACGCTTGCGATAAGAACGAGTTTCGGGGTAAGCTGCAACAATTCAACAACTAAGAGGAACACTACATGGCATTACATGCTCAGAACAAGGGGAAAGAGGGGGAGCGCGAAGTCGCTCGCGTTCTGAATGAAATTATCTGGCGGGTATTGCGCGAGCAGGGTCTGCCCATTCCCGAACGGGATATTGTGCAGCGCAACCAGAATCAGTCCGCTGTTGGTGGTAGCGACTTGAGCAACACCTTCGGGGTCTGCATCGAGATCAAGCGCCAGGAGCAACTGTCGATCAATACATGGTGGAAACAGGTGACCGAGGCAGCTCGACACAACAATGAATTCCCCGTGCTGGTGTTCAGACAGAACCGCAAGGCGTGGCGTGTGGTTATGCCAGGCTGGCTCAACTTCTCTAAAGAGGGCGAGGAGAACCTCGCGAGCATGGGCGCCAGGGTTGAGGTTGATTGGGATACGTTTCAAGAATGGTTTTACCAATGGGTGAACCGCCGTATTGAGCAAGGGGAGAAGGTTCGTGTCTAAGGTATGCAAGGAATTTCAGCAACGGGTAAAAGAGCTTGACGATGTGCAGCTTGAACGCAAGGTCAAGGAAATGCGTGACGTGTGCGCACGAATGCAGGGTGAGATTTCTTATGCGTCACGTGAGCTCCGCCGCAGACGCAAAGACAGCCTGAAGCGGTGACCCTATGAACCGTGATGCTATTATGAAGAAGCTGCAAGAGCAGCAGATGCGAATCCTTCAACTGTCGCACCAATATGATGGCGTCAAGAAGCTGTTCGACGCTGCCGCTATGCAGAACAACGGGACGGAGTGCGACAAGCTCCGATTCCAACTGCATGAGCTGCTCGACCTTCAGCTTGATTGCGTAGCCATGACCATGCTGCTGACCCGTTCATTTATTGAAGGTGACGACCCTGAACCGCCACGAAGTTTCCACTGATGCAAAATAGTTCAAAATTATTTTGCGAAAATGCTTGCATCCATCAGATGTGTCTCCTATACTGCACACATACAAACAAACAAGCACAGAGGAAACTGAAATGACTACTTCACAACTCCGCATTCAAATGGAACAAGACTGCAAACGCTACACAAACGAACAGATTGTTGACCTGATTGGTCGTATTGTGAAAGACGGCAACCGTGGCGCTTTGAACGCTTCTGAATCCATCACCGCTGTGCAAGTGTTGGAGGCTGAGCTTGCACTTCGGGAGGCTAACTAAGATGGCATTCATTATCAAGCTCAATGGGCAGGTATTGGAGAAGCGTCAAGCATGGAACGCTTCAATCCGAGCCATTGAAAAGTATGCCCGCATCTATGCGAAAGAAGAGGGCGAGACCTTCACCCTTACTGCATCCGAAAGCAACAGAGACGAACGTGGCTTTCATTATGTGCAAGGGTTCCGCACTTGGACGGGTTCCGTCAGCGGAATGGTTCTTCACTTCACGATTGACAAGGTGTAAGCATGTTTCATCCTACACTGAACCAAGCTCTGGAAGCTGCTGACGCTGTACACCTGTGGCCATTGGGTCTCAATCTTCGCTACGGTGAAACGGGTCAGGTGGTAACAGACGGTCAGTTCGTTAGCGTGTACCGTGACGAACGTGGCCTGTATGAAACGGCGATTGTGTATGCAAGCGCCTGCGACAACTTTCAGCGGGTGCTGCCCGCTGCCTCGGAGGTACTGTAATGAGCAAGCTCAGCAAAGAACGAATCATTGAACTGTTGGAGGGTGCAGGGTGGAAGCTGGATAAATGGGGTCACCTGCAAAAGACTCTGAAGTTCTATAACAAAGAACGGCAGCTAGTTCCCCGCGACTACCGTATCAAGCTCCAGGCCTCCTCGCTTCGTGTGGAGGTACGGGTTCACTATCCCGCCAGCGAATATAACCCTGCTCGGAATGAGTGGATGCGGCAGGGTGGAGACTACTATTCCAAGATTGAACTGTTGGACGGGACACGCTTGCGCATTGGTAAGCATCTATTGAAGGTGGCAGTATGAGCACCTATTGCATCTGGCCTGACGATACCGTGTGCAGTGAAGAGGAACTCGAAGGGTTCCTCACCTTCATGTCAGACGACTTTGTAAGGGTGCGCATTGCGGACGATGTGGAGCGGGACGACGATTATGACGTTCTACCCTGTTACGACGAAGCGTTCACCCTGCCACGTGGGCGCGATGGTATTTACGAAATCACTGGAGTTATGTAATGTTCCCTCGAATGCCTTACCCGAAAGAATACCTTGAGCACCTTGCCAAGCGTTTGGAACAACAGGAGCTCGAGCGTGAGCTTGAAAAGGAGCTTGAAAAGGTGCTGGGCGCACCTCATCACCGTTACCCGTTCGGCTTCGTGTTTCATGCGATTGCGATTGTGCTGATCGTTGCGGTTGTTGTGCTTGTGTGGTTATTTACTTGACACCCTTGCGGAACTATGGTAGGGGCCTCTATACTGTAAGAAAAGGAGGCTCCAACCATGCAAACGAAATCAACCGTCGAGACCCATCCTAAACCCGAGCTACCCGATGGCGGGTTAAACTGCATCCGTGGCATCATGTGGGCAACACCTGTCGGACTTGCTGTCTGGACCCTCATCCTTTGGTTGATATTCAGGTGAGCACATGACAGAGCAAGAAATCCGAACCCTACAACAGCAACTTCTTGAACAGGGGTTCTATACTGGCAAGGTGGACGGTATATGGGGTCCGCTCAGCGAAGCGGCCTTAGAAGCCCAACAGCAAGCGCAGGCGCTGCAACACGCCAGCAACTGCCCACCCGTTACCCCTGCGAAAGCTCCTCACCTTGCATGGGGCGCAAAGGTCAGCACAACCTTCCGAGACCGTGTGCAGTGGATAGCAGACGACCTCAACATGCCTGCAGATGGTGCCAACTGGCTTATGGCGTGCATGGCGTTCGAGTCCGGTGAAACCTTCAGTCCCTCAATTGTAAACGGTGCAGGGTCGGGCGCCACGGGTCTTATCCAGTTCATGCCCAAGACCGCCATTGGACTTGGTACAACGGTGGCAGCACTTGCACAAATGACAGCTGAAGATCAGCTGAACTACGTCTACAAGTATTTCCGGCCCTACCGTGGGCGCTTGCGTACCCTTGCGGACGTGTATATGGCTATCTTGTGGCCTGCAGCGGTCGGGAAACCTGATAACCACATCCTCTGGACTGCTACCTCACACCCTATAACCTACCGTCAGAACGCTGGGCTTGACATCAATCGTGACACTGCAATCACCAAGGCCGAGGCAGCATCGAAGGTCGCGGATAAGTTGCGAAAGGGGTTACAGCTACAGTTCGTGGCATAATTCTATCGCGGGGTCGGTGGGAATCATGTTATTATCCGGCTCACGGGGCATGGGCTTCCGTATTCAATCAAACTTGTATAGGAGCCCATGACTATGATACCTGAAGATCCTTGGTGGTGGAAAGCGATAGGCTATGCAGCTTTCGCAGCGTTCGGAGGCTTTATGGGTCACATAATGCGGACGTTTGACAAGCGGGAGCGCATTCATTGGGGTCGCGCTTGCGTTGAAGGTATTGCAGCGGGATTCGTTGGACTGTTGGTGCTGTTTGTGTGCCAGGCAATGGACTTGAGCGAGCAGTGGACTGGCGTCATAGTTGGTGTGAGCGGTTGGCTTGGTGCCAATGCGTCGATCCGTATGCTTGAGCAGGTTGTATTCAAGAAGCTGGGCATCGAAAGCACACCTGAGCAACTTCGGGAGCGTAAAGATGATCAGCCTGTTGACTAAACTACCATTCGTATCAAGCCTGCTTGGATTCTTCACAAGCAAGAAGCGCCTGTTCTGTGAATACGGGTTGATCGCCATTGTGGTTATTATAGGGGGCTTCACTGTCGGGCAATGGTACAGCAAGACGCAACTTGAGAAACGTCTTGCAAGTGCGGAAGCAACTGTTGACAAGGTGAGCTCTCGACTCGTGTTGGTGGAAGCGGTAAACAATGCGCATGAACAGACCTTAAACAACCTCAGAGAACTCCGAGAGCGCGATGCAGTTGCGCTCGAGGGGCTACTGAACGATTATCGGGCGCTCAGTTTGCGCGACCAACAGGTGAGGAGCCAATTGAATGAACTACGCAAGTCGAATCAAAATGTTGAAATATACTTGTCTCAGCCTGTGCCTGATGAGCTTGCTAGGATGCTCAACGCTACAGCGCCCAACCGAACCGGAAATCAAGATAGTAACTAAAATCGAGCGCGAAATTCCCCCTCCCGTGTTGGTGCAGCCCTGCACCATGCCCGCCTATTCCCCTATTGTGACCGAAAGCGATATTGTGAATTCCCGACAAGATTGGATATCAAGTTGGCTTGAATGCAACGCTTTACACCAACGTCTTATTGATTGGAATGCGGGTAAAATACCGGCAAGCCCTGAATAATAAACGGGCTCCAATGCTTGCACAAAGCACGGTTCACCGCTTATACTCCGACCATATATGCCAGGATGAGCCTGGCCCCAAGTCTGATCGGAGTTCCGCATGGGTGAGAACACATCGGGCCCATATTGGGACGACCCTCGGGTAATGGAACCCGACTACGATCCCTCAGAAAAGGCCTTTAGAGATAAATTCGTCGCACAATACCTCGTTGACTTTGACGAGTACCGTGCGGCTCTGCGTGTTGGCTTATTGCCGTCCGTTGCTGCTACCTACAGCAAGCAACTCATGAATGATGGTTATGTGCAGCGTGAAATCGCACGGTTGCAGCGGGAGCAGCAAAGCGACCCCAAGAGCCAGCAGGAGCGCGATCGCGAGCTTACCCTTAACACCCTACGGCAAGCAATGCAAAATGGCCCCTACGCCAGCAGGGTCGCGGCAGCGCGGCAAATGTCCGCCATACATGGGTTCGATGCACCTATCAAGACCCAAAATGAAACCACACATAGAGGTGGCGTCATGATGGTGCCTGAAATTGCAAACGTGGAGGAGTGGCAAAAGGCGGCGCAAACAAGCCAAGAGAAACTTGTTGAGGAGACTCAGAAGCTATGAGTCGTTCCCTTGCACTGCCACCACAAGACCCGAACAAGGTTGTATGGACACCCCTGCCTGGCTCGCAGACCCTTGCGATGAGCTGCCCCGCCCATGTGATTGTTTACCACGGAACACGGGGCCCAGGCAAGACTGACTCGCAGTTGATGCGGTTCCGCCGATACGTTGGGCAGGGGTACGGGCGACATTGGCGCGGCATTATTTTTGACCGCGAATATAAGAACCTTGACGACCTTGTATCCAAGTCGATGCGGTGGTTTCCTGAGTTCAAAGACGGTGCAAGGTTCCTGAGCTCCAAATCTGATTATCGATGGGTCTGGCCCACGGGCGAAGAACTGCTATTCCGTGCAATCAAAAAGGAGACGGATTACTGGGGCTATCATGGGCAGGAATTTCCTTGGATTGGTTGGAACGAGCTTACCAAGTACCCGACAGACGCATTGTTCGATATGATGATGTCGTGCAACCGTTCCAGCTTCCGCCCCGAGGATTACCCTATCATTGACGGGAACACGGGTGAGCTTGAATACCTGCCTGAAATACCTCTTGAGGTGTTCGCAACCTGTAACCCGTATGGCGCTGGCCACAACTGGGTGAAGAAGCGGTTCATCAACGCTGCACCGATGGGACAACTGTTCAAGCGTGTGGTCAACGTGTTCAACCCTCGCACGCAACAGCGTGAAGACGTTGTTAAAACTCAGGTTCACTTGTTTGGCAGTTATCGCGAGAACAAGTATCTGAGTCCCGAATACGTTGCAGAGCTTGAAACCATTACTGACCCGAACAAGCGTAAGGCCTGGCTTGGCGGGGACTGGGACGTTGTTGCGGGCGGTATGTTCGATGACGTGTGGGACAGCTCTCAGCACATTGTCCGCCCATTCCATGTTCCTGCAACGTGGCGCATTGACCGGAGCTTTGACTGGGGCTCAAGTGCTCCGTTCTCTGTTGGATGGTGGGCGGAGTCTGATGGGTGTGATGTGCAGTTACCTGATGGCACATGGCGAAGCACGGTGAAAGGCGACTTGTTCCGAATTGCTGAATGGTATGGCTGGAGCGGGAAATCAAATCAGGGTCTAAGAATGCTTGCAAATGATGTGGCAGCGGGTATAATAAAACGCGAAATCGCCATGGGCATTCACGGTCGTGTTAAGCCGGGCCCTGCTGATAACTCGATCTGGGATGTTGAGAACGGGAACAGTATTGCAGCGGACATGGCTAGACAGGTGAAAGTTGACGGGCGGTTGTATCCAGGCGTCCAGTGGTTGCGGTCTGATAAATCTCCTGGCAGCCGAAAGGCAGGATGGGAGAAGATTCGGAAATACTTGCGCAATGGGCAGAAGCAATATATTGAATTTGACGGGAAGAAGATGCCCGTGCCACGGGAATATCCTGGGCTGTTTGTGTTCAATACTTGCGATATGTTTATTGACCTGTTCCCCATATTACCACGGGACGAAGTGGATCAAGACGATGTGGATACGGATTCCGAAGACCACATTGGTGATGAAGTACGTTACAAAATTCTTTCCCTTGGCATTGGTGCGAAGGGTGGCAGAACAAAAGGCACTCAATAACGGAGGCGAATATGGGGCTCGAATCAACTCATCCGCTGTACCAAGAATTCCAAGAAGATTGGGTTCAGCAGCGTGATCTATATCGAGGCGAACGTGTGGTTAAGGCGAAGGGTGAAGTGTACCTTCCCGCCACGCCAGGTATGCACCTCGACGGAATGAAGAAAGGGGACATCGGTCGTAAGGCTTACGAGTCCTATAAGAAGCGAGCGGTGTTCCCTGACTATATTCGTGACGGTGTGGAAGCTCTTGTGGGCTTGCTGCACCAAAAAGAACCGAACATTGAGCTCCCCGCTGCACTGGAACCCCTTCGAGACAAGGCAACCATAAACGGGGAATCCCTTGCCATGCTGTTGCGGCGCATCAATACCGAACAGCTCATCACGGGTCGCGTGGGCTTGCTTGCAGACTTACCCGAGAACCCTGATCCGTCCAATCCGTTACCCTATATCGTCACCTACATTGCCGAGTCCATTATCAACTGGGATGACGGTGAAGAAACCGAAGGGTTTAACTCGCTCAATCTTGTGGTGCTGAACGAAAGCGGGTTCGTACGTGACGCCGACTTCCAGTGGAAGGACATGAAGAAATATCGTGTGCTCCAGCTTGGTGACCTTGAAGCAAACGAGCCTGAGGATGCGGGTGCAGTGTACCTGATGGGCAGCTTTGCAGACGATGAGGGTGGAAGCGTGGACTTCAACCCTGATCTCATGTTTGCGCCTATGTTGCGTGGAAAACATCTGGAACAGATTCCATTCATTTTCATCAATACGAAAGACATCGTTTCAACACCCGATGATCCACCCCTGCTAGGCTTGGGACGTCTTGCGCTTGCCATTTACCGTGGCGAAGCGGACTACCGTCAATCCTTGTTCATGCAGGGTCAAGACACCCTTGTCGTCGTTGGCGGTATTCGTAACCCTGACGGCGTGTTAGGTGAGGACGATGACGCTCTTCGCACGGGTGCAGGTAGTCGCATTGACGTTGAAATGGGCGGGGACGCAAAATACATCGGCGTCAGCTCCAGCGGTTTATCTGAACAGCGCCAAGCACTGGAAAACGATCGCAAGCGTGCGGAAACGAAGGCGGGTCAGCTTATTGCGGCACGGGGCAACCAACAGGAAAGCGGTGAAGCACTGAAGACCCGCCTTACTGCACAAACTGCAACGCTGAATCAGATTGCGCTTGCGGGTGCAGCGGGTCTTGAGAATATCTTGCGCACCATAGCCACATGGATGGGCGCCAACCCTGACGAAGTACACGTTGACCCGAACCTTGAATTCGCAGACTTTGACCTCAGCGGTCAGGAAATTGTGTACCTGATGACCGCTCGCACTATGGGCGCACCTATTAGCAAGGAAAGCATTCACGGGCTTATGGTTGACCGTGGAATAACGAAGTTTGATTATGATACGGAGCTTGAGCGCATCGAGGAAGAAGACGCCAATGCACCTCTTGCAGGCATCGGTGAGCCGGGCGTTCCGTTTGGGCTCGGTGGGCAGCAAGGCAACGGTGACGGGCAAGGTGACGAATAATGCCAAAGACCATCAACGAGGAATTGCTGGATGCAATGGTACGCCATCAGACGTACCTTCTCCGCTACAGCGGACACATTCGCAACCGCATCAATAATCTGTTGCTCGGTACGGAAGCAGACCTCGCTGAAAAGATCCGTGACAGATTGCGCACCTATAGCGGACTCCGTACCCCTGTTGAATGGGAGCGGTTGCAGCGGTTGCAGAAACAACTGACAACCATACGGATGGGCGCATGGGACAAGGCGCAGGAGTTTCTCGAGAATGAAATGGTTCAACTTGCGTACCACGAACCCGCATTCCTGAGCAACACGGTTCAGGCGGTGCTACCTGTGGCCATCGAAACCACAATGCCCTCAACCCGTATGCTTCGCGCCATTGCGCTTTCCCGTCCGTTTGACGGTCGCATATTGAAAGACTGGGCTGCTACTATGGCAGCGGACGACATTCGACGTATTCACAGCGCGATTCAGGTGGGCATGGTTGCAGGGGAAACGAATGAGACCATCGCTCGACGTGTGGTGGGCACTCGTGCATTGAAGGGCTCTGACGGTGTGACCGAGATTGGGCGCCGACAGGTGAACAGCATTGTTCGAACCGCTGTGATGCACGTTGCGAACAGTTCCCGCAACGAGTTCTTCAGCGAGAACGCTGATATTGTGGCGGAAGAATACTTCGTTGCAACGCTTGACGCCCGCACGACTCCCCAATGTGCAGCAAACGACGGCAAGCGGTTCCCGCTCGGTAAGGGCCCAATGCCCCCGCTTCATTGGGGTTGCCGGAGCTTGCGTATTGCAGCCCTTGACGGTGTGCTGTTGGGCAACCGCCCCGCGAAACCTTATACCGAGAAGCAACTGGCGGAAGAATGGGGCAAACAAAATGGGCTCAAGGGTATTGCCGGACGCGACGATTTGCCGTATGGTACGAAGGGTCAATTTGACAAGTGGCGCAGAAATCGGATAAGACAACTTGTTGGCCCTATACCTGCGAACACGAGTTACAATACATGGCTGAAGGGTCAGAGTGTGGACTTCCAAAATGACACGCTAGGCATCACGAAAGCCAAGTTATTCCGTGAGGGAGGTTTAAACCTTGATAAGTTCGTAAATCGAAACGGTGATGAACTTACCCTTGCACAGCTTGCGGAGCGGGAAGCTGCGGCCTTTAGAGCGGCAGGTCTCGACCCTGATAAATACCGACCACGAGCGTGAAGCTGTGGTCATATTCCGCCACATGAGTGGCAACAACTAGGAGAAAAGGCATGGTCCTCAAAGCAATCCTCGACAATCTCAACGATGTACCTGAGCACTTCCATGAGCTCTACACCGAGAAGAACGGCAAGTTTGAATTCACGGGTGTGGAAGGAATGAAGACACAAGCGGACATCGAACGTCTGCAATCCGCTCTGGCAAAAGAGCGCAATGACCACAAACAGACCCGCGATCGTTTCTCGGTACTTGGTGACCGTGACCTTGACGAAGTGGTGGGCTTGCTTGACCGCATTCCCGAGCTCGAAGCTGCGGCAGCGGGTAAGGTTGATGAAACTAAAATGGCGGAGCTTGTTGAAGCACGCTTGAAGACCAAGCTGGCGCCAGTTGAGCGTGAAAAGGCAGGTCTTGCAACAAAGGTGGCGGAGCTTACTGGTCAGATTGAACAGTTTCAGTCCCGTGAGCGTACCCGTGCAATTCACGACGAAGTGCGCAAGGCTGCAACCTCGTCCAAGGTGCTGCCCGAAGCACTGGAAGACGCTCTTATGCTTGCGGAACGTGTGTTCGAAGTTGACGAGGACGGTCGTGTGGTTGCGAAAGAGGGTGTCGGTTGTACCCCTGGCGTTGATCCCGCTGTATGGTTGACGGAGCTGCAAAACAAGCGTCCGCATTGGTGGGGCCCGTCACAGGGCGGTGGCTCTACGGGTAACAACCGTGGCAACGGTGGCGGATCTAACCCGTGGACCGCTGAGCACTGGAACATGACCGAACAGGGTCGTATTCTCAATGAAAACCGTACCCGTGCCGAGCAGCTTGCAAAATCTGCGGGGACTACCATTGGTGGCCCACGCCCTGCGATGCGCAAATAATCAAACTTTAACCCTTGCGCGATAATACGACTCATGCTACATTACGATTATGTGGCATGAGTCACATCAAAGAAAGCCAGCCATGGGGCCCAGGCTTTGAGTTTATCACTTGAGCCATTGATATCCAAAGGAGAATTCCCATGGCCGCTACTCGAATTTCTGATATTGTTGTACCCGAGATCTTTTCTCCGTATGTACAACAGCTGACCGAAGAAAAATCCCGCCTGATTCGTTCTGGTGCTATCTCCCGTGATAGCGTACTGGACGGCAACCTTGCTGGCGGTGGTCTTACCTTCAACGAACCGTCTTTCCGTGACCTGAGCAATGATAGCGATCGCGTGTCTGACGACGACCCTGATAACAAGGCAACTCCCAACAAGATCCAGACCTCCACTGAAATTCAGGTTCGCCTGTCTCGTAACAACTCTTGGAGCGCGATGGACCTTGCGGGTGACCTTGCGGGCGAGGATCCGATGGGTGCTATTGCGAACCGTGTGGGCGACTACTGGACCCGCCGCTTGCAAGCTGCATTCGTTGCAACGATGAAAGGTGTGTTTGCCAACAACGATGCCTCACCTAGTGGCACTGAACACGTCCAATACGACATGACCCATGACATCAAAGGTAACAGCTTCACTGACGGTGTTACCAACTTCAGCGCAGAAGCGTTCATTGATGCCACCCTTACTATGGGTGACAGCATGGAACAGCTCGGAATGGTTATGGTTCACTCCGTTGTTTATGGTCGCATGTTGAAGAACAACCTGATCGACTTTGTACAGGACAGCATCAACGGTCAAGCGGTTCGCATCCCGACCTTCTTGGGACGTGAAGTTATCGTTGACGATGGTGTTCCGTTCAGCTCTGGCGTGTTTGAAACTTGGCTGTTCGGCTCTGGTGCAGTGCGCCTGGGCATGGGTGCGCCTAAGGTGCCTACCGAAGTTGAGCGTGTTGCTTCTGCGGGTAATGGTAGCGGTCAAGAGGTTCTGTTTAACCGAACCGAATGGGCCATCCACCCTGTGGGCAACGCTTATGTCGGCACTTCTCCCGCTGGCGGCCCTAGCAACGCAAACACGACCAACAACTTGGCCAACGCCGGTTCGTGGAAGCGTGTGTTCCCTGAGCGCAAGCAAATCAAGATCGCTCGCTTGGTGACACGCGAGTTCTAATCCATAGGGCGCCGGTGTAACAGCTGGCGCCCTTTAACCTTTGGAGAAGAACATGGTAAGGCCACGTTTCGTTCGATACCGCAAGTTCAACCGCTTGCAACATTCAGCCAACTTTCTGAAATGGCTTGACGCCATTGCGGACAACTTGAGCACGACTGCGAAGTTCGTCTTCGAGGTGCTGTTGGTTGACCACAAAATGACGTTTGAGCAGGTGCAACAGATTGACGCTCTGACCGCTCCCGAGAACAGCTCTATTCCTGTGGTTATTGGGGACGCTGTTGTTGGTGATGTGTTGTATGCAGAGCCTGGTGAATGGGACGCTGTACTAGCTCCAGTATTCACCTATCAGTGGTTCCGTGATAGCGGTACGGCTGAAGAAATTGAAGGCGCAACCTCCTCCACTTATACGGTCACCGAAGACGACATTGGTGCCACCTTGTTTGTTCGCGTCACTGCGACAAACGAAATTGGCGCGAATAACGAAAATTCTGCGCCGACTGACGCTGTTATCGCGCCAGCTGCACCCGTCAACACTGTTGCACCCGTTATCACAGGGGACGCAAAAGTAGGCAGTGAGTTGGAAGTTGTTGCAGGTACTTGGACAGGCTTCCCCGAGCCGGAATTGATTTATCAATGGTTCCGTGATGACGGTGAAGAACCTGTTGAAATTGAAGGTGCAACGAACAACACTTACACGGTGACAGAAGCCGACATAGGCTTCCAGTTGTTTGTGACGGAAACTGCTACCAATAGTGAAGGCAGCGCAAGCGAGAATTCGACCGCGACCGCTACCATTGAGGAGAACGAGTAATGAATGACAAGATTCTGTCAGCTCTGTTACAGCTTGACACCAACAACGACGACCACTGGACGTCTGACGGCTTGCCCCGTATGGATGCAGTTGAAGCGATTCTGGGCGACAAGGGTATCACCCGCCAGCAAGTCACGGCAGCCAAGCCTGGCTTTTCCCGTACCATTGCGGCCGCTACAGCCGCGCAAGCGCAAGGGAGCCAGGGTAGCACTGAGCCAGCTGCCAAAACGGCCCCAGTTGTCGCAAAACAGCCCAGCGTCACCCCTACAACAGCTCCCGCTGAAGAAGCTGTCACGGAACAAGTGGAAGACGCCGGAGACTCTCAGGGGGCAGAGGCTCGAGCGGCACTTGCGCAAGCCCAAAAGGAGCTTCAAGAGCTACAGGCGAAAGGTGTGGAAATTGCGGAAGCGATCAAAGCGAAATCCCTCGAAGTGGATGCGCTGAACGATGCGCTGATTGCAGTAGTTGGACAGGAAACAACCTCTGACGCGATTCAGGGCTACCTTGCCCAACAGCGCAAGACCTTGACTGAACGTGCAAACCGTATTCAAGCTATTCGTGAGAGTGGCGTGAACCTTGCTGACCTTACCCGCAACCTGAAGGCGCCTATCGACGCTGCAATGGTGCGCAAGGTTGGACACGGCTTGGGCCGTCCTGGAGCCAAGTAATGACTCGGGCGCTGATTAGAAGCAAACGTGAATTCCGTGCTCGTGTGGATCGCGCTGCATTCAGCTCCCTCATTGCTACACCCGTGGCAGGTGCTTTCACAATGCCTGCTTCGGGAAAGATTTCATTCGTCACCCGTGTTGACACAATTGAGGGTGACGATATTGCAACGGTGCAGGGTGCAACCTTGCGTGAATTGAAGTCGCCTGGCGCTGTTGCAGGAATGAGAATGACAATAGACCACATTGAGAAAGACGCTACTGTTGCAGCGGTGCAGAATGTTGATGTGTACCTTGACAACGGGCTTGGAGTGTGGTCAAAGATTGCGGAGGGCGCAGCATGACATTTATTGCTGAAGACGGAACAGGGCTACCTGACGCCAATTCCTTCGTGAATGTAGAGTTTGCGAACGCATACTTCGCACTTCGTAACGTGACCGCTTGGCAAGGTACAGACCAAGAAAAACAGGCGTGGCTTGTACAGGCTACAGATTACATCAGCGCCCGTTTCAACTTCAAGGGCTTACCCCTAAAAGAAGACCAAGGCTTGCCATTCCCTCGAATGGGTGAAATTGCGGGCTTGCCCGTAAACCTGTTGAAAGCCACTTGTGAATATGCAATCCGTGCAAAAGATGCGCCACTTGCTCCCGACCCTGTAATTGACGAGTCGGGTTGGGCTGTTACTTCCATGACAGAGAAGGTTGGCCCCATTGAGGATTCCAAGTCCTTTGCGAGCGGTGTCGCAGGTGCTTCACTGACACTGTTCCGTCCGTACCCCGCGGCGGATATACTGCTGAAGGGGCTATTGCAATCAGCAGGACGGAGGGTTATTCGAGCATGAACTACGATAAACTCGCTGCTACTGCAAGGCGCCTTATTGCTAAAACTGGACGAGGGGTCACCCTGTTGCAGTTATCAAGCGAGGCGGTCAACCCTGATAAACCATGGAAGGGCCCGGGCAAACCAACGGTCGAAAAAGAAAAAGACATCATTGCCACCTTTGTCCCTGCCAGCAGCGGTCTTGGGCGCGACTTAGTGGACGAGGAACTTCTCAAGCGTGCGGATCAGGTTGCACTTATTGCACCAACGGATGAAGACCTTGAGGCTTATACTTCCATCCGTGACAACAATGTGGAATGGAAAATTGAATGGATGCAGGTGCTGAAACCTGCTGAACAAGTGTTGCTCTATATTGCGGGGATGAAGCGATGACCTTCGATGAAGCCCGTGATATCATGCTAACCACATTCCTGACATCTTGGAAGCCACTAGGGTTCCCAGTTGTTTGGACAGATGTTCCTGGCAGCGTGCCCGACGATCCGACCGTCTGGGCTCGTGTTGTTTTACGCCACGCAACAGGAGGCCAAGGCTCTTTGTCAGGTGACACTGGAAAGAAAAGATGGCGGAGGGCTGGAACTTTGTTCGTACAAGTGTTTTCACCAGTTGGTGATGGCTCGAGTGCGGGCTATAGTGCAGCGCAAACGGTTGTGGATGCGTTCCAATCTGCCAAGGATTGCGTATGGTATCGCAACATTCGAATGAACGAGATCGGGGCAGATGGCGGCTTCGAGCAATTCAACGTCCTAGTGGACTTTACTTACGACGAAGTGAGGTAATATCATGAGCTGTCCTGTAAACAAGATCGACTCTAATAACACCGGCCTCCGCTATGCGGAAGAGGAATGCTTGAAACAGCTTCCCGAGGGTGTCGAAGCAACCTATGCAAGTGGCGTTCTCACCCTTACCGACAAAGGTACGGAAGGGGATACCATTACCATTGGCGACCGTACTTACACTCTGCGAAACACCTTTGACGCAGACGAAGATGAAATTATTATTGGTGCAACAGCTGACGAAACCGCTGCTCGCATTGCAGAAGCAATCAACAACGGGTACTCCGCTGGCGCTTCTGCATACATTGGCACAGGAACCGACCCTCACGATGACGTGGAAGCAGCACAGAATGCAGGTGTGGTCAGTGTGGTTGCACAGAATGACGGTGCAGCGGGTAACGCTATCGTCACTCACACCTTGGGCGCTGGCTTGTCGTTCAACGCTGCAACGCTGACAGGTGGGGCGGAAGCGCAGAACGTGGCTACCGTGTGGCACGTCCTTGAGCCTAATAGCTACAGCGATTTCGGCGGTCAAATTACTACCGTGGCCCGTAACCCCATCAACCCATCGCGTCAGCGTAAGAAGGGCGTTACAACCGACCTCGAAGCGTCTGGCGGTTTCAACCAAGACTTGACGCTGAACAATACGACCCGCCTGCTTCAAGGTTTCTTCTTTGCGGATATGCGTGAGAAGCACAGCACGGCGCTATTGAACAGCCCGGCAGTTCCTTTCACCTCCGTGACCGCTGCGACTGCCACCTACGGTGCAGCGGCAGGCCTTACGGGTTTCGCTTCTGGACGCCTTGTACTTGCAAGCGGTTTCGGTAGCAGTGCAAACAACGGTCTGAAGCGCATGACGCAGGCTTCCAGCGGAACTGAAATCAAAGTGACTGGCGGTGTTGCACCCGTCGACGAAGCGAACCCTCCCGCAACAGCGAAGATCGAAGTTGTAGGTCATGAGTTTGCGTCTGGTGCAGTCAATATGGCGCTTCAGGGTGCTTTGGTGCGCATGACAAGCTCTAGCTTCAATATGACCACACTAGGCCTGACGCCAGGTGAATGGATTTATGTTGGCGGGGACGGTTCGGGTAAACACTTCGCCAACAGCGTGGGCTTCGCTCGTGTTGCAGTTATTCAGTCGGGCTATCTGGAATTCGACAAGGTATCTTGGGCACCCGGCAACGAAAACGGAGCCGGGATTACCCTGCAAATCTTCTTCGGTTCCGTGTTGCGCAACGAAGACAATCCGAACCTTATCAAACGCCGAACCTACCAAGTTGAGCGCACCTTGGGCCGCGATGCTGACGGTACGATGTCCGAATATCTTATTGGTGCAGTGCCCAACGAATTGACCCTTAACATTGCGCAAGCTGACAAGGTCAACATTGATATGGGCTTCATTGCTGTGGACAACGAACAGCGCACGGGTCAACAGGGTCTGAAAGCAGGCGCACGTCCTGCCCTTGAGCCTGCAGATGCGTTTAACACTTCGTCAGACTTTAGCCGCATCAAGCTGGCAAGTGTGGTCAGCGACGATGCAGCTCCATCACCCTTGTTTGCATTCGCAACGGAGATGACACTTACCATCAACAACAACGTGACCCCGAATAAGGCGATCGGTGTGATGGGTGCTTTTGATACAAGTGCAGGCACGTTCGAGGTTGGCGGTTCTATGACTGCATACTTCGCAAGCGTTGAAGCTGCCCAAGCTGTGCGCAACAATGCGGACATCACTTTGGATATTATCATGCTGAAACGGAATGCGGGTATGCTGTTTGATATTCCGTTGCTGAGCCTTGGTGACGGTCGTTTGAACGTGGAGCAGGACCAAGCAATTACAATCCCGCTTGAAACCAATGCAGCGGAAAGCAAGTTTGGCCACACGTTGCTATTTCAATCGTTTTCCTACTTGCCGAACTCAGCGGGCTGAGGGTAATATACAAGGGTGAGCATTGTGCCCACCCTTAAACCTATTCTGGAGAATCAAGATGAGCTTGTATAGTCAATTCAAAACCGACAACACCTTGGAACGAAATGGTATCGTTCTTGAATATGGTGAAAACGCCGAAGGTAAACCAATCAGCATTCGAATCGCTCGTGCAGGTGGTGCCAACAGTCATTACACGAAGCTAATTGAAGCCCGTGTGAAACCTTATCGCCGTCAAATTCAAAACGAAACCATTGAGCGAACAATGGTGGAAAAATTACTTCGTGAGGTATATGCCGAAGCGGTCGTTCTTGGTTGGGAAAACGTGACCGATGAGCAGGGTAACGACCTACCCTTCACGGTTCAGAATTGCGTCAAGCTCTTTGAAGACCTTCCAGACCTATTCCAGGACATCCAGGATCAGAGTCAGCGTGCTGCACTGTTCCGCGAGGACATCTTGGAGCAGGATGCAAAAAACTCGTAGAGGTCCTTCTGTACACCTTGGAACAAGGGCCTACCGAAAAGAAGATTATCGAACAGTGTGTAATGCACAAGATGCCACTGCCCGATAAGATAGCGAATGCGCCAGAACTTTATTTCGGACTGGAACTATACTACAAGGCGTTCCTTGACCTTACAACATGCAGGGGTCAAGGATACGGAACAGAGGGGCCAATCGGTTGGCTTGCGATAAGGGAGTACGCTGACGCTTATGACTTGAGTGGGGAGCAACGGGAAGACCTGTTTTATCACATTCAGCACATGGACTCAGCATACCTTGATTTCAAGGCAAGGCGATTGAAGAACAAGGGTAAAGAAAAATGAGGTGACTACAGTGGCGGACTTGCGTAGCTTTGCAGACCGAATGAGAAAACGAGCCAAAGGGGTTGAGGATAATGCCGACAAGCTCGTGCGGACGGTTGCGCTCGCTGTGGACGCCACTGTGGTCATGGCTACTCCCGTCGACGAGGGTAGAGCTCGCTCCAACTGGCAAGTCGCTTTGGACGGCCCTGCAACGGGCACCATAGAACCCTATTCCCCAGGCCGCGAGGGTAGTACAGGGGGTGAAAATAGCCGCGCAGCAATCGAGCAGGGTAAGCAAGCGGTCGCAGGGTATAAAGGCGGCTCGTCCTCCGCAATCCACATCACAAACAATCTCCCCTATATTAAACGACTGAATGACGGATGGTCAGCGCAAGCGCCCGCCGGCTTTGTCGAGCAGGCTGTCCTCACAGGTGTTGATGCTGTGAAGGGTAGTAAACCATTGACTGATTCCTGAGGCGCATATGGCAACAGAAAATATCGATATTCGCATACGGGAAGACGGTTCGCGGGTTGTAAGACGTAACATTGACGACATTGGTAGCAGTGCAGAACGCTCAGCTGGCGGTGTTGATATGTTGAAGAAGGCACTGGGCGCCCTTGGTACGGTGCTGGCGGTGAACAAGCTGCGGCAGTATGCTGACACATGGACAGACCTCAACTCCCGTGTGAAACTTGCCACAGGAAGCCAAGAAGCTGCGACCGCTGTTATGGGTCGCTTGACCACAATGGCACGCCGCACATATAGCAGCCTTGAACAAACTGCTGAGGGCTACCTTGCAAACGCAACAGCATTGAAGGAGATGGGTCTATCTACCGAGAGATCCCTCGACTATGTTGAAGCGTTGAATAATGCTTTGGTCGTGTCTGGTGCTAAGTCTGAACGTGCTGCCAGTGTGTCGGATTCCCTGTCCAAGGCTATGATGCTTGGCAAGTTAAGCGGACAGAACCTCAATACCGTTATTTCGTCAGGCGGACGGATTGCGGAATTGCTTGCTGAACAGTTGGGCGTCACAACTAGCGAGCTTCTTGCATTGGGTCAGCAAGGTAAGATCACAGGTGAAGTGATTCAAAGTGCTCTTATTGATAACCTTGAACTATTGCGCGAAGAAGCGGATTCAATGCCTGCGACCATTGGGGACGCTTTCATACTTCTTGAAAACGGGTTGATAGCTGCAATCGGTAAGTTCGATGAGATGACAGGTGCTTCCTCCAAGGTTGCGGACCTGTTGATTGAGCTTGCTGACAATATGGAACTCGTGACCGCTGCATTGCTGTCTATCGGTGCAGCGGTTGCGGTAGCGTTTGCGCCAGGCCTTATCGTGCAGTTTGCAGCGGCGATCAAGAGTCTATGGGTGTTACTAGCGGCGAACCCGTTCATCGCGCTTGCAGGGGCTATTTCAGCGGCTGTCACGTTCGTTGCGCTGTACGGCGACGAAATGAATGCGGGTATTGACGCAACAACATCCCTCAAAGACGTTATGCGAGCGTTCGTTGAAGAAGCGGTGGAGCTGTGGGACTGGCTGACAGGTGTGGTCACGGAGTTCTTTACGGGTCAGGAGCAGCTTGCGGCAGACGCTGCAAACGGTGTGACCGCTATAACCGAAGACGCGACCTCAACTTGGATGGATAGTTATTCCACTTTCTACGACGATGTAGGCGAAGGGTTCGCGGGTGTATTACGAGGCATTGCAAGAACGGTTGACGCTATCACGGGTCTGCTATTGGGTCTGGGCGTGACTATTGGGCGCACCTTTGGGGGCTTGCCCGATGTTTTCCGTGAAATCTTTGCTCGAGTATATAACACGGTCGTTGACAAGATTGAAGCATTGGTGAACGCTACCATTCGCGGAATGAACCGTTTGCGTTCCATTGTAGGCAAAGACCCAATCGAACTGATCAACCTTGAGCGCAAGGACGTGAATGAGCGTGCTTTCGCGGAGTACGGTGAGCACATTGGCAAGAGTTTTGACGATGCCTTTGGTGCAATGATGGAAGGCGGCTTCGAAGCACGCTTGAACAACGTGTTCGACCGTGCCCAACGCATTTCACAAGACCGCTTGAGCAAGATGACAAGCGAGGCTGACTTGTCGGGAGACGGTGGTGCAGGTAGAAGGGGCACGGGTGCTGATAATGATGCAGCGGAGAAGCAACGTAAAGAGCTTGAGCGTTTAGAGCAACAGTTTAAGAGCTTGTTGAGCTCCCTCGACCCGATTCGTGCTGCACAATTGAGCATGGCGGAGGCACAGGATACGCTGAACAAAGCGTTGGCAGCGGGTATCATTAACACTGCCGAACATGCACTCTATAGCGACAAGTTGGCGGAAAGTTATAAAGACGCCCTTGACCCGCTTGGTAAGTTGAACAGAGAGCTAGAAGAGCAAGCGCGGCTCCTTGGCATGAACGCAAGAGAACGAGAGCTCGAGGCCCAACTATTGGCACACACGCAACAGCTTCAGCAGGCGGGAATCACCCTTACCGAACAGGAAACGGCAGTGCTTCGTGACAAATTGCGAGCACTACAAGACCTGAATGCTGTGGTTCAGGAACAAGATACGCTTCTTGCTAACAGTGTGGGCAAGCGTCAACAGTTCACGGATCAGCTTCAAGCAATTCAGAACCTGTTAGCGGATACGAACAGCGGTTTCAGCAAAGCGGACGCAACAGAAGCTCTGGCGGGAATGTACCCCGATCTCTTTGAGGGTACGCAAGAATTCCTCGATATGCAGGTAGAGCGCCACGCTCAGATGTATAATCAGATTGATGAGCTACGTCAAGCGGATTTGATTAGTGAGCAAACTGCAAATCAAATGAAAGCGAAGCTCGACGCCGAGCTTAACCAACAGCGCCTAAGCACTGCATCCAGTTTCTTCGGAAACCTTGCTGTTCTAAGCAAATCCAAGAACCGCGAGCTCGCGGCGATTGGTAAGGCGGCAGCCATTACACAGGCCACGATCGATGGGGTGCTGGCAGTACAGAAAGCCCTTGCAAGTGCGCCGCCCCCTGCCAACTATGCGCTGGCAGCGTCTGTCGGTATTGCTACCGCTGCCAACGTGGCGCAGATTGCAGGTATCGGGTTCATGACTGGTGGCCAGTTTACCGTGGGCGGTAGCGGAGGCGCTGATAGCCAGATGGTTGCGTTCCGTGCAACGCCAGGGGAGCAAGTTGCAATCAGCACGCCAACTCAAGTTAAGAAGGGTGACCCCAATAGGGGCGGGCAGCAACAAGAAGCGCCACAAGTGAATCAGCGCATTGTAAACATTATCGACCCCGACTTGATGGGTGATTACCTGAGCACGCCAGAGGGTGAGCAGTTGCTAGTGAACACCATTCGACGCAATTCTGACAGCGTAAGGCAGGCAATTAGTGGCTAAAATACAGACTGAGAAATATGGAACGGTTTCAATTTTACCCGTTCCAGCGGAAGCGCCTGTAA
>LSQX01266108.1_pt1 | contig 21546 bp, 19 predicted proteins | sample 654561 | NCBI WGS metagenome assembly LSQX01 (sample SAMN04489861, study PRJNA283612) | anaerobic digester metagenome | isolation source: 4 biogas reactors fed with cattle manure at either 37C or 55C with and... | place: Denmark: Kongens Lyngby | collected 2014 | reverse complement strand
TGGCGCAGGTTGTTACCGCCAGGAATGAACGGGCCCGGGAGATCGTCGAACGGTTGCAAAAAGCCGGGATTCCCCTGGAGTGGGAGGAAGTTGCCAAGGGCGGCGGGGGGTTTGTCGGGCGCGTTCACATTTACCGTGCCATGAAAATAAAGAGGATTATCGGAGAAGACCCGGAGAAGGCGGCCTTTAACCATTATTTGGGTCCGGGAGGCCTGGCTTATGTCCCGCACCGGGAATTTCCCACCCTGGAAATGATTGATCTGGTGAAACAGGCGGGTGGCCATCCGGTATTGGCCCATCCGGGGCGGCTGGATGAATTTCACGGGCTGATCGGGGAGTTGTGCGCCGCCGGGCTGGAGGGGATCGAGGTCTTTTACCCGGCCCATACCCCGGAGATGGTTGCTGTTCTCAGCACCCTGGCACGCAAGTATGACCTTTTTATGACCGGCGGCTCCGACTACCACGGCTGGGAAAACGAGACCAGCCCCGGAATAGCTACAGTTGAACGGCGGTACATCGAAGAGCTTTTAGCAGATTTGAATGAAAAACAGTCAAAGGGAAAAACAGACTAGGAGATAAACTGTGAAAGTAAGGAGAAGGAGCAAACAGGAAGGGGAGGCAGCCCCGGGCAAGGCAAAACTAGGAGAAAGAAACCGGCAAGAGGCAAGGGAGGGGATCCGCCTCGGCCTGCCGGTTTTGATCGGCTATTTTTCCGCCTCAATCCCCTTTGGCCTGCTGGCCAAAGCCGGCGGGATCTCCCTCCTGGAAGCCTTTCTCTTTTCCGCCCTGGTCTTTGCCGGCGCCAGCCAGTTTATGGCCTTGAACCTCTTGCAGGCCGGGGTGGCGGCCGGTGAGATCATCCTCGCCACTTTCCTGGTGAACAGCAGGCACCTGGTGATGAGTACCGTCCTGGCCGCCCGGATGCGGGAGAACGGACCGGAAAAGGCCGGGGGAGAACCGGAAAAGACCCGGGAAGAACCGGGAAAGTCCGGGGAAGAACAAGGAGAGACCCCGGAGGTTGACCGGTCCGGAAGGCCGGGTCCGGCAAGACTGCTGCCATTTTTCGCGGCCTTTGGCGTGACCGACGAGACCTTTGCCTTGGCGGTGACGAGAAAAGGGAGGCTGACCCCGCTTTTCCTTATTGCTTTGGAGGTTACGGCCTACAGCGGTTGGCTGGCAGGGACAGTGACTGGCTTTCTCCTGGGCGCCGCTCTGCCGGCGGAGGCCCGCGCCAGCATGGGGATTGCCCTCTATGCCATGTTTGCCGCAATCCTGACGCCGGAGTTGAAGAAGAGCCGGCCCGCTCTTTTCTTGGCTGCCGGGGCCGGGATCTTCCACACACTCCTTGGCAAGCTCCAGCTCTTTTCGGCCGGGTGGAACCTGATCCTGGCCATTGTCTTGGCTGCGGCCGCCGGCAGTTATTTTTACGGAGAGGAAAAGGAGGAATAACCCATGCCGGAGTTGCTCTTAATCGCCGGGATGGCGGTTGTCACATATATACCGCGCCTTCTGCCCTTCCTGCTCCTGACCGGGCGCCCGCTGCCGGCGGCCTTCAAGCGGTTTCTCGCCTTTATCCCTTACACGGCATTGGGGGCCCTGATTGTTCCCGGGGTGATTGAGGCGATCCCCGGCCATCCCTGGATCTCCCTGGCCGGGCTGGCGACAGCCATGGTAATCGCCTGGTTCCGGGGGGGTTTGATTTTGCCGGTGGTCACCGCCGTGGGGACGGTCTTTCTTCTCCTTGCCTGGCTGGGAGGATAAGGGCATGGGATGTATAAAATAAAAACCAGGCATGATATTATACTAAAAGACCTGTAAGAATTATCGGAACAAGGGGAGAAAGAGGCATGCAAAGAGAATCGAGGCCTAGTTTACGCCGGATCTATACCTGGCTGCAACAGGGGATCATCACAGCAGAAGAGGCGGTTTACCTCTTAAGCGGCCGCCAGGTCCGGACTTTGCAGGCCATACTCCGCCGGTGCCGGCTTTGCTCTCCGGCCTGCTGCGGCCCGGCGAGAAAGGTACGGGAAGAATAATGAACCGGAAGCTGTTGCCCCTAGCGGAAATCAAGAAGCTGGTCGAGGAGAGGAACTGGCCGGTGCTCCGGAAGGAAGTGGCCCGCATGCGGCCGCCGGAGATCGCCGATCTCCTGCTGGAGCTGGATAAAACCGACCGGATCCTGGTCTTCCGCCTGCTGCCGCGGGAACTCTCTTCGGAGGCCTTTACCTACCTGGACGGGGAACACCAGGATGCGCTGGCCGGGGAGCTCACCAGTGAGGAAATGCGCCGGTTACTGGCGGATATGAAACCCGACGACCGCACGCAGTTCCTGGCCGAACTGCCGGGGCAGGTCACCCAGAGGCTCCTGAATTATTTGTCCCCGGCGGATCTGATTCAAGCCCGGCAATTGCTGGGGTACCCTGAAGAGAGCGTCGGCCGGTTGATGACCCCTGATTATGTGGCCGTGCGGCCGGGATGGACCGTGGCGCAGGCCATAGAGCATATCCGCCGCAAGGGGAAAGACAGCGAAACGATTAATGTGGTCTACGTCACAGACTCCTCGTGGAAGCTGTTGGACGCTTTGGAACTGCGCCGTTTTATCCTGGCCCAGCCCACCGACAGGGTGGAACAGTTGATGAACCATTCTTACGTCACAATTTCCGCCATGGAAGACCGGGAAGAGGCCGTCCGGGTGATGCACCGCCACGGCCTCAGCGTATTGCCGGTAGTGGACTCGGCCGGTGTTTTGCTGGGGATTGTCACCATTGACGACGTGCTGGATGTGGCGGAAGAAGAGGTTACGGAAGACTTCCACAAGACTGCGGCGGTAACGCCGTTAAGGAGCGGCTACCGGGAGACCGGGGTCTGGCCCCTGTACCGGAAACGCATTGTGTGGCTGCTTGCTCTCATCCTGATTAACCTGGTTTCATCCACCGTCATCTCGATCTACGAGGAAGTGCTGGCCTCCGCCATGGTCTTGACTTTTTTCATCCCGCTGCTCATCGCCAGCGGCGGCAATGCGGGCTCCCAGTCCGCCACTTTGATGGTGAGGGCCCTGGCTACAGGCGACGTCAAACTTGCGCAATGGTTCCGGGTTTTGGCCAAGGAATTGCTGGTCGGGTTGGCCCTGGGGCTGACCATGGGCCTGGCCGGCGGCCTTTTCGGCCTTTTCCAGGGGGGATACCAGATCGGGGTGGTGGTCGGCCTGGCGATGGTCGCGGTTGTTGTGGTCTCGAATATTATGGGAGTGGGGCTTCCCTTTATCCTGCTCAGGCTGGGCCTGGATCCGGCCGTGGCCAGCAGCCCCTTGATCACTTCCATTGCCGATGCCACCGGGCTTCTCATCTATTTTGCCATCGCCGTCTGGTTCCTGGGCGGGTAAAGCGGATATGGATAACCTGAAGGGAATGATCATGAAAGAGCATGACGAAATCGCCCATTGGTTCCCTAACGAAAATGGGCTTTTCCGCCGGCCCGGCAAAAGGACAAGCCTGTCTTTTTCAGCTTGGCCCGGCGACAGGCGGGGGGATGCAAGATGATGCGAGTCTTGGTGGTCAGCGATTCCCATGGTGATTTTTCCACGCTCCGGCGGATCTATGAGCGGGAAAGAAAAGGCGGGCAGGACGGGGAAAAAACCTTGGATCTCCTGGTCCATTTGGGGGACGGCGCCCTTGACGCCATGCTCCTGCAGAGGATGACCGGGATCCGGGTGGAAGCGGTCAACGGGAACAACGACCCGCGCGGGGCTTTCCCGGATGAGCTCTCTCTCCAATTGGAGGGAGTCAGGGTTTATATGAACCACGGTCACAGCCTTGGCGTCCGCGCCGGCCTGGAACTCCTGGCCCGCGCCGCCCGGAAGGAAAATGCCGGCCTCGCCCTTTTTGGCCACACCCACCGGGAAGAACTGGTGGAGAAGAGGGGACTGACGCTCCTCAACCCCGGCTCTGCCTCCCATTGGGGTGGTTCTTCCTACGCCCTGTTGGAGATTGAAGGGAAGAAGTATAAGATCACCCAGGACCGGCTTTGAACACCTTTAGCTTGGCACGTATGATAAAAAAACCTTCCAATACAGGCCTGCCGGCCTATGTAATACCAACCGCCGCCTCAACGGTGGCCGCCGGAGATTATTTCTCCCGGAATTGCAAGGGAACGGATTTGCTTAAGCTCCGGAGCTGCACAGCAGTGATCTCGACTTCCAGTTCGTACTCGCCCGCAGCCAGGCGCGAAGTTGTTTCCGGGGTGAGCAGAAGGACTTCAAAGATGAATTCTTGCGGGGCCAGTGTTTTTTCTTGGATGGCTTGGGTGAAGAACTTATCCGCCGACCATCTCCAGACCGCTTGTCCCTTATGGGAAAGGACCAGATCAAAGATCTGCCCGGTATTGAAGGTCAATCGCGCCGGCGCAGTTGAGGTATTTAAGAGCAGGAACGAAACGGCCACTGGATCACCGGCTGTATAAACCCGGCGGTCCGTTTTTATTTCCAAGTGGAGATTCCCCGGTTTGGCGAGGACCCGTTCGGGTTCTTTGCCCTTACGCGGCAGCAGGCAGGCGTCCGCCCCCATTACCAGCAAGAGCAAAGCGAGGAGACAGCCGGAAAAAACCGCGGTTTTTCGCATATGTACATCTCCTTTCGGACGAGGGGCAGGTACAGTGTTTACCGGCAAACACTGTACCTGCCTCCTGTTTATTCTTTGCGCTTGATCACCCCGCAGGCCAGCCGGCGGCCGGCCGCGCCGTTAGGTTGCGTCCGGTAATCGTCGGGGTTCTCATGGATGATTACGGAGCGGCCCACGATCTCGGCTACTTTGAACCTGTTGGTGAAGAATGTCATGGTCGCCAGGCCGCAGTTGGAGAAGAGGACCGGAAAATCGCCGGCGTGGTTCCCGTGGGGCTGGTGATCCGGATTCCAGTGGGGCCCGGCGGCGGTGAACGGATTGGCCGGGTCGCCTACGGTGCAATCGCCTTTTTCGTGGATGTGAAAGCCGTGCGGGCCTACGGGCGGCCGGCCCTCCCGTGAGGGTTGATAAGGAGGAAGACCCTCCACGTGGACAAAGACCTCCACCCCGCCCGGAACGTCCTTAAAACGGACCATGCCGTTGATTCTCGGGGCCAACGGCCCGCCGATCAAGACGGCCTCGGCTTCTTGGTGCTCCCGGTAATCCTCGCCGTCCCCCGCGGCTGCCGGGAACCCTCGCTCTTGACAACCCATGGTTTTCGCCCCTTCCGAATATATTCCTTTAGGCCATTTTATTAAGGAGAAGGGGATTTTGTTAAAGCTCTTTCTCATATATCCGGTAGGTGCGGTAGTGCCTCCCGCCGGCCCGTTCCACATCGTTACGCATCTCCCGGTTTATCTCGCCGATGGTTGACCCCTCAAGCCACCGGTAACCGTACTTTTGCACCGCGTTAAAGGTCTCCATGAAAATCGCCGCGGATACGCCTTTCTTCCGGAATTCCGGGACCACAAAAAGGACGAAGAAGCGTAACCCGTTGATCTTTTTCTTCCAGTATAAATACTTCAACCATCCCACCGGGAAAAGCCTCCCGCTGCGCAGGTGGATCAGGACCTGGTTGTAATCGGGCATTGTCAGGTTGAAACCGATGGGGCGCCCTTCATACCGGGCAATAAAAACCAGGTTTGGGTCGACCAAAGGGCGCAGTTTTTTCGCCATCTTCTTGAGGGCGGAAAGCTCCGGCGGGATCAGGTTGGCCCATTCCTCCGGCATTGCCTCGTCCAAGACCCGCTTGATATCGAGTAACTCGTTTTCCAGGTTTGCCAGGTTGATGGGGTCGATTGTATAACCGTAGCGGCGCCGGGCGTATTCCACCGCCTTCGGGGTCCGGGGGACGTGGACGTCGAAGAGATAGGCGTAAAGGTCCAGTTGCTTCTGGAAACCGTAACGCTCAAAAAACTCCGGGTAATAAGGGGGGTTATAAGAGTTCATTAGCACCGGCGGGCGGTCGAAATCATTCAGCAGGAGCCCGCGGTAGTCATCGCCGTTGGTCGGGGAGACCGGCCCGATGAGCAATGTCATACCGTGTTCCCGGTGGAAGGCGGCGGCGCTCTCAAAAAGGGCCTCCGCCACCCGGTAATCGGGGATACTCTCAAAGAGCGAGATGTAACCGGCCTTACGGCCTTTCACCGCATTGGTCTTCTGGTCGATATGGGCCATAACCCGCCCGGCGACCCGGCCGTCTTTGACCGCGAGAAAAAGCCGGAAAGGGCCGGACTCCAAAAAACTATTGGTTTTTGGGTTAACGAGCTGTTCCACCTCCCGGCGGAGCGGCGGCACCCATGCCGGGTTGTTACGGTAAATTTCCCAGGGGAAGCCGATAAATTCCTTCAACTCTCTACGGTTTTTTACTTCAACAATGGTAACAGCCATCCTGTCCTCCTTCTTCCAAACTTGCCTGTTGTTTATTGCTTCTTTCTTTTATTACTCCTTTTTTTCGGGTTAAAACGGATTACAGCCGCTCCTTTTCTGCGGCGGTTTCCCGGGCGGCCAGTTGGGCGATGATTTCCTGGTGGTACTCCCGGTCAATCGGGTATTTGCGCAGGGCAAGAATGCCGAGAAGCAAGAGGATACCGGGTAAAAGCCCGATCAACAACCGGATCCCCCAGAGGGCGGTTTCAGTCTGGGCCGCATTCGGCACGTATCCGGTCCATTGCAGGATAAGGCCGACGAAGAATAAAGCGCCGGAGGTGGCCAGTTGCCGGATGAAGTTAACGAGGCCGAAGTAGATCCCTTCTTGGCGATAGCCGGAATGCAACTGGTCGTAATCAATGGCATCGGGAAGAATGGAAATGGGGATCACATGGGCGGCCGAGATCCCGATCCCGGCCAAGGCCGCGAAGAGGTAAACAAGCCAGTTGGCCTCAGGCGGCAGGAAGATCAAAGCCAGTAAAATCACGGCCAGGAAGCCATGGGCCAGGATATAGGCGCGGACTTTTCCGGATTTTTCCGAGATTCTAACCCAAAACGGCAAGAAAAACGCGGCGACAATAAAGAGGACGCCGAAGATGGTATTACTGGAATCCTCCCCGATCCCCAGCCAGTACTTGAGGTAATAGAGGAAGACGGAGGAGATGATGTCAATCGCCACCCAGGTGGCGAGGTAGGTGAGGAGCGAGAGGATGAAGGGACGGTTGCCCAGAACCAGCCGGACGCCCCGGCCAAAGGAGATCTCCTGCTCACCGGGGAGTTGTTTTTCTTTTGTTCCCCAAAAGGCAGCCAGCGGGAGCAGGGCGATGAAAACCCCCAAACTTAGCCCCATCACCCGGTAACCGTAACGGAGATCCTCCGAGAGACCTAAAAAATAGGCGGGAAGGATCACCGCCACCAACCCGCCGATGATGGAGAAGAACATCCGGTAGGCATTAAGCCGGGTCCGTTCATTGTAGTCCCTGGTCATCTCCGGGGCCAGGGAATTGTAGGGAACGGACAAGAGCGAGAAGTTGGTGATAAAAAAGATTACAACCCCCAAAACGATCAGGGATTGCCAGAAAAGCGACGTCCCGGCAGGGACGAGCCAGAGAAAGTAAAAGGAGAACCCGAAAGGCACGGCAAACCAGAGAAGAAAAGGCCTCCTCCTTCCCCACCCGGTCTGCAAACGGTCGGAAAGGTGGCCGATGAAGGGGTCGATTACCGCATCCCAAGCCTTTGCCACCAATAAAACCGTTCCCACCAGGGCCGGGGGAATACCGGCCACATCCGTAAGGAAGATCATAAGAAAAAAAGCGGGTATGGTAAAAGCGATACTAAAGCCAAAATCCGCAAGACCGTATGAGAATTTTGCCTTAAAGGAAAGCGTTTCTGTGGTCATTTTCCAACCTCCAATAAGAACAACGGTGTTGTTCCCCGGCTATAGTTATAATTATATGGTATTTAGTGTTTTCTAGCAATTAGTTGTTACCGGAAAACCTATTTCCTGGTTTCTAATGATTTTATCCCTTTTTTCCTTTATAAAACCAGTACAGTTAGGTATAATAAGGAGTTGATAACTGTGGTACCCATGGAAGAAGAGACTTTGGCCGCAGCCCTTGCAAGCAGGAGGTAAAGATTGGATGACCAGATTCTATTATGACACCCATGTTCATACAGATGAGAGCAGCGCCTGCGGGAGGATTCCCGGCCGGCAGGCGGTCCGGCTCTATAAAGCCGCAGGTTACGACGGGATAGTTATTACCGACCACTATACCAGGAAGTATTTTCGCCACTGCGCCGGCAGGACCTGGGAGGAAAAGCTCGACTCTTTTTTGGCCGGGTACCGGGAGGCCCGCCGGGAAGGGGAGAAAATCGGCCTTCAGGTCTTTTTAGGGGCTGAGATTGCCCTCGACAATCCCTATAACGACTATTTACTCTTCGGGATCACCGAGGAGTTTCTCAGGGAATACCCGAAGCTGTTTAGACTGGAGATCAAGGACCTCTATGAACTCGCGGAAGGCCATGGCTTCCTGGTTTATCAAGCCCATCCTTTCCGCCCGGGTTTTTCACCGGCGGATCCCGCTTTCCTCCACGGGGTCGAGGTCTTTAACGGCAACCCCCGGCATGACTCCCATAACAGGCCTGCTTATCATTTCGCCAAGAAACACGGATTACTGATGCTCTCCGGCTCGGATTTCCACCAAAAAGCCGATGTGGCCAGGGGCGGGATCGCCACTACCCGGCGGATTAAGACCCCTGAAGAACTCCTCCGGGTACTGAGAGATGAGGATTTCGAGCTGGTAACCACTGCCGGCCGGCCTCTTTCCACAGCCAGGGTTTTTACGGACTTCCTTGATCTTTTACGGTCAAGGAGAACAAGGAGGTTAAAGAGATAGTAAGGGTTTAGCCGGATTCAAGATCTTATTTGCCGGCGGCGCGCAGATCCTGGTTTTATTTTGGAAAGGAAAACAAAAAAAGGAGAAAAGAGCGTTTTTCGTGAAGCTTATTGTACGGCCTATTCTCACAGAGATTTATTCTATAAAAATATATTCTTACAAAGATAATAAAAAGGCGCCGGTTTTTTCCGGCGCCTTTTCAATGTTTTGATGATTACTTCATCAGATCTTCAGCGTAGGATTCCAGATGGCCGGGTTCAACCTTTACGCCTTTATCCTTGAGTTCCTTGATGTAAGTCAGAACCAAGTGGGTCATGACCGCACCCGGGCGGGGATAACCGGCAACGATATAATGGTACATCGGCTCCGTCTCCCCGTCTTCCTGTTCCATCTCGGCCCGGATGTTATCAGGGCTGATCAGGGTATTGCCGTGCCTGAAGATGACTTTATCCATGGCGTTGTAGACATCTTTGCTCTCTTCGACCAGGCCGTAATAATCAAGCAACTGCGCAAAGACATAGTTGGAGGTGGTGTAGACATCCTTCCCCTGGTCGGATTCGACGGGTTCACCGTCTTCTGTCCGGGTCATGCACCAGCCCGTGGTGGTCCGGTTGTTTTCATAGAGGGTCTTGAGGATCTTTTTGATCCTCTCCTCAGGGATGAAAGGCTCTTCGCCGATGGAAAGCAGGGCCCAGATGGCATCCAACTGGTTGAGCCAGGTGTCCGTATTTATCTTACCCGTCTTCGGGTCATAGCAGGTGACGTAGTATTCCAGTTTCAGGCCGTTTTTGTTTTCCGCTTCCCGCCACATCTTATCAAGGTATTCTGCGGCGGTGGCGAAGTGCTTGTCGTATTTCTCTTTGGCGGCCTGGTCATTCATCAACTCTGCCATAATGCTCATCGCCTTGCAACCGCCCATAAAGATGGTCAGGTCATAGGCGTCGAGCCCGAAGAGGGGCAGGTTGTCAAAGGTGTTTTTAACATCGTTGGGATAGCCTTCCGGAATCCCGTCGCCGTCCAGATCCAGCTTCTGCAGGTAGTCGTAGCCAAATTTCAAGGTCTCCCAGTTTTTCTTGAGGAACTCCATCTTCCCGGTGAACCGGATATTCCGCAGGACCCGTATGGCCAGCTTCGGGAAGAGGTCAATCCAGTAGTTACTGTTATACCAGGCATAATCACTGACATTCCGCAAGGGGTGCCCCTTGTTGAGGGCAGCCAGGTCATGGGCGACGCTTCCTTTCACCTTGAACTGGTCATAGATCTGGGTTAAGGAGACCCCCTCGTAGGCTTCCGGATGGTCCAGGAAATGCTGGCGCCGGTCGGGGAAGGAAGCGTGGTGGTGGTAAAAGCGCTTGCTGGTATCCTCCGCCAGGATGGAATTGATAAAGCTCTGGCAGAGCTCTTCCTCGATCTCGGGGAAGAGGAAGAGCAGGACCATTGAGTACCACTCCACGTCCGACGGGTCGAGATAGGAGTAGTCAAAACACTCCAGGAACCGCGCACGCTCGCCCTCGTCGTCTTCGACCCAAACAGCAGCGTTGGAGATGGGGAAGCTGAATTCGTTAAAGATCAAGCGGGCAACCCGCAGGGCGCCTTCCCGGTCGTCTTTATAGGAAGGGCTCTTCCGGATCTGCTGGTAAATCCGGTTTTGCAAATCCAGGGTCCGCTCGAGCCACTTGGGGTAGTTCTCCAGGGCGATCTTGGTCATCTCCAGGGCCCGGGTTTCTTCATTATCAAAATATTTGATGTATTTCCGGTCGAAGGTGGCGCCGTCGTTATACCACTGGACCGGGAAGTCCAGGACAACGGCGAACGGTATGGTGGCCGTGGCGCCCGGCTCCAGGGTCAAGGTGACGCTGATTGCCGCGCCGTAATCCTGGTTGGGGATGGCGTCCCGCTTCTCAAAGAAGGTACCGTCCTTATTCAAAAGGAGGTCCTGTTTGAGCCGGTTCAGGCAGAAATAAGGCTGGATGTCGATTTTCGCCCCGTCAATTTGCGGAACGGCAATCACCATACGGTCCTCACATTCTTTACTGCCCATGACTACGCCGCAGAAACCGTCTTGGGTGAATTCCTTATGGACATGGCCTTTCACCGGCGTGGAGCAGGCATAGACCGTATCCTGGTCCAGCGGTTTCAACTCTTTTTCCTGGAGGTTTACCAGGGACGGCCTGGGAAGGACCAAAGATATCTGCCGGGCTTCGCCGGTTTTATTGGTAATAATGAACTCCTCCACTCCGGCCGGGATTAATGTCTGGATATTCCCGGAGAGGAAGGGAGAGATCATCCTCCGTGTAACAGTGACATCCTCCAATTCGAAGGTCATCTCCGCCAGCGGCGTGGCCAGGGAGATGGAGACCTGGTCTTCAGAGACGGGCGAGTGGTAATAGTTTTTCAGTGCCGGCACATCTTCCGGCCCTTCGACCAGCCGGGGGTTCCTGGTAGTGAGCATGGTATGTTTCTTTTCACCAACACGAATAAAAGGCGCAGAACCCAACTGCAGCCCGTTATGGTATAAGAGGATCAATCTGCCGGCATTATTCAAGCGGTTATAAAGGCCTTCGGGGGAGATACCGATCGAAAGGGTCGGCGCCCCCATGAGGGCAATGGTCTGCGGGAACTGGAGGGTTTTTGACATACCCTGAAAATGTACGACCATTTTGTTCTTGACGTAGGATTCGGAGATCTCTGAACCGGACATGGTAAAGAAATCCCGTATGTGTAGCTTTTCAGTTCCTGCCATCGAATAATCTCCTTTCGTTAACATACTATTTTTCCCTTATGTACCAGGTAATAAGGGTTACACCCCTGCCAAGTATAGCAAAAACTATTATTGCTGTCAATCAAAATGCGGTAAAGGTTGTGGCAACCAAAGATATCGCAGTTAGGACTGGTTGATATATTATACATAATTTGGTGTGTTTATCATAAATAAAGAGTTTGAATGAGACTATTATGGGATAATACCCTCTATGCCATTAACCCGGATGGGACAAAAAAATGGAGTTATGAGCTGGATGATGAAACACCGTCCTTCCCGGTAATCGGAGAGGATGGTACGATCTACGTGGCAAGTGAAAACAGTGGAGTTTTGATATTGAGCCCAAGGCCGGCTCAAGGGTTGGTTCACCTGTAATAAATAGGGACGGCATGATCTATTTTGGAACTGATGACTATTACCTACATGTGATTGATCCTCAGGAAGGAACAGCTAAGAAAATTATTAAGATTGGTGATGCCTCCAAGCTGGGCGGTGGTTTTCGTCTCGTGATCGGGAAAGATGGGATCTTGTATATAGCAAGCGGGGATGGTCACTTGTATGCCACAACACCCGAAGGAGATATTAAATGGTAGTTTAATTAAACAGTATACCTGCGGATCAACAAAGCGGTTATTTGATCGCAGGTGTTTTCCCGGTTGCTCTATTATTGACAGGCGCTTTTATTCTAATCAGTTGTTCTACGCAGATTGGTATGCTAATGGAGATGGATAAAACCCCCATATCTTTAAGTAGCGGGGCAATCGGGAAAGAAACCCTCCTGAAAATAGTTTATGTAGGGATTGGAATATTCGTTATCGCCAATGCAATACCCAAGCTCACCCAGGCAATTATTACAACGATGATACAAAGAAATACAGGAATAAGTACAAACACATGGGTTTCTTTTGTTAGTATAGGAATGCAATTGCTTATTGGTACGTTTTTATTCTTAAAAGCGAAAGAAAAATCTTGAATAGAACCATACACGGGCCGCAACTTGTTGGACCTTTCCGGCTCCGGCGATTGATGGCTCAGCCCCGGGAGGACCCGGCTGGTTCCGGCATTGGTGGTCTATGGTATTTCTTATTGATTATTCTGTTCATTGTGGTAAAATGAACAATAACGGCAAATTTTCACCGCCGGTAAAAACGGACATTATAAAGCAAGGAGGTTTTTGGATGAACATAAAAAAAGAACTCTTCGGTAAAACCAAAGACGGCAAAGAGGTCATGCTTTTCACATTGACCAACGCGCAAAACGCCACCCTCAAAGTGAGTACTTACGGCGGGACCATTACCGCCCTGGAGGTTCCTGATAAAGACGGGAACTTCGCCGATGTGGTGCTCGGCTTTGACAATCTCGAAGATTACCTGGGCGAGCACCCGTTTTTCGGGGTAATTGCCGGGCGTTATGCCAACCGGATCGCCTTCGGTAAATTCACTTTGGACGGTGTAGAATACAAACTCGCGGCCAACCACGGCCGGCACCACCTCCACGGCGGGGTTACCGGTTTTGATAAAGTGGTGTGGGACGGGGAAGAGGTCAAGACCGGCGATGCTGTCGGGGTCAAACTGACTTACCTCTCAAAAGACGGGGAGGAAGGGTACCCCGGGAACCTGCGCGCCACCGTCACCTATTGGTTGACCAACGATAATCAACTGGTCATCGAGTACGAGGCGGAAACCGACAAGCCCACCGTTGTCAACCTGACCAACCATAGTTATTTCAATTTGAGCGGCGAGGGCTCCGGCGATATTCTCGACCACGAGATCATGATCAACGCCGACCGGTACACTGCTGTGGATGATGAGTTGATCCCCACCGGCGAATTGGCGCCGGTTAAAGGCACCGCCCTTGACCTGACAACCGCAAAGCCGATTCGTGCCGGTTTCAACGAGTTGAAGGACGGGTATGATCACAACTACGTCTTGAATAAGGAAGGCAATGAGTTGTCCTTGGCCGCCAAGGTCTTCGATCCGAAGAGCGGGCGGAAGATGGAAGTCTATACCACACAACCGGGGGTACAGTTCTTTACCGGGAACACCATGAACGGGACCCTGAAGGGCAAATCCGGCCAGATTTACCATAAACATTCCGGTTTTTGCCTGGAAACGCAGCATTTCCCGGACTCCCCCAATCATGAGTCTTTCCCCACCACGCGGTTGAACCCCGGCGAGACTTTCCGGGAGAAGACGATCTATAAATTCCTTGTCTAATCGTTGGTACAGGAAATAAAGATGGGAAAAAAGGGTGTCAGGCCTGGTCTGACACCCTTTTTCTATCCAGGCCAGAGCCCTGCGGCGCCCATTGTTTGCCCCCCGTTGTGGGGGAGGCGCGCTTGGATAAAAATAAAAAATGGAAGGAAAAAAATAGGATGCAGCGAAATAAATGTAGTATTATTAATAAAAAAAGCAAATCGTTTGCGAAGAAAGGAGCAGGAAAATGAAGAACAGGCTTTACCCTATGGGTCCCGGGGCGATCCTGGATAATACCTTTTTTATCCTGCGGGACCGGTTTTGGAAGTTCCAAGGGGTAATCTTCCTCTCCTATCTGCCGGTGATTATTATCAGTCTTTTGCTCTTTATTCTTTTTGTACCCACGCTCATGAATGCCACGGATATCTTTACCGGGTTGGAACTGGGGGAAGAGGCGATTTCTTCGTTTTTCACATCCATGGGGGGATATTTTGTCGTTTTATTCCTTTCCTTGATGGTCGCCTTCATTATCGGTTCCATCTATATGACCGGCGGGGTTATCAAGCTTTTCGCCACCGGCCTCGAGGGGGAGGAGTGCGGTGTCAGGCAGGCCCTGGCAGTAGTAAAGGGTAAACGGTGGCGGTTCATTGGGGTCTTTTTTTCCTTACTGCTGTTAGGATCCGCTGTTCAGATTCTTTTAGGCCTTATCTTCAACGAACTTTTAGATACCGGAGCTGAATTGTACAGCCTCGTCTCGAACCTGGTGGGAATGGCTTTGATGTTTCTTTTCTCCCTGAGTCCAGTGGTGCTTTTTTTGGAGGATAAAAAGACCTTCGCCACCCTGCGGCGGGCGTTCACCCTGATGGCAGGGCACAGGTGGCGGTTGGCCGGTACATATCTCCTTGTTATCCTCCTGGCTTATATAATAATACTGATCCTCTACGCCCTGGCGATCCTCCCGGCGGTCCTCTTTATTGTCCTGGGCACGCGCTATGACCTGATCGCTTTTTACATTATCGGCGGTCTGTTGAGCATTGCCGCAATTTTGCTCTTTAATGTCTTGTTCCTTGTCTACCAGCACGGTCCTTTGACCTGTATTTACTATGATTTGTTAATCCGGAAGGAAGGGTATGACCTGAGCCGGCGTATGACGGGGCAAACACCGGCAAGCCCGGCGCCGGGAATCCCGGGCGCACCGGAGCCACGGCCGGACGGGCCGGACGGCAGGGGCCTGGAATCATAAAAGGCGGGGTATTCAACTGTGGAGCTTGATGAGTTACGCACGCAAATAAGAGAGATCCTGGCAGCCCCGGAGTTCAACTACGAACCCTGGTGGGGGCAGGAGTGGCTGGAAAAGCTTTCGGATCTACTCAGACGTATTCTTCCCACCGGCGGCGCCATGGAGCTTTTCGGTTTGCCCATAGAAACCCTTCTTAAATGGATTGGCCTCTTACTCCTGCCCTTTTTGCCTTTTCTCCTGTTTCGTCTAGGCAAGAACTATTTCATTGGCGAACCCTGGAAAAGGGAGGGGAAAAAAGCGCCACAGGCCAAGGAGACCTGGCAAGGGTTGAAAAGGAAGGCGGAAGAAGCGGCCGGCAGGGGGGAGTTCCTTTTTGCCCTCCGCTTTCTTTACCTGGCGGCGCTGGAGTTTTTCCGGGCGCGGCACTTATTGACCTCCGGAAAAAGCGGGACTGACCGGGTGCACTTGAAGGAACTCGCTTTTTCCTTGGGCGAGAGGAACCGGGGTTATCTGGCCTTTCAGCAATTGGTCGGGCTCTTTCAGGAAAAATGGTATGGATTGCGGGAATGCCGGCCGGGTGATTATCGCCGCGCCGAAGAACTTCTGGCAGAGATCGGGGAAGGTAATCGATGAGACCGGTGCGCGTTTTCGGCCTGCTTCTGGCGATCGCTCTCGCTCTCTTCTTTACCTTTGGCTATGCCGTAGCCGTACGGGAACAGCTGACCCTTTATCACCCGGAGAGCTCCGGACAGTACGGGTATAAAGGGGTTTTTTTGCTCCTGCAAAGAGCAGGCTATACCGTCAAGACAGTGAAGGATTTCCCTCTGGAATCGCGCGGGCCGGTTATCTGCTTTACCGGGAGATTTGTCCCTCTGGAAGAAAAAGAGAAGATCCTGGCATGGGTGGAGTCCGGCGGTACGGTGGTGGAGATGGCCGGTTCCCTCCCCCGGCTCCTGCCTTTTGAAGAGGAATATAAATTCATCGTCCCCGGCCGGGAAGGGGCCGTTTCCCAACGGCCGGTTTTTTCCGGGGTTGAATATTACCCCATGGGTGCGGGTTTCTTCACCCTGCGCAGCCCGGAGAACGGTCTCTACCATATAGACGGGGATTACCTCATCTATTTCCACCGTTACGGTGAAGGCGCCGTTATTACCTGGACGGATCCGAAGGGCCTGCTCAATAAGCATTTAAAAGCATACCCGGATAATGCCGTCGTTTTTACCCTGCTGATCCGGGAGTTTGCCCCCGGCGGCGACCTGTTTTTTCTGCATCCACCCATAGGTGCGCAGGGCGGGAAACGGGCGGCGCTCACCACTGCCCTGCAGGGGTTTCGCCCGCGACGGGGAGGGATTGCCCTGCTTTTTCTGGCGGGGATTTTGGTTTTTGGGAAGGCCACCGCCCGCCTGGGGCGGCCGCGGCCCCTGCCTGAGGAGACAGGCCGCAGTTACAGGGAGTTCCTTGACTCCCTGGCCGGACTCTTCCAGCAGGCCGGCGCCGGGTATTTTGTCCTGGAACGGCTTTTAGCAGATCTGCTGGCGGAGGCGGCGGCAGTGGCCAAGTTGCCGCCCGGAACCCCACCGGAACTCTTGGCAGAGAATTTGGCCCGGCTCACCGGCGGCGACTTTCGCCGGCTGCCGGAGATTGCCGTGAAAATTGAGAAGGCAAGGGCGGAGGCCGCCGGAGGGGGAAAAAAGGCCGGGAGAAGGAGGAGAAAAGAGAACCGGCGCCAGTTATTAGCCGATGCGCTTTGCCTGGAAAGGTACAGAGAGGAGCTGGAAACATGGAAGAAGTCAAGGATCTCGTTGTAAAGGTAAAAGAGGAAACTGCCCGGATTGTTGTCGGCCAGGAACCGGTGATCGAAGGGGTGCTGCTGGCCCTGGTAACCGGGGGGCACGTCTTGTTGGAAGGCCCCCCGGGGGTGGCGAAAACATTGATCGCGAAAACCCTCGCCCGGACCCTTGGCATCCGCTACAAGCGGGTACAGTTCACCCCGGACCTGATGCCCCTGGATATTATCGGCGCCAGCATCTTTGACCTGCAAAAGCAGGAGTTTATCTTTAAACCCGGGCCGGTCTTCACCGATATCCTGCTGGCCGATGAGATTAACCGCACTCCCCCCAAGACCCAGGCGGCGCTCTTGGAGGCGATGGAAGAAAGGCAGATAACCGTGGACGGGCAGGCTTATCCCCTCTCCGAGGTCTTCACCGTTTTGGCCACCCAGAACCCCCTGGAGTACGAAGGGACGTACCCTCTTCCCGAAGCGCAGTTGGACCGGTTTTTGTTGAAAATAAAGGTTTCTTACCCGGAAGACCGGCACGAGGAGGAGCTTTACCGCCGTTACCAGGACGGGCCGGTGACCGCGGAGGAACTTGACCGGCTTACCCCGGTTCTCAATAAGGAGAGGATCCTGTGGCTGCGGGAGAAGATAAGAGAGGTTACCGTTCGCGAAGAGCTTTTTACGTATATCAAGAATATTGTCAGGGCCACGCGCGAACACCCCCTGCTGAACCTAGGGGTCAGTCCCAGGGGGGGCTTGTCGCTCCTGCGGGTCGCCAAGACGGCGGCGGCTTTCTGTGGCCGCGACTACCTTATCCCCGATGACATCCGGGACTACGTCCTTCCCGTCCTGCGCCACCGGTTGCTCTTAAAAGCGGAAGCCCAGATCGAAGGGGTTACCGGCGACCAGATTCTCGAAAGGATCCTTGCCGGGATCCCGGTACCGAGGTAAGCGAGGTCAGGGCGGATGTATATCACCTGGGCCTTTCTTGCGCTTCTACTCCTTTACGGAGCGTTCTTTCTCTTTTTCCCGTTCCGCGGCGTCCTGCTCCTTTCTTTCCTGATCTTCCTTGGCTTGTACGGTCTTGATCTGCTGTTGACAAGGAGGCGTGCTTCCAGGGAGAAAAAGGTCCCGGCAGCGAAGCGTTCCTTCAAAAACCCCGTTTATCTGGGGGAGGTTTGCCGGGTGGAGGTGAGGGTAGAAAACCCGTTTCCCCGGATGCTCCGGGTACGGGTACAAGACGAGCCGCCCCATGATCTCCCGGCGGCTGGGCGGAAGGATGAAGGCGCCGGCCCTGGCGTTACCGGTACTGGCACCGGGACTGTCACAGGCACGGGCAGAGGCAAACGTACGGGGTACGCGCGGCTTTCTGTCCCGCCCCGCGGTTCCGCTGCTTTTGCCTATGAACTTCTCCCTGACAAGCGGGGAACTTTTCCCTTCGGCCGGATTAACCTGGAGTACCCGGGGGTCCTGGGCCTTTATTCCCACCGTCATGTAATCGGGAGGGAAGAAAGCCTGCGGGTCTACCCGGATCTGGCGGCTTTAAACGACCATCTCCGGCGGATCCTTCCCGGCGCCACGCCCACAGCCGCCTACTACCGGAAACTGGGCGATGCGGGAAGGGAATTCTGGCAGTTGCGGGAGTTTCTCCCCGGCGACGATTACCGGAAAATCAACTGGAAAGTCACGGCCCACGTGGGCAAGCCCATCCTCAATGAGTACCGGCCGGAGAGGGACCAGAGCGTTTATTTGTTCTTTGACACCGGAAGGCTCCTCTATGACCGGTTGCACGGGAAGACCACCCGCTTGGACCATATCCTGGATTCCGCGTTTATCCTGGCCTACAGCATTTTGGAACAAGGGGATCAGATCGGCGGGATCAGCTTTAACCAGCGGGTCGAGAGGTTCCTGCCCGCCGGCAAAGGCATCCGCCATCTCCGGCTGTTTCTGGAGAAATTCTACGATCTGCAGGCGGTCATGAAGGAGAGCAACTACCGGGCGGCCTTTCATTTTTGGCAGCAGCGCGTGAAGAAAAGGTCGTTGCTTTTTGTCTACACCGATATCGTTGACGCCGAGTCCTCGCGGGAACTGGCGGAACACCTTTCCCTTCTTGCCCGCAATCATCTGGTGGTCTGTGTTTTGTTGCCCCATCCTTATTTGGACCGTACAGCCGCCGGTCCCGTAACCAGCATTGACCAACTCTACAAAAAAGGCGTTGCCCTCGAATTACGGTTGGAAAGGGAACGCCTGAGGAAACTCCTTACCGGGCGCGGGGTAAAAGTTTTGACGACGGATGCGGAAAGCATTCGCCGGAGTGCGGCGCAGCACTATCTGTTCTTGAAAAACAAAGGCCTTTTTTAGCTTGGTTATTGGTCCTCCCTTTCGGACCGGTTTTTTTGCAGCGGCCGGTGATGGAAGTAGAAGAGGAGCAGCAGGGCGGTGACAGCGGCAAAGAGCAGCCGGCCCCATTCGGGAATCACCTGTGTGCTGATGGTGCTGAGGAACCCTTCGATTAGCCCGGCGATGACAACCAGGAAAAAAGCGCCGGTCACCAGTTTCACCGCTGTTTTGCCGTAAAGCCGGAGTACGTCCCGCCTGCGGTAATCGCCGGGGAATAAAAGGGCGCGGGCCAGGCAGAGGCCGGCGGCCCCGCTCAGGCTGAAGGCGGTCAGTTCGATTACCCCGTGGGGGAGGATCATCGCCCAGAAGGAAAGAAAGAGGCCGGCCCGGAAGAATTCGCCGGCCAGGGCGCCGATGAGGAGGCCGTTAAGGACCAGGGTATAAACGGTGAGTACGCCGAAGAGCATACCACCGGCAAAGGTCATGATCAGGACTTGCAGGTTGTTGGTGAGCAGGAGCGAGGATAAAAACGGGCGAAAACTCCAGGGAGTAGTAAACCAGGAGTCTTCCCGGTATCTCTCAATGAAGCTCTGGAGGAATCCCGCAGGGAAGAGGCTTTCAAGCAAATCCGGCCTCCAGAGACGGGCAAGAAAACCCATGACCATGCCGGTAATCAGTAAGCCGAAGGAGAAAAGGAAGATTATTTTATTCTCCCGGATCAGCCGGGGGAGATCGTATACCAGGAAACCCTTTACTTTGCGCAGGGAAACCCTTTTGTTGCGGTAGAGATGGTGATAGGCCCGGCCGGTCAAGTCATTGAGAAAGCTGCGGACATCTTCGGGGAGGTTATGGGTTTCCGCAGCCGCCAGGTCGGTTGCGGCCTGCCGGTAGAGGACGGAAAATTCGATCAATTCCTGGGGTGTAAAAGAGGTCAGCTTGGTTTTTTCCGCCTTCCGGAGTAAATCGTAGAGTCTTTGCCAGCGTTCCCTGCGGGTTTCCACAAAAGAACGGGTCATGGTTACACCCCCCGGTGGACCAGGTGTTTATTTAGAGAAGGATTCCCCGGTGTACAGCCATAAACCGGAGAGTTCCGGGAGAGAGTTGAGAGCTCTCCAGGCACTTGATGGCAAACATCATAAGCAGAGGTGTTACTTGTGGGTAGAGATTATACGGTGATCACCCCGGAAAATGTCGCGCTCAAATACGAAATCGCCGGGATTGGCTCCCGCTTCCTGGCGCTTCTCATTGATACCTGCCTGCAGGCAGCCGTTATCCTTGGCATCTATTACAGCCTGGAATTGCTCGGGGTCGATAGTTTCCACGTGGAGATTGCCATCTCCTCTTTCAGCATCTCTCTTCTTGTTGGACTACTGTTGTTAGGAGTATTCTTTGTCTTCTTTGGCTATCACTTCTTTTTTGAACTGACCATGAACGGGCAGACCATTGGGAAAAAGATAGCCCGTATCCGGGTACGGCAGGAAGGCGGGTATGCCCCGGGCTTTTGGAATATCCTTTTGCGTAATCTAATTCGCCCTATCGATTTTTTCCCCTCCTTTTATGCGTTGGGGGTTGCCGCAATGTTCGTGAGCAAAAAGGCCAAAAGATTGGGAGACTACGTTGCCGGCACGATTGTAGTCAAAGAATCATCCACTACGAAACTAAAGGGTTTTTTGACCGCAGAGGAGGCCAGGAAGGAAAATGCGGGGGAAACAAAAGGGGAGGCCGTCCTTGTCGACCGCCCCTGGCTCTCCCAGATAATCGCCGCGCTTACACCTGAAGAATACCAAATCCTCCGGGAACTATCGCGCCGGCGAAAAACCTTGACCAACTTTTCTTCCCTGGCCAAAGAAGCGCTGGTGCGAATCGCCGCCCGCTTCGCGCAGGCGGACCCCGGCGCTTACGAGAGCGCGATTATGAAAATACAAACCATGACCGGAGAAGAACTTGAAGAAATCTTGCAGGTGATTGTGGATAGATGGGGCGGGGTGTAGTGAAGAGGGGGAGAATGAGTAGTAGTATCTGAAAGAGCTACCTCAACGTACTCAATTAATTTTTATGGTGAATCATTTCCTCAACCAGTGACAATTGAAATAAAAGAAGGTTACTATAATGAATTGCTAAAAAATACAATTGAACAGGAAGGTTGGGAAGCAAAGTGAATAAAAAGCATTTGCTGATTTCTACAATATATGTCTTTTTTATGGGCTATTTTAGCTTTGCTTTTTTTACTAATAAAATAATGAAGATTGTGTCAAGTATAGTTCGCAATTTTCCATCGGGATCCCACAGGACTAAGCTGCATTACGCCTGGCTAAGATATGCTGAAGAATCTCTTTCCTGATATAGCATTTGGAAGTCTCCCAATCTTCAGCGTATTCAATTAGATAGCAACTAATAAGCCGTATATAGGAA
>LSQX01177444.1_pt1 | contig 21550 bp, 18 predicted proteins | sample 654561 | NCBI WGS metagenome assembly LSQX01 (sample SAMN04489861, study PRJNA283612) | anaerobic digester metagenome | isolation source: 4 biogas reactors fed with cattle manure at either 37C or 55C with and... | place: Denmark: Kongens Lyngby | collected 2014 | reverse complement strand
CCTCCTCTTATGGCAGTATATCAGCCGGGTTTAACACAAAACTGATAAAAATTATCATTTTATTCATCGTTGGATTGCGGCGATTTCATCGGATATGGTAGAATCAAGGAAATAAATAGAATTATACCATAAGGAGAACAAAAATTGAAAACACTGTTTGACGAAACGATACTAAAGAACCTGAAGCTTAAAAACCGCTTTTTTAAGGCGGCGGTCTGGGAAAACATGGCCACGATAGACGGACATTTGACCGATAAGCTTTATGCTGTCTATGATAAGGCGGCAAAGGGTGGTGTTGGGCTTATATTGACCGGGTACGCTTATGTCATGAAAGAAGAACACCCGAACCCCAATATGATGGGCATTTATCACGATGACTTTATCCCCGAACACCGGAAGCTTACACAGATGGTACATGAATATGACACCGCTATCATCATGCAGCTTGTTTACGGGGGTTCCATGACGCTGCGAAATCCACCGAGCCCGAAAATCTGGGGACCGTCGACGGTCAAAAATGAAATGTCCGGTATTACACCCTATGAAATGGCAAAGGAGGATATAGAAATACTGGTTGACGCGTTCGCGAAGGCAGCCGGGCGCGCCAAAAAAGCCGGCTTTGACGGCGTTGAGTTGCACGGAGCGCACGGCTATTTACTCAGCCAGTTCCTTTGCCCGCATTACAACAAAAGGAAGGATGAATACGGAGGAAGCATTGAAAACCGCGTACGGATCATTGCCAAAATCGTGGAGGCCATACGCCGGGAAACAGGAGAGGAATTTCTGATTCTGATTAAAATCAACTCGGAAGATTTTATGTCGGACGGTCTTACAAGCGAGGAAAGCATAACCGCCGTAAAGATACTTCAAGGGAAGGGACTTTGCGCGGTGGAGGTCAGCGGGGGAATCCTGTCCGATCCCGACGTCATGAAAAACAATCTGAGCTCCCTGCGGCCGGTCCACAACAAAGAACAGGAGTCATTTTTTCGGGCGCATGCCGCAAAGCTGGCGGATGCCGTTTCGATTCCGGTGATCCTAACGGGGGGCAACCGCCATATCGACGTGATGGAGGATATATTAAACAAAACGAACATTTCGTATTTCGCACTGGCGCGTCCGCTGATTTGCGAACCGGACCTCGTTAAAGCGTGGGAATCGGGCGACCGAAAATCTCCGAAATGCATTTCCTGCAATCGGTGCTTTGATCCTGACGGCGTAAGCTGCGCGCTGAACCGGCGCATATCGGGATAATGAAAATAAAGCGTCATTCTGACGCGCATAAAGCCTATTTTGCATTCGCTCAGCTGCCTGTGCTCCGGTAATGCCGGATGCCGAAACGCCAGACGAACATGGACGCACCGAAGACGACAAGGCCTGCCGGAAGCGCGAGAAACCCGGTCCATAACGGCTCATTCCAATCGCAGATAGCAGAAGCGGGATAATAGCTGATGACCAGCATTGGTACCCAAAACGTGTAGACATGCTTCAAAATACCCGGTATGTATTCATGCGGGATGCGCGTTACCTGATAGCTGGCATTGGTAAACACATAAATCCACTCCACGGCTTTGACCGTAAAAAAGGCGATTCCGGAGGTCATAACGAATACACCCGCATATGTCACCGTGCCGCCGATTAATGCCGTAATCAAAACGAACAAATTAAGCGGTGTAAGTGAAATGTCCAGCTTAATCAGGCACCAGATGATAATGGCAATACCGGACAAAGGTTGGGAGAGCCTGTAGAGATGGAAAGTTGAGGCGGCAGTCTGCGTAAAAAGCGATTTAGGCCGAAGCAGCAGCCGGTCAAAATCTCCGCCGCGAACCATCTTTGACGGGAAGGTATCAAATCCCCGCAAAAAGGTCTTGGCAATACCGAAGGATGTGACGGCCAGCGCGTAGACCAGAAGAATACGTTCCATTGTCCATGTGCCTATGCTGCCGAAGCGCAGAAACATCATTACCGTTCCGAACGGTTCAAGCAGAACATAGAAAAGCACATGAATCAGCATCAGCCACCAGCCTTTGTACTCAACAGCCGAAAGTATGTGCATGTAAATCAACTTATAATAAAACCTGATCTCTTTCATTTATTAGCTCCTCAGCCTCCCTGCGCCACGATGGATTTTAATCTCCGGGACATGACCCATTTACCAAGTATAATAAAAGTAAGCGACCAGAAGAGCTGCATACTCATCCCAAACCATGCTTCCGAAGGCGCCATCGAGCCGATATAGAGTCTTGCGGGTATATCGATGATCCCCGCGAAAGGCTGAAGCAGCAAAACGAGCTGTAGAAAATCCGGAAGCAATTGCAAAGGCAGTACGCTGCCAGACAATACCTTTGGCAGCAGCATCATCATATGCATCGGGCCGTCGCCCCAGGTGGTATTTGTGCGGATGGCCGTTACCAGCATCTCATACGCGTTTCCCAGCAAAAACGCGCAGAACACCGAAGGAAGAAACACCAGAAACGAGCTAAAGGATGCCGGGAGCCTTGCACCGTAACCGCCGGGAATCAAAAAAGCAATCAAAAAGCAGATCACGCCGCGCATAAGAAAACCGGCGACCTTCCCGGCAGTGATTCTCGAGAACCAATGCCAGTAAAGATCAAGCGGACGGCACATCTCCAAAGCGACGTTTCCATTGGTAATTTTGGTGAGCAGCTCGTCGTTTATGCCGTAAGATAAAAGCATCAGCAGCATTTCCCTTACCCATAAGTAGGATATGGTCTGCGCAAGGGTAAGACCGCCCGAAAAACCTGCGTTTACGGCATATTTGAAAAACACACCAAATGCCGCTGCCTCGATAAAACACCAGACTAGGTTTGTCACAACTCCGGAGAGCGCCGATGTCCGGTACTGGAAATTTTCGGCCAAAGAGATTCTGAATAAGGAAAGGCAAGCTCTTACCGTTTTTCTCATAATGCCATATCCTCATACATCGCCGCGATGATTTCATCTATGTTTTGTCTGTCTTTTGCCGCATAGCGTTCCTTGAGCCCACAAAGCGCTCCGTCATAAAGCAGCCGGCCGCGCCCGATTACCATGACCCGCGAACAGAGGGCTTCGATATCGTCCATATCATGCGTTGTCAATAAAACCGTAACGCCGCTTCGCTTGTTCTCTTCTTTCAAAAAGGCGCGAAGCGCAAGCTTTGATACTGCATCAAGCCCGATGGTTGGTTCGTCCAGAAACAATATTTTCGGACGATGCAGAAGCGCGGCGATAATTTCGCAGCGCATTCGCTGACCCAGCGAAAGCTGGCGCGCCGGTATTTTCAGAAATTCCGCGATGTTAAGCGCATTTGTTAGTTCTCTAAGGCGCTCTTGATATTGCGTTTCGGGTATATCATAAATATCTTTCAGCAGCGAAAACGAGTCGGATACCGGCACATCCCACCAAAGCTGGCTTCTTTGCCCGAAAACGACGCCGATCTCCGAGACATGCTTTACACGGTCTTTCCAGGGCACTCTCCCGCCGATTTCGCAGATGCCGCAATCCGGCGTTAAAATGCCGCTCATGATTTTTACCGTCGTCGATTTACCGGCACCGTTTGGCCCGATATAACCAACCAGCTCTCCTTCGCCGATTTGAAACCCGATACCATCAAGAGCCTGCACAGACCTGACCTTCCGCATAAACGCGCCTTTTATCAACCCCCACTTTCCGTCGGGGCGCTCATAAACCTTGAAACGCTTGTCAATAGAATCAAGAAGAATCTGCGCCATGCTTACCTCCCATTTTCTTTTTCATCCGCATAACCGGTTTCCCAGTTTATACGATGCTTGATCGGAACACAAAGGCGGCCAAAGCGGCTGTGATACCTTCCGACAAAGCGGGCGTTGATAAATCCTGATTTTCTCAGGTTTTCATAAGAATGCTTGACAAGTTGACATTTGCCATGTAATATAAATTTATAGTTGATGTGAAGTATCAAGGTCTATATTTTATACGCAGAAATAATGATTAAAGAGTAAGAGGTGAGAGTTTCACCTCTTTTTTTGTTAATAAGTCATAAGAATAAGCCGGTAGAAATATGTCCCTTATCTGTTTAAGGGATCATATCATGAAAACCAGCCGACTTTATTGTTTTATCCGAAGGGTATTTATGTCGAGGCACTTATGTACCGACCTTCTTCGCCAGTATCCGGTTAACAGCGTGCTTGTGTGGGATACCTGAGGACAGGTAATCAAAGATGGTTTCCTCACAGACATCCAGACGCCAGTCACGGTAAAGCGAGAACAGCTCTCCGGAGTGCCACATAAAGGAATTTGTCTCCTTTTCCGGTGATGATTCGATAAACGGTTTGGTAATAAACGCTGACAGGATATTGATCCCATTGTCGGCGGTATACCGCTGATAATTTTCGAAAACAGCTTTCCTGCGTTCCGGCGGGATATAGTTCAAAACACCGTTTGAATAGATGATGTCGAACTGTGTATCAAGTCTGAATGCGTTGATATCGGCCACAAAAGCGTTGACCTCGACACCGATTTGCTCGGCCAGCTTTACCGTTTTCTCTATACCGGATTCCGCCAGATCAAATGCAGTAACATCATAACCGTTTCTGGCAAAGAACACCGCGTCCTTGCCCTCGCCGCAACCTAAGTCCAGCAAGCGCAGCCGGCCAATCGGCGGCATGCTTTTTAAGACCAGATAACATAAATCAGACGGCTGAAAACCCCAGTAGTATTCTTCCTGCCGATATCGCTGATCGTAGTAATTTCTGCTGCGCATTTCGTCACCCAGAAGCAGATAATCAACGCTGACATGAAAGTGCTGCGAGATTATCGGAAGAAGCTCAATATCCGGATATGTTGCGCCCGTTTCCCATTTGCTGATCGCCTGAAAAGTGACGCCGAGCTTTGAAGCAAGCTCTTCCTGGTTCATACAAAAAGACTTTCTGAGTTCGGCAATTCTTTTGCCGATTTGGTTTCTCATAGCGCATCGCCCCGCATGCATTATAATTCAAAATGCGAATATTTGTAAATAACCCGATGTTTGAGCTTATTTCTAACGGAGGTTGAAAACAGGAAACTTCCGTGCGAGGGTTTCACATGGCAAAAAGAAAAGGGGGTGAAAACCCCCTTTTTTAAACTGTATTTATCTTACAATTTGTCCAACGCTTTTAATATTTTGTCGGGTGTCGCTGGCGGATCAACCCAGACACCGATGGCATTATGTATCGCAATAATGATAAGATGCGTATTAGCCAGCGAATGGCTGATCCCGTTGGCGCCATATGCGGCGTTTCCCGCCCGTGTTTCAAGGAATCTGCGATCTATCTCCGGTACATCCTTCAGCGACGGCATTTTATAATCGATCATGTTGTTGTTGAGTTTTACACCGGTTCTCTCGTCGTAGACATAGTCCTCCAGAAGCTGGCAGCCTTGGCTGAAATACATGACCTGATCAATCTGGCTCTCCAATGATGTCAGACGCATGACCTTGCCGGGGTCGGCTACGACGCCCATTTTCAATATCTCGACCTCTCCTGTGGTTGTGTCGACAGCCACCTCGCAATAAGCCGTATTCATGGTGTCCAACATTTTTCCCATGCCCAAAGTCCAAAGCGACGTCGGCGGCTTTCCGGAATAGGTAGCGAACAGGTTTTTCGATGTAGCATCCTTTAATGGAATGCTGATATTGGGATCGGTCTTTAGGATGACTTTCCCATCTGCCAAATCCAGATCCTCGGGCTTCATACCCTTAAACGGACTGGGATCCTTCGGTTTGGCAAAGAAGCTCGGTGCGGGGGGATTGTCCGCTTCCTCGATGGTGGCTTCCAATATCTTTTGTTTCAGAATATTCGCACACTCTTTCGTAGCCCAAGCTGAGGCTGTGGTTCCGTCCGAACCGCCGCCCACAGGCGTGAATTTCTCTCGATAGTCAAAGTCAATATGAACGTCCTCGTATTCCAGGCCAAGCTCTTCCGCAACAACCATCGCATTGGCTTCCACCGCGTATACACCGAAGATCGGACCCTGTGTCGGCAGATGAACCTCTCCGTCGCGAAACTCAAGCTTGACATCGTAGCCGGAAAAGGCATGGCGCGGACACATCTGATATCGGAAGCTCATGCCGTGCATTCTGCCGTCCGGGAGCTTCTTTGTACCGGAGGCATGCCAGTTCCAATCCATCATCTTTTTGCCTTCGGCAATACAGGCCTCGAAACTGGGTACGGGATTTGGATCCTCCTGTGATGTTGGTCCGTGCAGATTGATCCTTGCGACTTCGATCGGGTCCATTCCGAGCTCTTCCGCGATCAGATAGATGGCCATCATACCGGAATCCCAGTTAAACGGGCAGTGTTGGCCGCTGACATACATGATGCCGCGGTTGGTGTCCACAATCTCCATTGTCTGCCTGATATTCGGGCATTTAAACGTCGTATACGGTCCGTACCTCTGGTCGCCTGAGGTACCGAAGGAGGAGCTTCCTTCCGAACCGCCGTCTGCTATTGAGAAATCATCAATTGCGGTAACAAGACCGTTATCCTTGTAACCGACCTTCAAGTACATATAACGCTCTTTCATGATAAATTCGAAGGACTCTTCGCGCGTATTGACGCAACGAACGGGACGTCCCGTCCTTTTGGCCAGAAGAGGTGTAATCTCCTGGGATTTACGAAGTCCCCAGTCACAGTACTTTCCGCCCATGAACAGGCCTTCCTGCACTGTCTTTTCCAAGGGTATCCGGTACATATTGCTGATGGCTCTTCTTTCACGAACCGCGCCTTCAATATGCAGGCTCTTCCCCTCTCCGTGATAAAAATCATCATACCACCATGCGACAGAACCGGCGGGATTGGGGAAACGGGATGCAAAGGCGGGCAACGTCAGCTCATATTCAAGGACATGATCGGCTTCTTTGAATCCTGCTTCTATATCGCCCGCTACCAGATTGGAGTATGAAACATTTCCCTTTTTAGGCGGGTTTTTATCGACGCCGAATCCGGGCGCACCGAAAGACGGGGGTTTTTCTTTGGCTTGTCTGATAATCGGCGCATCGTCTTTTCTGCCGTCGAGCACATTGACAATATGCGGCAGGATCTCCCATTTAACATCCAACAGTTTTAAGGCTTCATCACAGATGTCGGCATTCTCGGCAACGACGATGACTGCTACCTCTGCGCCCTCATAATCGGCTATATTATCAAGCCAAGGCCTGCGCGGTCCGAAGCTCTCACCAAAGCTGCGCAGGTTTTTGATATCCTCATCCTCCCATGTGACAATATCCGCAACACCCGGAACAGCCCGGGCTTTTGTGGTATCCACGCTGACAACCTTTGCATTCGCATAAGGGCTGCGCAGGAACTTAGCCTCGAGCATATTCGGTACGATATAATCTACGCCGAATTTCGCAACGCCGGTCGCAAGGGCGTAGGATAATTTTCCGGGCAGATTAGGTTTTCCGACAACTCTGAAATGCTCTCTTTGCCCGTTTATCCCAGCTAAATCAGCCATATAAACAATCATTCCTTTCCTGACGCCAATTAGGCGCATCGCTTACTTCATATCATCATTTTACAAGACAAACAGCCAAATAGCAAGCTGTTTATATTTGACACAAAACGTGCGGACTAAACCGACAAGGCAGGAACTGCGGGTAATCTCAGGGTTTAGCGACACCTCAATCGCCGGCCAGGAATTCAGCAAGACAAAACCGTTTGTCATCGCAGAGCCGATTGAACTACCCGCGCAGAGCGTTACATAGTCGATGCCGAACCTTTACCCCAGCATGTTTCCGGCGACATACAGGCCCTTTATCGGATTCTAAGACAATATCGATCATGTTGTCGAACATCCTGCCCGCATTTTTCACATAGGCTGCGACAATATCAGGATTGACGCAGCCTGCGGAACGTTTGATGTATTCGTATATGACTTCGCCCGTGTCGTATGGACCGAAGCCTTTTCAGCTGCCCATTTTGAATACCGGACGCCGAAATCTTCTCCGAGGTAGCGGTGTTTCTCTTCTTCCTGAGATTCTATAACAACCATGGAAAGGCCAAGTTGCGCGCCTCGCACGGCAAGCTGCATGCCTGCGTGACCGCCGCCCAGCACGATGATGTCGGCGGAAAAAGTCCCGGCAATTTCGCTGTCACTGATAATGGGCGGGTTTCCCAGCCAGTCGTCACCGGATCGGTAATATCTGTTCGGTTCGGACATGATAAACTTCCATTTCGTTTAAACACAAAACTTCAGGAAAACCGCATGGAGGTATGCAGTGCAGCGGAATGCTGTTTCGGGTATTTTTCCATGCTGTCTCTCATGTTTAACATGCGAAATAAAACGAGATTATGTGATTTTATCATGGTTATAAGAAAATAACAACGCGTTTTATTCCGGCATACATGCGATAATGGTTATGTATGGTATACGAATCCCGATTGTCTTGAAACAAGAGTACGTGAATGATTGATATTAAATAAAACAAATCAAAAATTTCAGATGAAATATTACTAAATATGTGTTAAACTTGTAAATGCAATTCAGACGACAATAAGGAGGAAAACACTTTGGAAAACGAATTTGGTGAGAAAATTGATAGTATACGCACATTTCCGTTTGTTTCTGTCGGGCCTCTGGTTTTGGGGATCATTTTTTTTGGGGTAGGTATCGGCAACATGATATCAGCAATCAGCGGCAAATCTAAGTTATTTTTGCCGATTGTGCTGGTGGTTGTCGGCGTAGCTCTGTTGCTCTACAGCTTTAAGCAAATTGTACTGAGCGGTGTTTATTTGTATGAAAACGGGATTGTCACAAAGACAGCCTTCAAAACGCAAAATATCAAAAGGGAGGATATCCGGGCGATATTATGGGAAATGGAAGGAGCCAGCTCCGTAAACAGTAGGGCACCGAGAAGGAACCAGGCGTACGCAGATATCATTCTGAATAACGGAAAAACAGGTTTCAAGATGTCTTCCGGGTTTTATCGTGACCTCAATGCGAAGCTAGGCGTTTATCAAGATACATACAAAATACCCAGGACACTGGAAACAAAAAAACGTTATTGATTCCAAAGCATGACTTAGGCTGAACGAAATAACCGAGCTTTACCTCAACCGATATAACTAATACTGTTCTTTAATTTAGACTGAAGAACAGTATTATAGTCATGTGGACGCTGAAGCGCTCGTAGTGGCTTAGCGCTGAAGCGCCCGTAATAGCAAGCGCTGAAGCACCCATAGCAGCTAGGCGCTGAAGCGCCCGTAATAGCAAGCGCTGAAGCACCCATAATAGCTAGGCGCTGAAGCGCCCGTAAATAGCAAGCGCTGAAGCACCCATAATAGCTAGGCGCTTTGCGCCCCCTGGCTTTAATAAACATAACAGAACAAGCTGTTGCAAACGGCGGGCGATAACCTCCATTCAATATTGTTCAAGAGGTTAACATCGCTAACGGGGATAATTTCCCGTTGCCGTTTAGCGACAGCTTTTTTTCTTGAAGGCATTTCTATATTTAGAAAATTATTCGTAGATTTTTCTTTCATTTGGCTGTGAAAGCATATATAATAAGGAAAACAATCCATTCGGAAAATTCATAGTACACAAGGTTAAGGAGGCTGAATTTGTTATGGACATGCGGAAGTTTACTGAGGGAAAGACCGGCGGAATCGATCAGTTTTGCCCGCCGCTCTGCTTTGAACTGGCCGGACAAAGCTTCTATTTTGAGATGGACGACGGCTTTGATTACGAACTCAAGTTCATCGATGAGAAAACGCTGGAGTGGAACTTCGCCGGCAAGGAGCCTGCAAAGGCGGATTATTTGTGTGTGAAGGGGGACGAGACAACATATCTTTTATCCTTTGATCTTCAGGACGTTCAGCAACGTGAAAACCATACATTCGTGATTGACAAGGAAAACTGGCTTTGCACACGCATCTTGTCCAGAATCGGCGATAATCCGAGATACCCATATTTGATTGCGCCGAAATATGAGTTCGGTGCTATTAAGCGTGAAGGTGTGGAATATAGGGTTTATCCCCGCCATGGCTTTACAGACGACCTGAACGGCAATGTTGTACAATGGAACTACGGTATGATGGAGACGGTGCATATCTACTATTGCTCGGATTATTACCGTATCACTTATCCGCCCGAAAAGGCATCTGCACAGTCTTTTAACGAAGCCCTTCAAAAACTGCCGTCTTCCGATGAGCCTACGGCGTACATAAAAATCAAAGAAGGCATGTATCTGTTCAGCCTGACTGAATCCAACGCAGAAAAGCTTATCGCCGAAGCGATGGGGTTTCGCAGCAACACGATGTGTATGCTGCAGAACTATAAACGCGTTTATCAGGTCGGACGCACCTTCGGGACCGCAACAAGAGACGGTGTGGATACGCCTCTGCATCTGATGTTCGGGGCATATGGCAGGCTCAGGGATATCGACAGCAAGTTTTTGACCGATCCGAACCCCTATCTCATTTGACTTGACAGGCAATAAATATGTGAATATAACAGAGGAGGGAAGACCAATGAAACACCCATATTTGATCGATCTGAACGACAGGGAAAACTGGCTTTATCCGATCGAACTCTTTGGCCCTGACGGCCACAAGGGGGAAGATCAGCGTACAATCAATATGCCGGAAGGCCCGCACAAGGAGCTGTGCGTCACCGATTCGGTCATGTACCCGGGTAAGTCGTCCAAACCGAGCGAGCTGCATTGTCATGAGCACCGGATCGGTTACGAGGATTTCTTTGTGGACAGCGGCGGACTGGACCTCTACATCAACGGCAAGAAGACCTATGTCGCACCCGGAAACATTATTCATTTGCAGCCGTATGAAGCGCATGGCATGAACTTCCGCGCCCCGACCAAGTACAGAGGGTTTTTCCACGATCTCGGAAACAGCGACAATTCGCCCGTAATCGCAATACTCAGGGCTAAAAAGCCCAATGCGATGCAGGATCCGAATTTTACAAAATACATGATGGGCCCCGGGGACATTTACATGCGCGAAGCACCCGAATGGGTCGAGGTCCCGCCCGAACAGTGCCCGAATGTCAGGAATATCAGCAGGCCTATGGCGGAATTCAAGCTTGACGGCGCAACAATGAAGATGATCACAGCCCGCTGGGAGAACGGCGGTGTCAACGAACTGTGGGGCGTCGAGATGGAGCCCGGTTTTTATGCCGAATGGGTTGAGTACCCGCTGGAAACCGAGATGTATTATGTTACGGCGGGAGAAGTTGAGTTCACCGTTTATGACGAGACATTTGTCGCCTATCCGGAATGCGTCGTAAAGATCCCGAAATTTGCGTCTCATAGTATCGTAGCGAAGAGCAATGCCGTTATGTATGATATTGCCGGAAAGACGCGCTGGTATGCCTTCCTTCAAGACCGCTCTTCCATCCTCTATTACGAACCCGAGCGCGCAAAAAAACCGGAAACGATGGCGGCGTTAAAAGAAAAATTCGGCTGCATGATCAAGAAAATCGGCAGGAAATAACGCAGGGACGGTTTTAATTTTAAAACAAAGAAACCGGACGAAGCATTTCTTAAAGAGATGATGCGTTTAGGACCAATAATACCAATCTCTGCACGTATGGAGATTGGTATTATACCCATTATTCTAAAGGATGTGGATTTATGTTAACAGCAAAAACCTTTGTGGATCCGCTGGATATGCCGTTTTCAAGGCGCGGCTCGTATATCAGTCTGGCCAACGCCAATGGCGGCAGCAGAGAAGCGGGTGAGGCGCAGCTTTGGATTTCTACGTCCCGAATGCGTCCCAACGACAGGAATAACGGAAGCATTCTGGCGGACAACCATTTCAGACAAATAAGGCTTGAGCTTTTAAAAGACGGAGAGTGTCAAAGAAGCGTTATTTCGACAACGCCCTATGAACTGATTTTCGAGTGCGAACAGGGAAATGTACGGTTTTGCATCGGGGATTATAAATACGCCAAATGCATAGGCAGAGACGGGCTTACGCTCAGGATCAGCCCGCTGACGGCGGGCTTTATGAGCGGCAGCTCGTTTGATCTGCTGGACGGCTCATGGAAAGCCAATTTCGGCAACTATTTCATGCTGTTTGTGCCGGAGCGGGGAACGCTCAGAAGCGCACCCAACGGCGGAATTGATTTAATACCTGACGGCGACGGTGTTATCGAGCTTAACATGGAAGAGTCTCTTGTGGACCCGAAGAAACGCGATGCCTATATGAGCTACGATCAGTGCCTTGCTAATGTAAAAGCCGACTATGATGGATTTGCACGCAGCATCGCACCTGAACTACCGGAAAAGTACAGACACAGAGGTGAACAGGCGCTTTGGACGCTTTGGGGGCTCACCGTAGTCCCGGACGGCGAGACTGTCTACAAACGCCGGATGATTAAAATGATCCGGTCAAGCTTTGAGGCGGCGTTTTCCTGGCAGCATGGCATGCACGCGTTCTTCCTTTCAGGACACGATTTGAAATTTGCCTGGGAGATGCTGCTGTCCTGTTTTGACTACCAGGACTCGACCGGCCGCATTGCGGACTCGCTGGCCTATAAAGGTCCGGGCGAGACAATGAAGCCGCCCGTACAGGGCCTGGGGTTCCTATGGCTGATGGAACACCACGACCTGACTAAGCTGCCGAAGGAGGAGCTTGTCTATCTCTGGAACGGTATGGAAAAATGGACAAAATTTCATCTTGAGTACAGGGATCTTGACCATGACGGTATTTTTGAAAACCACAGCGCTGCCGAAACGGGCTGGGAGGCTGCATCTTATTTCAGGCTTGGGTTTCCGCTGGCAAGCCCCGATGTCAATGCATATCTTGCGCTTCAGCAGGAAGCATTGGCGAAGCTCGGGCGCATGATCGGCAAAAGCGAAGATATCTGTCTGTACTGGGAGAACAAATCGAAGGAAACAATCAAGAAAATCATCGATATGTTCTGGACGCCCGACGGCTGGACGGCGGTGAACACCGTGACCGGAGAGCGCGGCGGGATAACGAGCATGGTGCCCAACTGTACGCTTGTTCTCGGGAAAAGACTGCCGCCGGAGATCATAGACAAGACAATTTCGCTGATTTTCAATCAGCCCGGCTTCAACACACCCTTTGGGCTGACTTCGGAAAACCAGAACAGCCCCTATTTCACCAACAACTGGTGCGGCGGCAGCATTGACACGCCCGTACAGGCGTTGATGGCCTATGGGTTGGAATGCTGCGGAAGGCCGGATCTGGCAAAGCTCATCGCAACCGAATACCTCAACACACTGACTCAAAACAGGATGATGCATATCCATAATTCCATGACCGGGCAGGTTGAGGATCAGAGTATTCATTTCTTTGCTGAGAAAGACTTGTTCAACTCGGGTTGGACGGCAGGATGCTTTGTGTTTTTCGCGGATCGTTACGGAAGACCGGAATAATTCCGCGGCTAATAAGAATTGGTATGAGCAGTCGCTCTTCTCATGGAGAGCGACTGTTGACACTCACTTCAATAGTGGTCATATTTTCGACCAGATCCATTCAAAGGCAGCTTAAAATCCCGACAGCGCTATTGAAGGAGGCAAAGATGATAAAAGAACTGTATTATCTGGCATATGAAAGCCGCTATCAAAGCGTTTACGAAGCGGGCTTTGAGCGGTGGGGCCATACACCGAATGATGAAATTCTTGTCGGGACACTGACAAGCTGGGTAAACGCACATGAATTGAAAGGGAAAAGCGTCATTGAATTTGCCTGCGGGGAAGGGGCCGGGGGAGAGATACTGTCAGAACTCGGCTGCGTTTATCACGGCGTGGATATCGCACCGACCGCTGTTCATAAAGCAAGAGCGGCGCTTGCAGATTATGAGAATGCTTCCGTTTCCTTGCTGGATATGGTCAATCAACGTGTACACGGCACATTTGACGCGGCACTTGATTGTATGGGGCTGCATATGCTCATTCCCGATTCGGACAGGATGAAATACCTGTCAAATGCTTATGGTTGTTTGCGCGGCGGGGCACCCATGCTGTTTTTCCGGGAGTTGTACGGTGAAAAAGCACCGGAAGGCATTATCCGATTAATTGAGGAATGGATAACCGTTACGGGCAGCGATTATGCTACGCCATTAAAACAGACAATCGTCAACAACGGCAAAACAATCGAGGTGCACATTCCGCTTGTTCCGGGGCGGGAGCGAACAAAGGACGGGTATATTAGGGAAATGGAAAGCGCGGGGTTTATCATTGATGCGTTTATTGAGATGGAGTTAAATCTTCAATGCCCGCATTCAGTTTCGATATTTGTACATAAGCCGTAAAAAAGAAATTCACGGATGTGACACATAGTGACTGCAGTAACATATGTTTTAGAAAGAAGGGTGTTTCAGATGAAATACAAGCGTATAAATGCCGAAACCAAATCAAGGAGGGTGAACGAAATATAACCCTCCGGCAAATGGGAGGATTTATGCAAACAACACAATTGCGTCCGGTCAAGCCGGACCCTGAAATCACGGACCGCATTTCGAAAGATCTGCAAAACGCATCGGACACGAAGATTCACAGCTTTAAACTTATTCGTTCAAAACGGGGCGTACACGTTTACAGTTGTCGGTATGGCGAGATGCCTGCTGTAGTCAAGTATTTTAAGAACGAGGAAGACAGGCGGGAAATTCTCAATTATCGCATTTTGATCCGGAGCGGGATACCAACGATCAGGATTCTGGCTTTCGGAGAAGCGGCGCTCGTCATGGAAGACCTATCGCAGTCGGGAAAATGGCGGCTTGGTGTACCGGAGGACTTAAGCGACGCCGCTACGGCGAAGTGCCTTGCGCAATGGTATTTTGCGCTTCACGAGAAGGGAGCTGCCGTTTCGGAGCTTAACACCTTATATTTTGAATACGACACCATCACAAGGAAGAGGCTTGAAATGCTTTGTGCAAGATTTCCTGAGGCTTCCGAGCTTTTTCAGTTCATTTTGTCCCGTTTTGACAGGCTGCGGAACTTGATTTATAAACCGTCGTTTACACTTACCTACAACGATTTTTACTGGACGAACTTCGCCGTACGAAAAGACAAGCAGGCTGCGATGATGTTCGATTACAATTTGCTCGGCAAAGGATATAGATTTTCTGATTTCCGCAATGTCCAATCGTTGGCAGAAACGGCATATCAGGCATTTTTGGATGAATATGAGCGATTATATGTAAAAAAGCACGGACATACCCGGCATGAAGAGGAGCATCTGGAAGTGAAAATCGACGAAGTAGCAGCTCCGCTGTTTTCATTGATCGTCGCTTCCCGGCAAGAGCAGTTCCCGCAATGGGCCGAATACGCGAAGGCGGAAGCGCTGGACGGCACTCTGGCGGATAAAGCAAAACGGCTGCTTTTGTAGTTCGACAAATAAAAAGCGTACCCTTCTGCTAAATACGAAGAGGTACGCTTTTTCGTGTTCAGTGGACATTAATGTAGACAGGTATTTGAGTGCTGCCCTTGAAAACCGGAGCGGTATCGGGCATGGTCTATCAGCCTTGATATGGCACAGCGTGAAGAGCAAATTGTCATCACCGCCGGTAAAGCAAGGAACATGGGAGAAGTCAGACGGCTACATGGAACAGGAGAGAGTTGCTTGAATCAGTCCGTTATTGTCCAGCTTGCTGAGCTCCTTCACCTTATCAAAATCCAGCAATACGGCTTTGGCAAAGCGCTCGCCGTATTCAGGGTCTGCAAGATAGCAGTGCGCGGCATGACGGTACTTAATGTTTATAGTAACAGAGGCCATATCGGCTGCTGTGTTTTCAATTAGTATTTGTTTTTTGTCCTCGGTCAGCACGCGCCACAGATCACCACCTGCACGAAAGCAGTCATCAGTTGGGTCGTCCTTCGGGTCATATCGATACATTGCGCCTTCCAGGTCAAGCGGGGGCTCCATTACCTCAGGCTGAGCGGTCCAGACGCCATAACTGTTCGGCGTATAAGCGGGAGCGCTGCCGTAGTTACCGTCCACGCGCATTGCACCGTCCCGATGATAATCGCTGACAGGTACTTTTGCGCGGTTCACAGGAATCAGGTTGTAATTGACGCCCAAACGGTAACGATGCGCGTCACCGTAAGAAAACAGCCGACCCTGAAGAAAACGGTCCGGGCTGAAGCCTATACCGGATACCACATGCGCGGGTGTAAAAGCAGATTGTTCTACTTCCGCAAAGTAGTTTTCAGGATTTCGATTGAGTTCCAGAACACCTACTTCAATGAGCGGGTATTCGGCATGGCGCCAGATTTTCGTGATGTCGAACGGGTTTTCGTAGTGTTCTTTTGCCTGTTTCTCGGTCATGATCTGGACATACATGGTCCATTTGGGGAAATCACCGCGCTCAATGGCTTCATATAGATCCTTGCCATGGTATTCGCGGTCCATACCGTTGACTTTCGCGGCTTCCTCATTGGAGAAGTTCCTGATGCCCTGTTGTGTTTTAAAGTGAAACTTGCACCATACGCGCTCATTTTTTTCGTTATAGAATGAGAAGGTGTGTTCGCCGAAAAAGTGCATGTTACGGAAAGAGGCAGGAATACCCCTATCGCTCATGACAACGGTTATCTGATGGAAACACTCGGGAAGCAAAGTCCAAAAATCCCAGTTATTCTGGGCAGAACGGCGGCCGGTATGAGGGTCGCGCTTCACGGCGCGGTTGAGATCGGCAAAGTTATGTACATCACGGATAAAAAAGGTAGGCGTGTTGTTTCCGACTAGATCCCAGTTGCCTTCCTCGGTGTAAAACTTCACGGCAACGCCTCGAATATCGCGCTCACAGTCAGCGGCACCGCGCTCGCCCGCAACGGTGGAGAAACGGACAAACAGTTCTGTTTCAGCGCCGGGCTGAAGCACCTTTGCCTTGGTGTATTTTGAAATATCATGCGTTACGGTTAACTTGCCGTATGCGCCCCAGCCTTTGGCGTGCATGCGGCGTTCCGGGATTACTTCGCGGTTGAAATGCGCCATTTTTTCCATCAACCATACGTCCTGCATGACTACGGGACCCCGGGGGCCGGCAGTAATGGCGTTTTCATTATCGGCTACCGGAGCTCCGACTTCGTTTGTAAGTTTTTTATGATCGTTCATGGTGGCTCCTTTCATTTTTATGTTTATTTTTATGAACAAACAGTAATTCGTGTACTATAAAGGCAGGCACATCGCCAGCAGCCAAAGATAAGCACAGGTTTTGGGTAGCATGAGCATGCCGATTTTGGGGCTTTTGTTCACCCAAAGCACCACGGGAAGGTAAAACACGAAGCTGAGGATAATTGCAATCCAAACGAGGCCTAAGCCGGTCGAAGCGTTCCCATATAACAAAAACAGCCCGGAAACAATCATCCCCTGTAAAAAAAACGGAACATTGCGCCAGACACTCCATTTGACGGGCGTAAAACGCGCTGACCATTCGTTCTGCGGAAGCAGGCACAGCAGTATCCGCATTAGTGCGAGAGCATAAACTATACAAGACCAGATGAGTATGTATTTGGGGGTATAAACAAGCAATCCGATATGCCAGAGCAGAATATAGAAGATCGTCATGGTTATGGATGTCATTTGCTTTCCACGACCAAGTACCCGTCTCATTTGCTCTTCTTTGCCGGTAAGGATTGCGTATATCCGCGGGACCAGGTGAAAAGCATCTCCACCGACCAACACCAAGGTCATTATGCCCGCCAGTGTTCGCGTTAAGCTGTCTTGACCACCGAAGAGAAGAACGAACCCGATAACCGCAGCTGCCGTCAGGTATAAAACATCAAATACCATTTCGACAAATCCGAATATTCGTTTCATTTTCACTTTTCTTTCTTTCTGCCTTTTGACATATAAACCAGATGGCATGTTACCGCAAGACCGACAAGGAGAAGCATAAAACACCAGACGGTACGAATGAGCATTATTGATAACAGCAGCATACCCCAAAGCCACGCCATACTGAGCCAGAACGTTTTCTGCGAAAGACCTTTTCTGCGCTCATAATTCTCGATATGCTCCCGGAAAAAAGCGATTTTCATGATACGGGCTCTGATACGTGGCGCTGATGAAAAACATGCGACAGAAACCAGTACAAACGGGGTTGTCGGCCATACAGGCAACAACAAGCCAATAGCACCAAATGCCAGAAACAGAAACCCGAGGCCTGTTAGCAGAAATGTTTTAAATTTTATTTGATCACCGCCTTATGATTAATAAGACTTAATACTAATATAGCATCAAAAAAAGGATTGTACAATAGAGAAGTAATGCTGAAGGAAATATTTCAGATATTCTAATAAGCGCCTTGTCCGTATTGGGGCATTATTCCTTTATCTTTTTAAATATTGAGGAAATTATGTGACAGTTGTGTTTCCTGAACGATACAGTTAAACAGGACACACTGCCTCAAGCTGATATTCGATACCATGAAAAACCTGTTATGGGGATTATTTAGGGTTGGAGGTATTGAATATTTACTGCGTTAAGGTTATACTGAACTTAATTGAATACAATAAAGGCATTGACGAGGAGGAGTACATGCTTTTCCAAAGCATAGAGAGAAGGCGGTTGGTGTAAGCCTTTGTGAGGGAAGCAGAGTCAAACGACTCGGGGCCGGATGGCCTTTGGAAGTAGCCTCTGAGCTGTGAACCGAACGGAACATTAAATTCTAAGTAGACTTCAACGGGATTTCCGCCGTCATAGGAAAACGATATCGGATATGCTATCATATCCCGCATCGGCTGAGTGCGGAGAACAATCTCCGAATTTAGGTGGTACCGCGGACACAATGTTCGCCCTAAGGCAATTGCTTTGGGGTGTTTTTATTGTGTTCAATCACTTATTTTTGGAGGTGTCATGATGGAAAAACATTACGATTTCAGGCAAGTTGAAAGTAAAATGCAGCAGTTGTGGCAGGCAGAACAGATTTACAAGTTCGATTCTGGTAACATCGGCGAGGTCTATTCGATTGATACCCCGCCGCCGACTGTCAGCGGAAGTCTGCATATCGGGCATCTGTTTTCATACACACAAGCGGAGATAATAGCGCGTTTTCGTAGAATGCAGGGGTACAATGTCTTTTATCCCTTTGGATTCGATGATAACGGACTCCCGACCGAACGCTTTGTTGAGCGCGAGGAAGGGATATGCGCCAAAAACCTGCCGCGCAGCGAGTTCATAGAAAAATGCACGGCGACAACGAAAAAATACGAAACGGCGTTTAAGGCGCTTTGGAAATCACTCGGCTTTTCGGTTGACTGGTCATTGCAGTATGAAACGATAAGCCCCGAGGTCAGAAAAATATCACAGGCTTTGTTTTTAGAGCTTGCCGGATCCGGCAAAGCTTATTCGAAGGAATCGCCTGTTCTCTGGTGCACCGAATGTCAGACCTCTATCGCGCAGGCGGAGCTTGATACGGCGGATATCGAAAGCACGTTTAACTATATCCCCTTCATGGTAGACGGGAAGCCGGTCGAGGTTGCCACGACGCGACCGGAGCTTCTCTACGGCTGCGTTTGTCTGTTCGTCAATCCCGATGATGTACGCTATCAGAGCTTGATTGGTAAGTCTGCTATTGTTCCCATTTATGATTATAAAATACCGATATTAGCAGATGAAAAGGTTGGAATTGATAAAGGCACAGGCGTTGTTATGTGCGCAACCTTTGGCGATAATACGGATGCAGAGTGGTACCGTGCGCACAACCTGCCGTATCGCAAGATTATCCTGCCCGATGGTAAAATTGCCGGAGATGTCCCTCTCATAAGCGGACTTAAAATTCCAGACGCAAGAAATGAAATGATACGATTACTTCAAAAAAAGCGGCTGCTTATAAGATCCGAGGAGCTTACTCACAGTGTCGCCACACACGAGCGATGCGGCAAGGAAGTTGAAATTATTCCCTCCCGGCAGTGGTATATCGAGATTCTATCGGAAAGAGACCGCTTTCTTGAAGCCGCAGATAGAATCAAATGGTATCCTGTGCAAATGAAAAACCGTTATATCAAATGGGTTGAGAACTTAAAATGGGACTGGTGCATATCCCGTCAGCGGTACTTCGGTGTACCGTTTCCCGTTTGGTATTGCAAAGCCTGCGGCAAACCCGTCTTTGCCAGCCGGGAGCAGCTTCCGGTCAATCCGCTCGAAACGGAATACAGCGGCGTGTGCAATTGCGGATGCATTGATTTCATTCCCGAGAGCGCTGTGTTTGATACGTGGGTGACCTCATCAATCACCCCGCAAATCAATGAGAGGCTTGGCATAAAGCTCATCCCAATGAGCATGAGAACACATGCCCATGAGATTATCCGCACATGGACATTCTATTCGATTGTCAGAAGCCTTTATCACACGGGAGATATTCCGTGGAGGGACTTGATGATAAACGGGTTTGTGCTTGCCGGGAAAGGAGAGAAGCTCAGCAAGTCAAAAGGCAATTCCGCGCTTAATCCGGCTGCGCTTATTTCCACCCATTCGGCAGACGCCCTCCGCTATTGGTCGGCAAATGCAAGGCTTGGGACAGATACCTTGTTTGATGCTGAGGATCTTTCAACGTCAAAGCGTTTTATTACCAAACTGTGGAACGCCTCTAAATTCGCAATCTCCCATCTGGGAGATGCCGATCCTTCGAGAGAGCCTGCGCTGTTGCCGATTGACAGATGGATCATTGAGCGCACAAAAGAAACCTTCATCAAAGCAAAGGAACGGCTCAATGCGTATGAAATCGGCTCGGCAAGGCATGTAATAGACGATTTATTTTGGAAAGATTTTTGCGATAATTACATTGAAGTCGCTAAATCCCGTCTATATGAGCCCGAAACCCATGGCCGGGAGGCGCGGTGTTCAGGCCAATATGCGCTTTACTGTGCTCTGCTCGGTATCTTAAAAATGTATGCGATTTATGTCCCGCACATTACCGATTATATTTACCGCGAGTTTTTCAAGCAGCATGAAAAAGCGGTGTCAATCCACCTTCTGCAGTGGCAAAGGGGCGGTGATATTGATGAAAAGATCCTGCTGTTCGGTGAAGAAGTCAAAAGTGCGGTATATGGTATGAGAAAATACAAGTCTGAAAACAATCTCTCTATGCGCGCTGAGATAAATGAATGGATTATCGAACACAGTCCGCATTTTCTCACCTGGTTTCAGCAAAGTGAAAAGGACTTGAGGCACTGTGCCAATGCGAAGATAATTACCTTTAATCAAAGTAAGGTATAGTATAAGAAAGAGGCAATAGGCAAGAGACCGTATCTTCTTACCGTGCCGCATTATTAAAGGCCGTGGGACCCTTATACGATTCTTCAATTTATTTGAAGAATCGTATAAGTATGCAACCTTGTGAACGAACACAGTTCGCTCCTACAAATGACGCTGCGTTGCTACAGACATGTTCGTGTGGTTTCAGGGCAGCCTTAAGGTGCTAAAAATAAAGAGCTCGTTTTAGGAACAAACAATATTTATCAGTTTTTTCTTTGCATATATGGTTTTCATAATTGCTTTTCCGGCTGTATGTGTCTGTACCTTTCTGCTTAAAAAAGCTATAGCTTTAATGGAATCCTCGTCCGAAGCAGCATCGACTTCAATCACATCTCGAAGCATTCCGTTGACCTGAA
>LSQX01231805.1_pt1 | contig 21554 bp, 20 predicted proteins | sample 654561 | NCBI WGS metagenome assembly LSQX01 (sample SAMN04489861, study PRJNA283612) | anaerobic digester metagenome | isolation source: 4 biogas reactors fed with cattle manure at either 37C or 55C with and... | place: Denmark: Kongens Lyngby | collected 2014 | reverse complement strand
TCCTTCAACCGCACCGGTGAGGGCGTGGGCCAGCTGGGCATGTCCATCGAGGAGAACCGCAACACCCCGAACTACATCTTCGGCGTGGAGGAGGTCCAGTCCTTCATCGACGCCCGCTTCTTCGGCGTCCCGCTGTCCTCCTACATCTCCATGCCGAAGGAGATGTACCAGGCCTTCCAGCCGGTCGACTTCACCCGCACGGACATCATCATGGTCGCCGCGCCGCTGGCCATCATCATCGCCGTGGCCACCCACTTCAACGCGCGTATGTCCATCGACCGCCAGAAGGCCCGCATCGCCTCCGGCAAGCAGGCCGCCCCGACCGGCGACAACGCCGACATGATGGCCATGCAGATGGGCATGATGAACAAGATGATGCTGTGGGTCATGCCCGCCACCATCCTGTTCACCGGCTTCCTGTGGCACATCGGCCTGCTGTTCTACATGATGTCCAACAACGTGTGGACCTTCTTCCAGCAGCGCGTCCTCTTCGCCCAGATGGACCGCGAGGAGGAGGCCGAGGAGGAGGCCCGCAAGGCACTCAAGCGCACCACGGCCCCCGCCCCCGGCGCCCGCGCCGGAGTCAAGAAGAAGCGCAAGAGGAAGTAGCTTCCCGACGCCCCCCGACAGCCACCCCGAACCACCGGTTCGGGGTGGCTGTATCGTTATGAGACATGAGTGAGACCCCCGAGCTGCTGCCCGCACCCGCCGTCGCCTCCGAGATCTTCGGCGAACGGCTCCCGCTTGCCGAGGCCTACCACCGCTCCCTGGCCACCGACGGTTCCATCCGCGGTTTCATCGGCCCCCGCGAGGTCCCCCGCCTGTGGGACCGGCACATCCTCAACTGCGCCGTCATCGGCGAGGCCATGCCCCACGGCGTCCGCGTCGCCGACGTCGGCTCCGGGGCCGGCCTGCCCGGCATCCCCCTGGCGATCGCCCGCCCCGACCTCGACATCACCCTCATCGAGCCGCTGCTCAAGCGCTCCGTGTACCTCCAGGAGGTCGTCGACCTGCTCGGCCTGCCCAACGTCACCGTCATCCGCGGCCGCGCCGAGGAGAAGCAGGTCCGGGCGGCCCTCGGGGAGGGCGTCGACATCGTCACCTCCCGCGCCGTCGCCCCGCTGGGCAAGCTCGCCGGCTGGTCCCTGCCGCTGGTGAGGAAGGGCGGCGAGATGATCGCCATGAAGGGGTCCTCGGTCACCGAGGAGCTGGAACGCGACGCCGTGCAGATCCGGAAGGCCGGCGGCGGTGAGGCGGAGATCCGCACCGTGGGCGCTGAACTGCTCGAAGAGCCGACGACGGTTATCAGGATTCCCCGCGTGCACTAAGGTAGGGAAGGCTAGACAGTTACAGTTTCACAGTTGAGGAAGAGGTCGGGTCGGAAAACATGGTTGACCAGTTGCCGAAGCCGGACGTGCCGCGTCTCATCACGGTCGCCAACCAGAAGGGTGGCGTAGGCAAGACCACCAGCTCCGTCAACCTCGCCGCCGGTCTGGCGGTGAACGGTGCGAAGGTGCTCGTCGTCGACCTGGACCCGCAGGGCAACGCCTCCACGGCACTCGGGGTGGCGCACACCTCGGGCACCCTCTCCAGCTACGAACTGCTCATCGGCGAGGCCACCGCGGAACAGGCCGTCCAGCAGTCCACCGCCGGGGACAGCATCTTCTGCATCCCCGCCACCATCGACCTGGCCGGCGCGGAGATCGAGCTCGTCTCCCTCGTGCGCCGCGAGTACCGCCTGCACGACGCCCTGCGCGCCTCCGGCTTCCTCGACGAGCACGGCTTCGACTACGTCATCATCGACTGCCCGCCGTCCCTTGGCCTGCTCACCATCAACGCGATGACCGCCGTCGACGAGGTCCTCATCCCCATCCAGTGCGAGTACTACGCACTCGAGGGCGTCGGCCAGCTGCTCAACAACATCTCGATGATCCGGCAGCACCTCAACACCAACCTCCACATCTCCGCGATCCTGCTCACCATGTTCGACGCACGCACGAAGCTCTCCGAGCAGGTCGCCACCGAGGTCCGCGCCCACTTCGGCGACGTCGTCCTGGGCACCATGATCCCCCGCTCGGTGAAGGTCTCCGAGGCCCCCGGCTACGGCCAGACCGTCCTCACCTACGAGCCCCTGTCCCGCGGCGCGGTCGCCTACCTCGCCGCAGCGCAGGAGTTCGCCTCCCGCGGCGACTACCAGCCCGTCGAATCCACCGGACCCATCGGTGTCAGCCCCGAGACAGCCAAGCAGCTTGAATCAGAAAGGTAGGCGTCATGAACCAGGAGACTCGTAAGGGTGGACTCGGTCGCGGCCTCGCCGCCCTGATCCCCTCCTCTCCCACGCCCTCCTCCCCCCGCCTCGGCGACGGCGCCGCGGACGTCATCCTCGGCGGCACCAAGGGTGCCCGCGACAAGAAGGACCGCCAGCCCGTGACCGGCGCACCGAAGCCCGGACTGCCGGGCACGGGCCCGACGCCGGGCGACGTCGCCAAGCAGCAGCCCACCCCGGACCCGGGCGCCACCTACCGGGAGATCCCCCTCGCGGAGATCGTCCCCAATCCGCAGCAGCCGCGGAACGTCTTCGACGAGGAGGCCCTCGCCGAGCTGGTCCACTCCATCCGCGAGTTCGGGCTCATGCAGCCCATCGTCGTCCGCGAGGTCGCCGACGGCTACGAACTCGTCATGGGCGAGCGCCGCTGGCGGGCCGCCGGACGCGCCGGCCTGACCACCATCCCCGCCATCGTCCGCAGCACCGACGACGGGGCCATGCTCCGCGACGCCCTGCTGGAGAACATCCACCGCGTCCAGCTCAACCCCCTGGAAGAGGCCGCCGCGTACCAGCAGCTCCTCGAGGAGTTCGACGTCACCCAGGCCGAACTCGCCCAGCGCCTCGGCCGCTCCCGCCCCGTCATCACCAACACCATCCGCCTCCTGGCCCTGCCCGTGCCGGTGCAGCGCCGCGTCGCCGCCGGGGTCCTCTCCGCCGGACACGCCCGCGCCCTCCTCGGCCTCAAGGTCGGCGGACCCGCCGGCATGGAGGAACTCGCCGACCGCGTCGTCGCCGAGGGCCTGTCCGTCCGCGCCACCGAGGAGGCCGTCACCCTGCTCAACCGGGGTGAGGACGAACCCGAGCGCCGCAAGCCCGAACCCGTCGAGCAGCCCGCCTTCTTCACCCACGCGGCCACCCGACTCGGAGACACCTGGGACACCCGCGTGACCGTCACCATGGGACGCCGCAAGGGCCGCATGGTCGTCGAATTCGGTGATCAGGAGGACTTCGAGCGCATCCTCGGCCTCATCGAAGGCCGTGACTAGAGGCGCACGGTCGTGTTCGCCACACTGATCCCCGTCAGCCAGGAGACCATCGGCCGCATCCACCCGCAGGCCGGGCGGTCCATCTTCTGGGAACTCGACCCCGAGGCCGCGTCCCTCGTGCAGGGCTCCGGCGACCCCGCCTTCGAGAAAGAGGCCTGGCTCACCACCACCCTGCTCGACTACGGGCACTGCGGCTACTCCCTCGAGCGCTCCACCCACGAACGCGCCGTGGCCACCGTCCTGTGGTGCTCCCGCGACGCCGCCCCCGGCTGCGTCCAACTCCCCACCGCCCCCGTCTCCGAGGACGCCGAGGTGCTCACCTCCCTGTTCATCGACCGGGCACTCGTCGGCGTCGGGCTGGAGTCCGTGCTTCTCGACGCCAGCATCATGCACCTCGTCGACAGCGCCGCCACCGCCGTCGAGGCCTTCGGCTGGCGCGAGGACTTCTTCGCGCGTGCCGACGTCGACGAGCTCCTTGAGGGACCCGTCGGCACCATCCTGCGCTCCGCCTCCGAGATCGGGCTGATGTCCGTGTCGGTGCTCGAGTCCGCGGGATTCCAGGTCATCGCGGACCATCCGGTGCTGCCGCGCCTGCGTCTCGAGCTGCCGCCGCCGCACGACCTGCTCGCCTTCTCCGCGGTGGAGGAGCTGTTCGACCGGGTGCTGATGTAGCCGGGCAGCCAGCACTGGCCCTGGCCCTGGCCCTGGCCCAAGTTCGAGAGGAGATGTGCGGGGGCAGATGTCCTCTCGACCTTGTCCGGGGTTGGCGGGCTCCCTCCGAACATGTCGTCTCGACGCTAGCTGACGCGGGGCAGGGTGGTCGGGGCGGTGAAGCTGTGGAGCCCCCGCCGCACCAGCTGCACCATCGTGCACTCCCCCTCGCCGCCGTCGGTCAGCTCCTTCACGCCCACCCGGAGGACCACCGACCCGAGGTTCTGCAGGGCCTTCTCGCGGTCGCGCTCGTCGAGAAGCACCGTGGCCGGATCACCGTACTCACCCCGGTACTTGCTGCGGCCATCGACTTCCAAGACCAGCCACCCGTTGATGAGGATGTCCACGAAGTAGCTCCGGCCGGTGAGCGGGTCACGGAACTCCACCTGCGTCTCGACGCTCTGGACCTCTGGGAGGGCGGCGTCGATGAGCAGGAGCCGGGCTTTCGTCTCCCACGGGCTCCCGATGTCCGGGCGCGAGCGCTCGAGGGCCGCGCGGAACCGTGAGCCGTTGCGGACCGTCCCCATCTCGGCGAACTCCCGGTTGATGCGCTCGAGCGTCAGCTCCGGCCAGAGGTGGCGGGCGGAGTCGAGAGCGACGACAGCCTCGTCCAGCGGCTCGTGCCGGGCGATGTCCACGAGGCAACGCAGACGGGTGGTGACTCGGATCCCCCGCTCCACCGTCTGATACCGCTTCGGGAGGATCACCGAGCGGTAGCGGGCACCCGTCGTCCACGTCCCACGGCTGCCCGCGCGGACACGGCCCGGCAGCTGGACCTCCACCTTGTTCTCGACGCTCAGGAGCCCGATCCCCCACAGCCGTGCCGCCGCCTTGCCCGCGACGACGCCCCTGTCCACCGTCAGGCCCACCGCTGCGGCGCGCGCCTCCGCCTTCTCCCACGGCGGCAGAGCGCGGTAGTAGGACGCGGGGACGGCTATCTCGCTGGTCAGGAGACGCAGCTTCCCGGACTCCAGCTGTTCGCGTATCTGAGGGCTGTCGTAGGGCTGCCGGCGCAGACGGAGGAGGCGGTGGGTGTCTTTCCAGTCGGGTGTCATGACTGCCAGCGTGGTGCCTGCGGCAGGCGGAGGACAGTCGAGGTTGCGGAGGCGCACCCGTGCCTGTGGATGGGGCGTGGTTGTCCACAGGTGGCGCGGGGCCGCGGTTGCCGGGCTGTCAGGCGCCTGCTAAGGGCGAGAGGACATGTTCGGGACCGGGCCCGGGAGCGTGGGGCACGTTCGAGAGGAGTCCTGTCCCGAACATGTGGTCTCGAACTTGGTATGGGGGCGGGTCAGGCCTGCTCGGCCCGCAGCAGCTCGGAGAACTTGTAGGTGCCGGTCGGGGCGTCGTCACGGTCCAGCAGGTAGAGGCGCTTCACGGCGACGACGACGGCCTCGGCCATCGCGTCCCGCACCGCCGGGTCGGTCAGCTGCGCGACGTCACCCGGGTTGGAGAGGTAGCCGAGGACGACCTCGACGGTCGGGGCCTGCGTGAAGCGCAGCATCTCCCAGGTGCGGGCGTGGGAGCCGCAGTTCTGCAGGTTGGTGCGGGCGACGATCTCGCGCTGGATGTAGCCGGAGAGGGTCTCACCGGTGAGGGAGCTGTTGCCGGTGTCGGAGCCGAAGTAGAAGGTGGCGATGCCGTTGGCCTTCTCGTTCGGGTAGTGGTCGCACTTGAGCGAGATGATGAGGTCGGCCCCGAAGGCGTTGGCGACGTCGGCACGCGCGGTCGCCGAGGGGTTGTCCATGCGGGGGCGGGACTTGATGGTCTCCATGCCGGCGGCGATCATGCGGCCCTCGATGCGGGAGGCGAGGTCCCAGATGATCTCCTCCTCCGTGATCTGGCCGTAGGGGCCCTGCACGACGTGGCCCTTGTGGGTGCCGCCGAGTGCGGGGTCGATGACCACGCGCTTGCCGGCGAGCATGGGGCCGGCGTTGCGCACCTGCTCCCGCTCGCGGATCGCGTGGGGGCTGCCGCCGGTGATGCGTCGGCCGAGGAGCTTGAGGGCCCGGATGGTCTCGGGGCCGCACACGCCGTCGTCCTGGAGGCCGGAGTTGAGCTGGAAGTTCGCCAGTGCCTCGTAGGTGCCGGGGCCGAAGTGGCCGTCGATGCGGTGGGAGTAGAAGCCCAGCTCCTGCAGCTGGTCCTGGAGCTGGGTGACGTCGTCGCCGACCAGTTCGTTGTTCGGCTGGTAGGACAGGACGCGGTTGCCCAGCTCGTAGGACGCGTGGCGGAGCTCCCGCAGCGTCATGTCGTCGATGTTGCCGGACGGCACGATGCCACGGGACTGCTGGAAGGCCTTGAGGACGTGGGACAGGCTGTCGTCGAAAAGCTTGTCCTCCTCGGCGTACTTGTCCGAGAGGTCCGGCTCGTAGCCGGGCAGAAGGCCCAGGCGGGCGAGGGTGGAACGGGCCTCCGCCACCCGTGGGCTGCGGTCACCAACGCGAAACGTCTTGGTCACGGCGCTCCTTCCAGGGTCAGATGCTACAGATCCTATCCCAGCCGTCAGGAGTCGGCCGGTGCTGCACTAGGCCACTCAGGCTACCAGTTAGAGCAGCGGTTCCAGCTTCGCCATGATGTGGGAGCGGGGTCGGACGCCGATGAACTCGTCGACCTTCTCGCCGTCCTTGAAGTAGAGGACCGCCGGGATCGACATGATCTGGAACATGGCGCCGAGGGTGCGCTCCTCGTCGACGTTGACCTTCGCGACGGTCACGGTGTCGCCCAATTCCGCTGCTACCTCGTCCAAGACGGGGCTCAGCTTCTTGCAGGGGCCGCACCATTCGGCCCAGAAATCGACGATGACGGGCTTGTCGGAGTCGATGACGACCTCGCGGAAGTTGGCCTCGGTGACCTCGATGACATTGCTCATGTGATTCTCCTTACAGTTTGCTTAGAGGGCGGCGAGATAGTGCTCAGCGTCGATGGCGGCGCGGCAACCGGAGCCGGCGGCGGTGACGGCCTGCTGGTAGTGGTCGTCGACAAGATCACCGCAGGCGAAGACACCCGGGGCGGAGGTCGCGGTGGACGGCTCGGACACCTTCACGTAGCCGCCCTCCTTCAGCTCGACCTGACCGTCGAGGAAACCGGAGCGCGGGTCGTGGCCGATGGCGACGAACATCGCGGCGACCGGCAGCTCGGACAGCTCACCGGTGATCGTGTCGCGCAGCACGATGCCGCCGACCTTGTTGTCCTTCTCGATGACGTGGTCCACCACCTTGTTCAGGGCCCACTCGATCTTCTCGTTGGCCTTGGCGCGCTCCAGCATGATGGCGGACGCGCGGAACTCCTCACGACGGTGCACGATGGTCACCTTGTCGGCGAACTTGGTCAGGAAGGTGGCCTCCTCCATCGCGGAGTCACCGCCACCGATGACCGCGATCTCCTGGCCCTTGAAGAAGAAGCCGTCGCAGGTCGCGCACGAGGACACGCCGCGGCCCATCAGCTCGCTCTCACCCGGGACACCCAGCAGACGCGGGGCGGCGCCGGTGGCGAGGATGACGGTGCGGGCCTCATGGACCTCATCGCCCACGTGGATCTTCTTCACGGGACCGTCGAGTTCGACCTTGTCCACCAGCTCCATGTGCATCTCGGTGCCGAAACGCTCGGCCTGGCCCCGCATCTGCATCATCAGGTCCGGGCCCATGATGCCGTCCTGGAAGCCGGGGAAGTTTTCCACGTCGGTGGTGTTCATCAGCGAACCGCCGTACTCGTAGCCCTCGAACATGATGGGCTTGAGCTCCGCGCGCGCGGCGTAGATGGCGGCGGTGTAGCCGGCGGGGCCGGAACCGATGATGGCGACGTCATGGACGGTCATTCAGATATCTCCTGTGGTACGTACGGCTTACTCAGCGCAAGTCTATGTGTCTGCCGTATTCAACGCTCCGCCACCACGGAACATTCCCGCGCCAGTTCGGCGCGCAGCGCCTCACGTGCCCGGTTACGCCGCGATTTGATGGTTCCCGGCCGCACGCCCTCCCGCTCGGCGACGTGCCCGATCGTCCACCCCTCGATGTCGATGAGCCACAGCGCACGCCGCTGGTCCGGGTGCAGACGCGCGAGCGACTGGTGCAGCTGCAGCGTCTCCTCCGTGCGGCTGATCGGGTCGGAGGCCAGCAGCGGGTTGATGTCGTGGGGGACGGAGCCGTCGTCAAGCGAGGGGACCTCGAAGTGACGGCGGTGATTGCGGAAGTCCCACCCCGAGTTCATCACCAGGCGGTGCAGCCACGTGCTCAACGAGGACTCGTGCCGCCACGTGTGGAGACTGCAGCTCGCCTTGAACAACGCCTCCTGGAGGATGTCCTGCGCATCATCCTCGTTGTGCCCGTAGCGGCGCGCCACCCACAGCAGGCGCGCACGGTGCTTCTCGACGATGGCCGTGAAGGCCTTCAGATCCCCGCTGATGTAGTCGGCGACGAGGCGCCGGTCCGTCTGTGACTGTGCCAATTTTCCCCCCGGAAAAAGCTGCTGACACAGACATTGGAACCGATGCCCCGGGGCCCCGCCGGGCAGGCGGGACACCCCGCCCACCGGGGTGGGAGCTACCGCAGACCCACGACCTCGACCTCGGCGATCTCCGCCGGTGCCGGGAACCACAGGAGCACTCCCCCGGCGGTCATCGGACGGTCCAGCTCCAGGGTCGTGCGGCCCGCGCGCAGCTCACCGGAGCCCAGCAGCGGCAGCCCCTCCGGGGAGTCCGCCACGGTGCCCTCCGTGAGGCCGTACACCTCGACCTCGCCCCCACCGGACTCGAAGAGCAGGGTGTGCAGCTCGGCGGGGTCGGCGAGCGACACCGTCACGCCCCCCTGCCCCGTCCACACGGTGTCCGGCGAACCGTCGGTGACCGCCGGGACGGAGGCCGTGGCGGGCTGGACGCGCGGCAGCGGACGCGGCGTGGTCTCGGTGGCGGAACCCTGAATGGAATCCTGGTTCACCGGGGTCGCCTCCCGGTCACCGCCGATGACGCTCACCAGGTAGGTGGTCAGCGCGGCGACGAGCAGGACGGCACCGATCGCCACCGTGGCGAGGAGCACCGTGGAACCGCGGGAGTAGGACTTCGAGCCGAAACCGGCGCGCTCGTCGGGACGCGGCTCGACGTCCTCCTCGACCACCAGCTGCTCCTCCCCACCGGCGACGCCGCCGCGCTCCCGCAGGGTCGCCGCCAGGGCCGCCAGGTCGGTCTCCGCGTGGAGGTCCTCCTGGCCCAGCAGACGGAGGATGGAGCGGACGGAGGTGTGGTCGCGGTCGGGGGTGGCGTCGGGAAGCACGGCGGGGAAGGCGAGGACCGCCACACCGGACGTGGAGATGCGGATGCGGGCGTGGTTGTCCAGACCCAGCGGGAGGTCCTGCGCGGCGCCTTCCACCAGCGGGACGAGCGCGGCGGCGACGGCCTCCGGGTCGAGGTTGCCGCCCTCGGCGACGGCGCGCAGCGAGGAACCCGGCACCCAGTCAGCCACGACGAGACAGCCGGCGCGGTAGGCCAGCACCTCGATGTTCTCGGCGACACCCGGCACCCCTGCCAGACGGCGCGTGCGGCGGGACACCTCGGCGGCGGCCCCCGCGGCGGCGGCCGGGGAGGCCGGGGCGAGCGGGGCGTTGCCCGAGGTGTCGACGAACGTCAGCGCCACCTCCCGGCCCGTCTCCTGCTCCTTCGCGTGCCAGAAGCGCGCGCCGGGCACGGAACCGTGGTCGGCGAGCAGACGGAAACGACCGTCGGAGACCGGCGCACCCGGCACCAGACGCGGGCCGCGGACCACGCCGGCGGACATCGGGGCGGGCGCCGGTGAGGCGTTGAAGGCGTCCATGGCGACCAGCTGCGCGGACACCTCCTGCGGGTCGCTCGCGCCGACCTCGATGGCCTTGGACTGGTCGGGGCGGACGAAGCGGGACAGGCCCGGGATACGGGCGAAGGCACGGCCCAGGTTCTGCACCTCCGGCAGGCCGGAGAAGCTCAGCGCGACGCCCGTGGCGATGAGGAACACGACGCCCGAGATGCCCACCCGGATGAGCACGCCGAAGGAGCCCAGACCCGTCAGGGAGGGCAGCAGCCAGTCGACGAACAGCGCCACGGCCACACCGATGAGCGAGGCCGCGGAGGCCCACACCGTGGTGTGCAGCTGCGAACGGGTGCCCAGGTGGCCGAGCTTGCGGCGCAGCAGCAGCGCACCGATGACGGCGCCGGCGACGAAACCGAAGCCGTTGGCCGCACCGAGGAGCACGACCACGCGCGAGGGCGAGGACGCCACCATCGGGGCCAGCAGCGACAGCACGATCTTGGTGGCGGTGATGCCGGCGATGATGAAGGTCGGGGTCCAGGCCTCCTCACGCGCGTAGAACACGCGCAGGTGCAGCAGCACCAGGGCGTAGGGCAGCAGCGTGAAGGCGGAGAACGACAGCGTCAGTCCCAGCAGGATGCCGGACTCGGTGTCGAAGTTGCGGTACGCGAACAGCGCGACGCCGATGTCCGGGCCGAAGGCCGTGAAGAACACCACGATCGGGATGAGCGCGATGAACGTCAGCTTGGTGGCCATGCTGAGGTCACCGACGACGGCGCGGTCGTCACCGTCGGCGGCGTGACGCGACAGGCGCGGCATGATCGCCGTGAGCAGGGTGACGCCGATGATGCCGTACGGCACCTGCAGCAGCAGCCAGTGCTGCTGGTAGATGAGCGGCGCGGCGGCGTCGTAGAGTGAGGCGATGCGGGTGGTGATGATGTAGCCCAGCTGGGAGACCGCCACGTAGGCGACGATCGCCACCGCCATGCCGCCGAACTGCTTGAGGCGCTCGTCGATGCCCCACAGGGGGCGCAGGTCGACGCCCGCCCGCCGCAGCGGCGGCACCATGATCGCGGCCTGGACGATGACGCCCAGCGTCGTGCCCAGGCCCAGCAGGAGGACGTGCGGGTCCATCACCCCGGAGGGCGCGGTCTCCCCCAGCTCGCCGGGCAGCAGCATGTACAGCAGCAGCACGGCGATGGAGACGACGTTGTTCGCCACCGGCGCCCACGCGCCCGGCCGGAAGATGCCGCGCGTGTTGAGCACCGCCATGAACAGCGCGAAGATGCCGTAGAAGAAGATCTGCGGGAGCAGCAGGAACGCGAACGACGTCGACTGGACGACGTTGACCTCGCCGTCCGCGTCGAGCATCATCCGCGTCAGCAGTGGTGCGGCGATGACGGAGATGACCGTCACCACGATGAGCAGCGACGCCGACAACGTGAACAGGCGTCTGAAGAAGGCGGTGCCGTGGTCGGCGTCCTCCTTCTCCGCGCGCACCAGCACCGGCACCACCAGCGAGGTGAGCACGGCACCGAGGACCACCTCGGTGATGAGGTTCGGCAGGGTGTTCGCCGTGTTGAAGGCGGAGCCCACCGCGCCACCGAGGGTGACGGCGATGAGCAGGTTGCGCAGGAAGCCGGTGATGCGGGAGACGAGCGTGGCGATCGCCATCGAGCCGCCCGCCCGCACGACGTCAGCGTCGGAGGCCACGCCCGAGGACGCACCCGGGGCGTCCGGCGTGTCCGGCTCCGGGGCCCGCAGCCGGGACCTGTCCTCGACGGGTGCGGGGGGTGCCGCCCGTTGCTCCGGCACGGGGGCCGGCGGGGTGGCGGCGACGAAGCGGGAACGGAGATTTTCGCTCATGGTCATTTCTCATCTAGGGACGCCGGCGTCGACGGTGACGCCCGACGCGGAACAGCAGCGCGAGCGCCAGCCCCACCACGATGAGCAGGGCGACGCCGTAGGTGCCGACGATACCGGCACGTGTCTGCACTGTAATCTCCACCGGCGTCGAGATCGGGGACCCGTCGCGGGTGGCCAGCCACAGGCTCAGGTGCGTCTGGCTCTCCTCGGCGGGCAGGTCGGCCGTCAGCGGGATGGTGATCGAGCCGTGCGCCGGGATGTACACGTAGCCGTTCATCGCCAGCGTCGCGCCCTCCGGCCCGGAGTACGCCAGATCGGAGTCCACGGGCAGCGGCAGGCCGTTCTCCGCGACGATGAGCAGCGGGGAGCTTTCCGACGCCCGCGTGTACACGTTCCCCGGCGGGATGAGCGCCACGGAGCCGCGCAGCTCCTGGAGGGTCCGCCGGTTGGCGTCGAGGCGTTCGTCGGCGGCGCGGACGGCGTTGTCACGGGTCGCCAGGGAGCTTCTCGACGTCCCCGTGAGCGCCATCAGGATGTCGCGGCGCAGGGGCAGGGTGAAGTCGTAGCGGTCGAGCTGGATCGCCGGTTCGTTGACCATCATGCGGGTGAGGTCGTCGGTGTAGCGGGTCTGCTGCGCGGCGCGGAGCACCTCCGTGTCGCTGACGGCCGCCGGGTCGGGCCACGGGCTGCCGAAGCGGGTGACGCCGACGGACGGCGCGGCCACGGGCTGCTCCTCCAGCCCCGGGGGCGGCGTCAGCGCGTCCGCGAGGGCGAGGGGGGTGGCGGCGGCGTCGTCGAGAAGCGTGGTGACGGTGCGCAGGAGGGTGCCGGCGGTGGGGACGTCGAGAAGCGGCGCCGGCATGACGAGGACCGGCTGCGGGCTCTGCGCCCAGTCGCCGGGCAGCGTCTGCTGGCGGACGGCGAGGCGGACGGCGGAGGCGGCGGTGACGACGCGGGCGGCCGGGGAGTCGAGGCGGTAGTCGAAACGCCAGTCCGGGTGGGAGTAGCCCGTCGTGCGCGGCACGGGGCCCGTCGCGGCGAGCAGCGAACCGAGCGCCGGTGAGTAGGTCACGGCCGTGACGCCCGGGGCGAGGAGCGCGTGGTTGTCCTGCTGCGGCACACCCCACACAGAGTTGGCGGCCACGAGGACACGCACCGGCGCACTCGGCGTCGGCGCGCCGGAACGGTCCGGGATGTGCGTCGACTCCAGCGACGTGTCCCCCGCCCCGGCGGGCTGCGGCGTCAGCTCCGCGACGGCCGCCTCCCACGACTCCTCGACGGACACGGTCTGGTCCGCCCAGCCCAGCGCGGAGGCGGCCTGCTCGGTGACGTACCCGGACGGCGGGACGACGACGTTGCCCACCGGCGTCACGCCGAGCTCCTCCGCCAGCAGCTGCGGGCCGCGGGCGGTGGCCTCCCGGAACAGCCACTCGTCCTCGGTGGCGGCGACGGCGTTGACGTCCGCGTCGGCCCACGGCAGGGGCACGACGCACCCCGCCCCCTGCAGGCGCTCCAGCCAGGCGGCCGCGTCGGCGGCGCCCCGGCCCGGGACACCGGGGTCGGGTTCGTCGTCGGAGAACCAGCTGTCACGCAGGCGTTGGGTCTTCTTCGTCAGCGAGGGGCGCTCCCCGGCGACGGTGTACCCGGACCTCATCCGGGACACGGTGTCCACCAGCGCGGGGTCCACCGCGAGGCAGGTGCCGCGTTGTTCGGTGGCGTAGACGTCGAGAAGCCCGCTCAGACGCCCCCCGGGCGCGAGCTGACCCGCCAGCTGCTCGGTCTGCAGGATGAGCGGCGTCTCCTCGGCGGCGCGACCGGTCTCACCGGGCACGATGTCCACGGGGGCGGTCAGCGGCAGCAGCACCGTCAGGCCCGGGACCTGCGGGGCCGTGACGTCCTCGCCGCCCGCGGTGGGCGCCGGGGTGACGGTGACGAGCATCCGCTCGGTCGTCTCCCCCATCTGCAGGAGCAGCGGGAACGTGCCCTCCGGCAGGAACTCCGGTGGCAGGACCAGCGTCACCTCCCGGCGCTCCCCCGGACCCAGCTCCCCCGGCAGCTCCAGACCCGGGCCGGTCCACGGGTACGCGCCGGTGTCCAGCGCGAGGACACGGCGGGCCTCCTCCACCGTCCACGTCGGGTCGCCGCGCCGGGCACCGATGAACAGGTCGGAGACGGCCTCGTCGGAGGAGTTCGACACCGTGAGCACCAGCCGCATCTCCTCCCCCGCGCGGATGGTGTCGGGGGCGCGGGTGACGTCGATACGCAGGTCGCCGGACTCTCCGGCTCGTGCCATGGGGTTGACCCACGCCTCCCGCGTCTCCGGGGAGTAGGGGGTGGGGGCGGCGAGGACGGTGGGCGCGGACACGCACACGGCCGCCGCGGCGCACGCTGCGACCAGCGCCCGCGTCACCGTGGGGTCGCCCTTCCCGCGGCCTTCTCCTCCCGTGCCAGCTCCGGCAGGAGGTCATGGGCGGTGCGCGCCAGCTTGCGCTCGTCCGCGTAGGCCAGGTGCTCGATGAGCTCGGACACCGGGATCCACGCCACCTCGGTCACCTCCGGGTCATCGTCGTTGAGGTCGCCGTCGACGAAACGGAGCAGGTGGTGGTGCACCGTCTTGTGGATGCGCACCCCCTCCGAGACGAACCAGTAGTCGATGACGCCGAGGTCAGCGAAGGCCTCGCCGTATACGCCGGTCTCCTCCCACACCTCACGCTCCGCGGTGGCGCGGCGGTTCTCCCCCGGCTCCACGTGGCCCTTCGGCATCGACCACAGGAGACGTCCCCGGCGGTCCAGGCGGCCGATCAGGGCGACGTAGATGCGGCTGAGGTCGACCTCGCCGGCGTCGTTGACCGCCTCCGCCAGGCCGGAGACGACGAGGCCGCCCGCGGACGTCTCGTCGCGGGTGGCCATGCGGTTCTGCTGCGGGCGGTGCTGTTTCTGCGCCTTCTGCACCCGGTGCGGGTTCCGATTCGGGCGACGGCGACGCTTCTGCGGGGGGCGCTGGGAGGTCTTCGGCTCGCTCTTCTCACCAGTCTGCTGGGTCTGCTTCGACTGCTGCTGTCCCTGAGTTCCGGATCCACGACGACGCGAGCGGCGGCGACGCCGGCGCTTGGGGCCCTGGGGATCATTCTCAGTCATCCCCATGATCGTAACCGGTGGGACGACCTTTCGAAATTCCCAGGCCGCAGCGTGTCCCCGGTAGACTCAGCGGTTGTGAACGCGGACGAGTCCCTTACCCCCCTGGCCCTTCTCGCGCAGGCCGAGCGCACGATCGCCGGCCTGCAGGACGTCCTCGGCGACCTGGTCGCCGAGTTCCAGTCCCGCTCCCTACCTCTCTATCTGGTCGGCGGCTCGGTCCGCGACGCCATTCTCGGGCGCCTGGGCAACGACCTCGACTTCACCACCCCTGCCCGCCCCGACGTGATCAGCGAGATCCTGGAGAAGTGGGCCGGCACCGTGTGGGACACCGGCATCGAGTTCGGCACCGTCTCCGCCGCGCACCGCGGCCAGCAGGTCGAGATCACCACCTTCCGCTCCGACTCCTACGACGGCGTCTCCCGCAACCCCTCCGTCATGTTCGGCGACACCCTGGAGGGCGATCTCATCCGCCGCGACTTCAAGGTCAACGCCATGGCCGTGGAACTGCTTGTCGACGACGCCGGGCAGCTCACCGCCCGCTTCCACGACCCCGTCGGTGGTCTGCAGGACCTCGTGGACCGCCGCCTGGATACCCCGGACGCCCCGGAGATCTCCTTCCACGACGATCCGCTGCGCATGCTGCGTGCCGCGCGTTTCGTCTCCCAGCTGGGCTTCGGCGTGGCCGACCGCGTGAAGGCCGCCATGACCGACATGGCCGGGGAGATCGGACGCATCACCGCCGAACGTATCCAGGTGGAGCTGGACAAGCTCATGCTCGGCGAGTCCCCGTGGACCGGCATGAACCTGCTCGTGCAGACCGGCATCGCCCGCCACGTGTTCCCCGAGATCCCCGCCATGCAGGACATGAAGGACGAGCACAACCAGCACAAGGACGTCTACGCCCACTCCATGCAGGTGCTCCGCCAGGCCATCGACCAGGAGGAGGACGGCCCCGACCTCGTGCTCCGCTGGGCGGCGTTGCTCCACGACTGCGGCAAGCCCGAGACCCGCTCCTGGAACGAGGAGGGGCGCGTCACCTTCCACCACCACGAGGTGGTCGGCGCGAAGCTGGTGCGCCGCCGCATGCGGGCACTGAAGTACTCGAAGCAGATGGTCGGCGACGTCTCCCAGCTCATCTACCTGCACATGCGTTTCTACGGCTTCGGTGAGGGCCAGTGGACCGACTCCGCGGTGCGCCGCTACGTCACCGACGCCGGGGAACTGCTCCCCCGCCTGCACAAGCTGGTCCGCGCCGACTCCACCACCCGCAATAAGCGGAAGGCCGCCCGCCTGCAGCGCACCTACGACCACCTGGAGGAGCGCATCGCGGACATCGCCGCCCGTGAGGATCTCGCCCGCGTGCGTCCCGACCTCGACGGCAACGAGATCATGGAGATCCTCGGACTGCCTGCCGGTCCCGACGTCGGCCGCGCATGGTCCTTCCTCAAGGAGCTGCGCCTCGAGCGGGGCCCCCTCGAGCGGGAGGAGGCCGTCGCGGAACTGCGGGCGTGGTGGGCCGCGCAGAACTGACGCGTTTGCAGAACCGTGCGGGGGGTGGGAAGCTGAACAGTCACAGGGTCAGCTGAACGAGGGAGGTCGCACCCACCATGTCGATGTCTGATTTCTACGCCGATCGCCTGTTCAACGCCCTTGAGCGCAATGAGCCGGCGCCGGGCATGCTGCTTGTCGCTGCCCCGGGGATGCTCTCGGACGAGTTCAACCGTTCCGTCGTGCTCATCATCGAGCACAACGAGCACCTCACCTTCGGCGTGAATCTGGCATCCCGCAGTGACCTGGCCGTGTTCAACGTGATGCCGGACTGGCTGCCGGCCGTCGCGAAGCCGCAGGCCCTCTACATCGGCGGTCCCCTCAACCAGCAATCCGTGGTCGGCCTGGCCATGACCAAGGCGGGCGTCGACATGGAGACGGCACCGCAGCTCAACCGCCTGGCCAACCGCCTCGCGCACGTCGATCTGCGTGCCGATCCCGGTGACATCGCCGAGCTCGTCGAGGGCATGCGTCTGTTCGCCGGTTACGCCGAGTGGGCGCCCGGCCAGCTCGACGGGGAGATCGACCGCGGCGACTGGTTCGTCACCCCGGCGCTGCCCACCGACGTCATCGTCCCGGGCCGCACCGACCTGTGGGGCGACGTCATGCGCCGCCAGCAGCCGCCGCTGCCGCTCTTCTCGACGTTCCCCGCCGACCTCATGGACAATTGACCCCCGCGTTCCCTGACGTCCGTGCCGGACTGCGGGACGCCTGGGCCGTCGCGCTCGGGCTGGTCCCCCTGGGGCTGGCCTTCGGCCTGCTGATGACGCAGGTGGGTTTCGCCTGGTGGTGGACGCCGGTCTTCTCGGTGCTCATCTACGCCGGGTCCATGGAGTTCCTGGCGGTCAACCTGGTGCTCGCCGGCGTCGGCCCCCTGTCGACGGCCCTCACGGCCTTCATGGTCAACTTCCGGCACATCTTCTACGGCCTCACCTTCCCCCGTCACCTCATCCGGGGGCGGGCGGGGCGGGCGTACTCGACCTACGCGCTGACCGACGAGTCCTACGCCATCGCCTCCGCCCACGCCCCGCGCTCCGCGGCGCAGCTGCTGACGATCCAGCTCTTCTGCCAGTCGATGTGGGTGATCCCCGGCATCATCGGGGCGCTCGTCGGCGAGGTCATCCCGGCGGGCGTGCAGGGAATGGAGTTCGCGCTCGTCGCGCTGTTCGTGGTGCTGGCGTGGGAGACCTTCCGCAACAACCGGGACCTCTCCCTGCCGCTGCTCGCCGGTGGCCTGGCCCTCGTTGCCGGACTGGTGCTCCCGGGGCAGATGCTCATGGTGGCGCTGAGCGCCTACTTCCTCGTCCTCATCGGCAGGCACCTCTCCCCCGCCCTGGACCGCCGCCTGGAGTGGAGGGTCTGATGTACGGACTCCCCGAGGGGGTCACCCTCGCCCAGACGTTGGCGGTGCTGCTGCCCATCGGGGTGGTCACGGTGGCGCTGCGCTGGCTGCCCTTCGCCTTCGTCGGGGCGCTGCGGGACAACCAGTTCTTCGGCCTGCTCGCGCGGATGATGCCCGTGGGAGTGATGACCGTGCTGGTGGTGTACACGCTCCTCGGGCAGCGCGCGGCGCCCGGTGGCCTGGTCGCGGCCCTCATCGGCGTCGCGGTGACTCTGGGGCTGCACGCCTGGCGGCGGGATTCCGGGCTGTCGATCCTCGGAGGGACCCTGGCCTACATGGGCCTGGTCAACCTCGTCTTCTAGCTGTGTCCGGTCAGCCGAGCTCCGGGAAGGCCGCCACGGCCTCCGCCCACAGGCCCTCGAACTCCTCCGGGGTGAGCAGACGGTGCTCGATGTCGGGGAAGTCGGCGTAGGTGTCCGGGTGCGGCACGACCGGGTTGGGGGCCTGCGCCAGGCCGGCGGAGGTGTCCTGGGTGGCGCCGCCGCGGATCGTCTCGGAGGGGTCCAGCTCGATGATGCGGATCATGGTGCAGGTCTGCGCGTCCCGCGGCAGGAGTTCTGCCACATGAATCACAGAACCCGCCCCCGGGATGCTCATGTCGATGCGTACGTGGATGTTTTGTTTCACGTGAAACATCGTAGGGGGCGGGCGTCGAAAAGCAATCAGGACTGCAGGACAACCGGCTTCCGCGGCGGTGCCTGGCGGGCGTAACGCGCGGCGAGCCAGGAGCACATCATCAGCTGCACCTGGTGGAAGATCATCAGCGGCAGGATGAGCAGACCGATGCTCGCGCCGCCGAAGATGACCGAGGCCATCGGCAGGCCGGTCGCCAGCGACTTCTTGGTGCCGCAGAACTGGATGGCCTTCATGTCCTTCTCGTTGAAGCCCATCTTCTCGGAGGCGAAGCGGGTCAGCCACAGCATGACGGCGACCAGCACGATGGAGAAGACGATGAGGAACGCGATCTGCCCCACCGACACGTCCGACCACACTCCGGCGACCATGCCCGCGGAGAAGGCCGAGTACACGACCATGGTGATCGAGCCGCGGTCGACGATCTTCGTGGCCTTGTTCGCCGCGAAACCCTTGACCCACTTCCGCAGGATCTGGCCCAGGACGAAGGGCAGCAGGAGCAGCACGGCGATGTCGATGAACACCTGCGTGTCCACGTGGATCGTGCCCGCGCCCGACATGAGCAGCATGACCAGCAGTGGCGTGAGGAACACGCCCGCCAGGTTCGAGGCGCTCGCTGCGACGATCGCGCCGGCGTAGTTGCCCTTCGCGATCGACGTGAACGCCACCGAGGACTGCACGGTCGAGGGCACCAGCGTCATGAAGAGGATGCCCAGGTACATGTCCTCGCCGATCAGCCCGCCGAGGGGGCGCAGGGCCACGCCGATGACCGGGAACACCAGGAACGTGAACGCCAGGATGAGCAGATGCAGCCGCCAGTGCAGGAGACCCTTCACCGCCTCCTGCGTCGACAGGCGGGCGCCGTAGAGGAAGAAAAGGAACGCGATGGCGATGTTCGTCGCGGTGGAGAACCACTCCGCGAAGTCGCCGCGGGCGGGCACGATGATCGCCACCACCACCGCCGCGATGATGAGAAGGATGAGCGGGTCAGTCCGCCTGAGAAGGGACAACATGTCTTGGAGTTTACGGCGCGTCCTACCATGGGGCACATGACGCTACTTTTCTCGCCGCTGCGCCTGCGCGATCTGGAGATCCGCAACCGGGCGTGGATGCCGCCCATGTGCCAGTACCACGCCTTCGATTCCGACGGCACCCCCGAGGACTGGCACCTCGTCCACTACGGCGCCCGCGCCGCCGGCGGTTTCGGCCTCCTCATCGCGGAGGCGACCGGCGTGGTCCCCGAGGGGCGCATCTCCCCGCTCTGCACCGGCCTGTGGAACGACCGCCAGGAGAAGGCCTGGGCGCGCATCGTCCAGTTCGTCCACGCGCAGGGCGCGAAGATGGGCATCCAGCTCAACCACGCCGGTCGCAAGGCGTCCACCACCCCCTGGCGTCCGGGCCTGGGCGAGGGCACCGTCCCCGTCGGCCACGGCGGCTGGCACACCATCGGTCCCTCCGCCGTCGCGCAGGAGGGTCTCGACGCGCCCCGCGAGATGAGTGCCGAGGAGATCGCGGCGATCCCCGGTCAGTTCGCCGCCGCCGCCGAACGTGCGGTGCGGGCGGGTTTCGACACCGTCGAGATCCACGGCGCCCACGGCTACCTGCTCCACCAGTTCCTCACTCCCCTGGCGAACCGGCGCACCGACGAGTGGGGCGGCTCCTTCGAGAACCGCACCCGCCTCTTCCTCGCCGTCGTCGCGGCGGTGCGGGCGGTCATCCCGGAGGGCATGCCGCTGCTGGTGCGCATCTCCGCCACCGACTGGATCGACGGCGCATGGGACCTCGAGCAGTCCGTGCGTCTCGCCGCACTGCTTCGCGACGCCGGTGTCGACCTCATCGACGTCTCCACCGGCGGTGCCGCCCCGGCGAAGATCCCCACCGGCCCCGGTTTCCAGGTGCCCTTCGCGGAGACGATCCGCCGGGAGGCCGGCATACCGACGGCCGCCGTCGGCATGATCACCGAACCGAAGCAGGCCGAGGAGATCCTCCGGGAGGACCGGGCCGACGTCATCCTCATCGGCCGCGCGGCCCTCCGCGAGTCCGGGTGGGCGCTGCGTGCCGCCCACGAGCTCGGACTGGAGCGGGGCGAGATCCCCTACCCCGGCTCCTACTGGCGCGCTACTTGGAGACGTTGAGCGTGCCGCCGCTCTGCGAGACCTTCGCCGGGTAGAGCGGGTCCCGGGACGGGCCCGAGATGACCGAGCCGTCCGCGATGTGGAAGATCGAGTTGTGGGCGGTGCACCTCACGGTGTCCCCCTCCACCTCGGTGATGGGGCTGCGCTGGTGCGGGCAGGTCTGGGAGTAGGCGACGTACGTGCCCTCGACCGGCTGTGCAATGATGAAGCCGTCGAAGATGGTGGCGCTGCCCACCGGGACGTCGGCCGCCGCGATCTCGGCGTCGGGTTCGCTACCGCAGGCGGCGAGGAAGGCACCCGCGAAAGTCGTCGCGGTGCCGAGCAGGAACATGCGTCGTGAGCAGGTGATGGAATCAGACATACCCACAGTATGCCCGTGTCGGCGCTGTCGGGGAGTGATTCTGAGAGCTCCGGTCCCCCACTATTGATGTCTTATAGAATGGCGTGGCAGGGGAATTGTGGCGCCCCATGATTGACGTGACGTATCTGTGACGCAATTGTTTGATTTCAGGCGGGCTTAGTTGGGAATTAAGTCACTGTGACGTATGTGCTCCCCTGTCCTGTGGGTCTCGGGGACTGGCGGTGGAGTAGTTACTCTGCAGCTTCACGTGGACTCCATCTCCCAGCCAGTGAAACTACACAGACCGGACCTGCTCTGCGTGGGGCATTCTCTCGGTCATTGGACGCGGCCAGAGAGAGGGTCTCGGTGGTGCTCCGCAGCACTCACCACTTCCCCGGTCCCGAGTGGAATGACAATCTCCGGCGCGCCCTGCGTCCCCCACCCCGCAACTGACCGTGGCCGTCTGCCCTGTAATCCACCGCAGCGATGTCAGCGGACTGGCTCAGGCGCCCCACTCGCTGCCCCTCAGTGTCGGTCATCGCCGGGAGCCGCCGGTCACCAGTGCCTTGCGTGGATGTCGGTTCCGCTCCCCCACCCTGTTGGAGAGCAGACGGCCGCGCCATCCCCACTGGGGAAGGATGGCGCGGCCGTGTGGTGCTTACAGGATCTCCCTCCGCTGCGAGCCCAGCAGCCCGAGG
>LSQX01147891.1_pt1 | contig 21557 bp, 22 predicted proteins | sample 654561 | NCBI WGS metagenome assembly LSQX01 (sample SAMN04489861, study PRJNA283612) | anaerobic digester metagenome | isolation source: 4 biogas reactors fed with cattle manure at either 37C or 55C with and... | place: Denmark: Kongens Lyngby | collected 2014 | reverse complement strand
TGGATCAGGGAAATACCGTCCTGGGCGTTGCTGGAAGCTTGCATTAAACCTCTGATCTGACCTCTCATTTTTTCACTGATGGCCAAGCCTGCAGCGTCGTCACCGGCACGGTTGATGCGAAGACCCGAGGACAGTTTCTCCAGAGATTTACTCCCTGCTGTGGTATTGGTGGTTAACTGACGATAAGTGTTAAGGGATGCAATGTTGTGATTAATTCTCATGATATAAACCTCCTTGTTTTTGTGCCCGGCTTCCATGCCGGACAGTTATTGAATTGATGATTTTAGACAATGAAAAATCCGGTCGACCAAAGGATCTTTTACTGTCACACTATTATTATCGTAATAAAAAAGAAATACTTAATAGTTTTTATAAAATTATTTTATATTTCTTAACATATGTTATTCTCAGGGTGGCATTACCCTTCGCCAGAATGACAGGGAAAACCTTTATTCTTCGCCTTCCTTTTTCTCAATCCTCATAGTCCTGATAATATCAGGGCTGATGGCTGTGGAGGCTGCCTGCTTGTTTTCCTGAATGATCTCTTCAAACACTTCCTTGCGGTGAATGGTGACAGACCTTGGCGCATTGATTCCCAGACGGATTTGCTCCCCCTGGACGTCAATGATGGATATTTCTATATCGTGGCCAATCATAATGGATTGGCCCTTTTTTCTGGACAAAACCAGCATATTGGTATCCTCCTGCGGATAGGTTACAGATCACACTTACCCGTTCATTATATAATATTTCACTGGAAATGTCTCATTTTTCATGACAATTTGTTTGCCCATATTGTTCTTCAGATTGATCAACACCGGGGCTTTCAGGTTTACCGATGTATTTTTAACATTCTCCGGTACGGTCACAATAGCCAGCGTTAGAACATCTTCCGGATTTTTGATATCGATCTCTTCCATTTCGGAATCATCCGCATCCACAAAATAGCCGGGGTTGATAGAAAACGGATCAACGACGACAAAGGCCAGGCTGGGCTCATCTATACTCTGAAGCCAGAAGAACAGAGCCTCAGTTTCCTGCTTCCCGAGCAGTGTATATCTTTTCAGATCCTCAAATCCAGGTATGCCCGCAGGAAAGGTAATGATATCATTTTCATCTACTGTGATCTCTCCGAAATTCTTAGTTTGAAGCTGCATAAAAGTAAACCTCCGCATTCTTCCGTAAAATAGAAATTTTATATGATTACATCAATATTGATTTCAGGGTATTGTCGCATATAGATGTCCACCCTGGCTGGATTGAACTGAATGTTTAGCTCTCCGGGGATATATTCGGCTTCATACCCAATATGGGTTGGATTTTCCACTGGCGGTGGCGTGATGATGACTTCCCCGGGTGTTGCATGGAAATCCGGGCCGACGATGGGGGTGAAACCACCCTGCCTTTGTTTTTGAGGCCAGGCTTTGTTCATTGCGATCTCCCGAATAGCGTTTCCGCCTTTTTCGATAGCCTTCAGGCGGTTTCCTTCATCTGATTTGGCGGCAATGTATTCCATGGCAGCTTGTCTTCCCCGTTGTGCCAGCTCCAAGGTAACATCCGCTGTTTTTTTATATCCCATTTGGGCCATGGACCTGTACTGGTCGATCTCAAGCACCGGCCTGCGGGTTTCAATTTCTAAGGCGGCTTGTTCCTGGTGCATTTCCAGCCTGGCTGCCCTGTTTTTCATATTCAATTGCCCCGGCATGGTTCGAATGCCAATCAAGCCGGGCTTGGTTGAAATAGAAAGCCGCATTATGAACACTCCGCGTTGGGGAATCGATGATGGGTTTTGGTTCGCCTATTCCCCTACCTCAAAAAATCTATAAGGCTGGGCTGAATTACCTTTGCACCGGCAGAAAGAGAAGCCCTGTAGACATTCTCTTCATTCAAAAGGCTCATGATGGCTTCTGCCATATCTACATCCTCATTTTTGCTCATCAATTTTGTAAAATTGATGAAATCGTCATCCAGCCTGTTAGCTGTTAGCTCCAACCTGTTCATTCTGGCGCCGACTCCCGAGCGGACACGAAGAATATTGTCTATATCCGCATCGATCTGATCCAGTTTGGCACCCAGGGCAACGTGATCTCCGTCATTCAGCGCGGCAATCAGGGAATCAAAGGTTGCTATCAGATCGCTGGCATCGTTTGCCGCTGCATCGGTACCGTTATGGAACAGATCGGCTCCGGTGACATTGATATGGATGTCGTCCCCGATCCCGATTTCATAGTGAATCTGTTCGCTGTTTGCGATGTCTATCTGGAAAACACCGTTTTCATCCATCAGTGGTTTGTCTGTCTTGTAACCCGAAAAGATATACCTGCCGGCATAGGTGGTATTGGCCAGGTGTGTCATCTGAATCTTCAGCTGCTCCATTTCCTGCCTTGTCTTTTCCAGATCCTCGGGGGATAAAGTTCCGTTACTGCCTTGTACCACCAGTTCTCTAACCCGATGCATTACCTCACCCATTTGGGCCAAGGTTGTTTCGGTGATCTCCATCCAGGAGGTAGCATCATCAACATTTCTTTTGTATTGCTCAATCTCCGAAACGTCTGTTCGAAGCTTCAATGCCCGGGATGCTACAATCGGATCGTCCGATGGCAAGCTGATCTTCTTCCCGGTTGCGAGCTGGTTTTGATATTTGCTCATCCGGTTCAGATTCGTACTCAGGTTCGAAAGCATATTATTGATCAGCATATTGTTTGTGATACGCATATTCTCACTCCTTCAGTAAGGTTATCGGGTTATATTCCAAGCCTGTTTACCAAGATATCCAGTAATTCTGCATAGGTCTGAATCATCTTTGCAGCAGAGTTGTAGGCATGTTGGTAGCGGACGAGATTTGCCATCTCTTCATTTACGGACACGCCCGAGAGCGACTGCCTTCTGTTATCAATCTGCCTGGTCATGATGGCCTGATTGTTCAGGTTCGCTTTCGCCTGCTGCCCGTCCACACCCATTGTGGATATAACGGTTTTGATGTAGTCCTCCGGACCGCCTTCCGAGAACATATAGGTGTTATGACGTAAGCTCATGATTGAACGGAGATTCTCGATATTTCCGACCTCTTCGGCGCGGTCTGACGCAGCGATATTGTTACTGGGATCGTCGATGATCTCACTGCTGATGGAGAAGTTTTTCGCAGTTATCTGGCTGTACATGGCATAATAATCATCCATATCAAATGGAGGCGTTGCTCCTGAGCCTGCAGCAAAATCTTCACTGGAGACCGGGTTGCCATACCCATCGATCATCGTGAAAAACCGTATACCCGCAGGAGGATCACCGGTTTGTGAATTCAGCGTGTATCCGTCCACATGACCGTTTACCTTATCCAGCACACCATCACCATCGGTATCAACAATTCCCTCATTGAAGGTCATGGCGAAAATGCGGACGAAATCGTTCATCTTTCGCTGGTAATAAGGAATACCTCTGAAGTCGGCGCTTCCGTTCAGCCCATCGTTCCCGTCCCGGACATCCAAATAGCCCTTCAGCTCCCCCGACCGGATAACCAGTTTATTACCATCTGCCCAGCTAAGCTCATACAGGTTTTCAATATCCTCGGCATTCTGCTTGTTGTCGCGCTGGGTTGCAGAAATATAGGTTACCTGGTTGTGATCCACAAGGGGTTTGCCACTGATGACCACGCTGAAACGGACGTCGTCCCGCCCGTCGGGAAGCTTTCCGCTTACCGTCTCGTAGGCCTGGATATTCACAAGCCCGGATAGCCGATCTACCAGGCTTCCCCTTTTATCCCGCAGATCGTTTGCCGTATTCCCCGTCACCTCATAGTTGTAGATCTGCTGGTTCAACTTGACAATCTGATCGGCAAGTGAATTGATTTCACTCACCTTTGCGTAGACCAAGTTGTTCACATCATTTTGCAGGTATTCAAAATGTGCTGCCACACTGTTGAAATACTTGGTAACCGAAATAGCCCTTTCCTTGACTGCTGCCCGAACCGATAAGCTGGACGGATCGGTGGCCAATTGCTGCAGACTGTCATAAAATTGATTCAAAACCGTATTAAAACCACTTTCAGAAGGCTCATTATACATGGCTTGCATTTCTTCCAAGAGGGTGTTCTTGATATCCCATTCACCGAAATATTGGGCTTCACTGCGGTATTTCGTATCCAAGTATTCGTCCCGCACCCGCTTGACACCGGTTACATCAGAACCCATCCCCAGCATGCCACTGCCGTCCGCAGCCAACAGGGGCCTTGCGGCCTGCTGAAGCAGTGTCTGGCGTGAATAACCCGGTGTATTGATATTGTCTATGTTATGGCTTACATTGGTAAGCCCCCGCTGAGCGGTATATAAGCCTCTGGTGGCAATATCAAGGCCGATAAATGTAGTATTGTTCATATCGAACTCCTTCTCTGCGTGATTGTGGAAGCTTCGGTTGTGGTCATAAGCCTCATACTGGCTGTGAAACTTTGCTTCCTGTTCGTGTTATGGACATTCGCTTGCGCATCCTCTATTCTTCCTATCGTCCGGCAAGCCCTGTGCGGTGTATCAGGGTGTCCAACATTTCATTAATGATACCAATGGTTTTTGTTGCGGCGTTATAGGCGTATTTAAACTTAATCATATTGCTCATCTCCTCATCGAGAGATACGCCCATAATCGACTGTCTGTCGTTATCAGCAGCGTTGACAAGGGTCAGCTGACTTATGGCTGTCTGCTCTGCCGAATAGCCCAGATTACCAACCCGTAAAATAATGTTCTGGTAGTAGTCATCGATGCTAAGGATCTGGGTATATCCCTTCATCAGATCCTCATTGCGCAAATGGGCAACAGCCAGTGCAATCGTATTGTCTCCGTTGGCATCGGTTTGGGAAGCGACGATATTGTTCAGGTCTGATGCCGATACCGCGACCCGTATATTTCCCATTTCCATAGGGATAGAGGCTTCAATCGGCTCAAAAAACGGCCCGCCGTTTGCGCCAGTCAGCGTTATCCCGCTCATCTGCAGCCGGTTTACCTCTCGGGCAACCACATTGATAACACCATTGAGCATCTTTTTTACCGAGGAGATGATATCCAATGATTCATCCACAGTAACAATCCCTTTATTGACATCTGTTGCCGTATCAATGCCCATCTGTGTGAAAAGGTTCGCCATATCCTCAGCAGGGGTATCAATATCATACAATAACCCACCTGTGCCGCTCGTGATGGCATTCCACCCCGGTTCAAGAGGATCTCCATTTTCAAACTGCAATGGTGATGTTATAACCGATACCTTCAGGTTGTTTGCCTGTAAAGTACTTATGTATTGACTGACCTGCTCCTGTGTGGCTGTAATACCATCCCCGTTTATGCTCTCGGCTGTATAGGTGAAAACATACCGGTTTGCATCAGGTAGAAATGGCTTTGTGTTTGCCAGTTCTGAAACAACCTGTCCAAAGTTGGCGCCGCCAACTCCCGTTGCAGATAACCCCTCCAGCGCATCTAAAAAACCCGATTGATCCTTGTTGAAATTCTCATTTGTAACCACGCCGCCATCGTATGTGATCAGCCGGAGGTTGTAATTCAACCCTTGCGCTTCCATTTGCTGAATATAGCTTAATGCGTTACTCTTAAGATTATCCAGCTGCTCGGCGGAAATATTGGAGATATCTATGGCGAAGGTAACATCAGCAGTCGTATTCGGGGTGCCATTATCGTAGCTTCCTTTTGCGCCGCTGACCTGCCCCCTGGCTTCCATCAGGCCCTTGATGGCGCCTTCACCTACATTGATCTCCATATCAAGCCCTTCAACCTTCGGGGTTACAAAATGGGACAATGCGGCATTCTGGGACGCGACAATATTCGTTTGCTGCGCCTTGCTGACAAGGTAGTACCCACCAACGATGATATCCATTTGTCCATCGGGGTTTTCCCTAACCTCAGCCTTCACCAGTTTGGATAGCTGGTCTACCAAATGATTTCTTTGATCATAATAATCGTTGGCCTTATTGTTCGCGATTTCGGCACGCGCGATCATCCCGTTCAATTTCGCGATATTGGTAGTGATCTGGTTTACCTCGTCAATCCTTTTCATGATCTCGGTATTGATATCATCCTGCAGTTTGTTGATCTGGGCCCCCATGTGGTTCATGTGATGTACCAGCGACTCGCCCCTTTGGCGGACCAGTGCCCTGATGGTAAGGCTATCAGGTGATTTCGCCAACTCCTGCCATGCATTCCAAAACTCGTTTAGCGTGCTCTGCAATCCATCCAGCATGGGCTCACCTAAAATAGCCTCCAGATCCTTGATGCTGTTTGAACGGGCTTCCCAGTAACCGTATCCGTTCATTTCACTGCGATATATATTGTCCAGAAATAAATGCCTGACCTGGCGGATTTCCTGTACGGAGGCCCCCATTTCAACCCATGAATTAGCAACATACCGGGTTTGGGCAGTTTGAAGGACAGCCTGTTGTCGGGTGTAGCCCGGGGTACCAATGTTCGATATGTTATGCCCGGTCACCTCCAATGATTTCTGGTTGCTGTGCATTCCGGATACTGCCGTATCCAGCCCGATAAAATTAATTGCCACCCAAACACCTCCTGCTAATACTTGATATCCAGTATCCCGCGGTTTTTAACGTTGGTTTCATTTCCCTTCCTGCCATATTGCGTTGCGCCGGGCGTATCCCGGGTGAGAAGGTTTAATGAAAAATCTACATACTCCAGTGCGTTTTGAATAAGCTTCTGGTTCAGATCATTTTTTGCGGTAAATTGACGGATTGTTTTTTGAAGCTCGTCCCTTATCTGTGTAACACGACTGGCTTGTTCGGGAGGAATATGCGCTATCAAATCCGTCAGGGTCATTTCTTTTGGGTTCCTGCCGATGGCTTTGGATATCTGTTCAAATATCTGCTCCCGAACTTCTGACAGCTTGTTCAACTCACCGGCAAGCTTATGTTCTTTCCCCACCAAAGTCTGCAGCGCCTCAACATCGCCCTTCACAACAATATCAGTTTTCTGCTCGGCTATCGCGAAAAACTGCTTGTACAGCTTATTCTCATATTCAAGAACCTTGATCAGGTTATCTGTCCATACTTTGTTTACCATTGTACTATCCTCCATGACAATCCCAGCTTTTTTTGCAGAAAATCGCTTTGTTCTACGGGTACTCCTTTTACCAGGCATATAAACCTGCGCATGCTCTGTTCAACATTCTGCATAAAAAACCATCATCATCGCAATCAAAGCTTAAAGGGTATTCTTTATATATATCGGTACCATAACAAAACGGGATAACAATAAAGTTCCTGTTACCCCGTTCCATTTCTCTTTCGTTTTCATCGTTTTAATCTGCTTTCCCTAATAGCTTGCTGATAATTTTGTCGGAAATGTCCCTGGTCTCAACCTTGTACTGCCCTGACTCCAATCTTTCGGATATTTCCCTGACCTTGTCCTGTCGAATATCCGGTACATCTCGCAAAGCTTTCATCACAGCCTGGTAATCCTTTGCCTGGCTTGATATTTTATATCCATCCCGCTTTGATGCAACATTCTCCGTTTTCTGCACCTTCCCAACCGTGTTGGTGTGGTTGTAGACCCCGAACACCCTGGGATTGTCTCCCCAGATCTTCATTTTTTATCCCTCTCTCCTGTAATTGTCTCTATTCACACATAGCAGCAATACCCCTTACCCTATGAGCTTATCTTTTGTTCGTTCACAAATAGTATCGTCAATTTGGCAGGAATGGTTAATGGTAAAATGAAATTTCCCGTTGTTTTATGGTCCTATTTTCAGATAGAAAATTAGAATGCGATCACTGGTTTGATATTCAGCTTCAGCTGAACAAGTTCACTTGTCGAACTTCTCTTTGTGTTTATAATACAGTCCAAACTGATCCTTCCCATAGCCTTCTCCTTTTATGTCGGGAGATTTTTTCAGGCTGTTTTTGAGTTCCCGGCCTGCATTCATCATTTCCCTGGCAAGATTTCTGGAGCAATCCACACAAAAACGGCCGCTTCGTATTCTTATACCGCAGCTTTCACAATTCAGTGCGATCGGGCTTTCAGCACTTACCTCAAGGCGCTCCTCCTTCAGCCAACGGCTTATTTTATTGGGACTTACCCCGGTGTTGTCCGAGACTTCCTTCATGTTGGCTCCCGGAAAATCTCTAAGGAAAGTACGCACTTTGTCGTATTCCTCCTCATCAATTCTCCTGCAAACCGCGCACAGCACCGGACCACTCGTATACTGAAATATTCTTCTGCAATCCCTGCAATACTTGATTTCTGGCATACCCTTACCCCCTTCTCAAATGTACCAGCGTCCTTTATAGAGCAGCAGCCTTCCCTTTATTATGACTCAGAGACAATCGCTCAGATCTATCTCATCTTTAGAAAGCCCAGAACCTTCGTTTGTTTTGCATAACCCAGTCTTACCCAGGCTGGATTTTTCTGCGAATCGCAACAACAAACGCATCAACCTGTGCCGCTCCCGCATTTGTAAGTGCTTCCCCGCATTGCTCCAATGTGCTCCCCGTCGTCATCACATCATCCACCAGGAGTATTCGTTTACCCCGAATCATTTCAGGATGATTCACACGAAAAGCTTCCTTCAGATTTTTTAACCGTTCTCCTTTTTTCAGAGAACTTTGAGGTGGCGTGTTCAAACTTTTAACCAAAACCTTACGATGAAAGGCAATCGCCAACCGTTTAGCCAGTCTTTTGGACAGGAGCTCCGACTGGTTATATCCTCTTTGTTGTTTTCTGCGGAAATGGATTGGAACTGGTATAATTATATCATATTTTGGCGAATCATTATAGGGGGATAAACCGTAAAAAAATTGTTTTAGCACTGGCAGAGAAAGGTCTACCAATATGGCGGCATTGCTTGGTCGGTCATTGAATTTCAGGTTATGAATAGCCCTCCGGATCCCTTCTTCATAGTCGAAAGCAGAAATGATTTTGCCAACGCTGTTTCCGGCGGGATTTGAAAATTCATGTTTTTTCAGAAAAGGTAAATCCACTTCGCAGTCCCGGCACAGCATTCCATGTGTTTTCAGGGGCAAAAGTGTATCGCAGCATATGCACCGGGGCGGGAAAAAAAACCTCAACACGCATTCATGGAAGGGAATAACCTTGTTTTGCATAAATTCTTCCTCTTAACTGATTTTATAGGGTTACGGAAACCTGTGTGGCTTCCCCGTGCTTGGGAACAAGCTCTGCCAGTTTCTCTTTCAAGCCGGTATACCGCTCTCTTTCAGTAATATTTTTGATCATGTTTTTGAGTGTATGTGTATCGCCTACTAAAACGACAAGTTCTCTTGCACGCGTGACACCAGTATACAGAAGGTTTCGGCATGTCAGCATCGGAGGTGTGCCCGACAGTGAAATAACAACTGCCGGAAATTCACTGCCCTGGCTTTTATGCACGGTAATCGCGTAAGACAGCTCCAACTCATCCAGCATGTCAAAAGTGTAATCAACGAGCTTTCCGTCATCAAAAGATACCGTAAGGGTATTGTTTCTTGTGTCGATTTCGTGGATAATCCCCATATCCCCATTGAATACGCCTTCACCCGTAAGCGCTTTACCATCCTCTCCAGTGCTTTTCCAAGACAGGCCATAATTGTTTTTAATCTGCATCACTCTGTCTCCTTCACGGAAATGCATGTCTCTGTATGATCTTTCTTTCAGTTTTGGATTTGGTGGGTTCAGCCGGTTCTGAAGAGCCGCGTTCAGCTTGAACACCCCTGCGGCACCTTTCTTTGTCGGAGATAAAACCTGTATATCTCTCATCGGATCCAAACCGAATTTCTCGGGAATCCTAACAGTACAGAGCTCGATAACAGCGGCTGCTGCATCCTGAGGAATGTTTCTGGATACAAAGAAGAAATCTGATTCGGGTGCATTCACTTCAGGATACTGTCCCTTGTTAATCCTGTGTGCATTGAGAACGATCAGGCTTTCTTCGGCTTGTCGGAAAATCTGATCCAGGGTGATCACCTCAAGAAACCCGCTTTCGATCAGATCGGACAGAACCCGGCCCGGGCCTACCGAAGGAAGTTGATCTGCATCCCCAACAAGCACAAGCCTTGTACCGGGTTCAATGGCTTTCAGTAATGCCTGCATTAGAAGTATGTCTACCATGGATACTTCGTCAATAATAATGATATCTGCCTCTATCGGATCCTGTTCGTTCTTCTTGAACTCACGGTTGTATTCATCCCCGCTATACCCGGTTTCCAAAAGCCGGTGAATGGTTTTTGCTTCTGTACCGGTTGCTTCGGTCATTCTTTTAGCTGCCCTTCCAGTAGGCGCTGCTAAAACAACCTTCATCCCTTCTTTTTTGAAGAGCCCGATAATACCCCTGATTAACGTTGTCTTCCCCGTTCCAGGACCACCGGTAACAACCAGCATGCTGTTTTTTGCGGACAGGCGCATGGCCTCCAGCTGTTTTTCAGCATATTGAACCTGCTGTTCTGCTTCAATCTCCTTTAGTGTACCTTCAAGATCGGTTATTTCCCGGTTAGGCCTGGTTTGGCACAAGTGACTTATTTTGCGGCATACATACATCTCAGCACGATAGAATGCTGCAAGATATACCCGGTTTTCTGTGGACTTTTCGATATAGATGCTCTCTTCAAAAACCATGTCAGCCAACGTTTCTTCCAAAGCCTGTGGGGTTGCCCCCAACAGCCCTGCAGCATAGGGCACCAAAACCTTGGAAGGGAGATAGACATGGCCACTCTGTACAGCTTTGGACAAGGCGTACTTGATTCCGCTTTGCAAACGGAACTTTGAAGATGGATCTATCCCCATCGTAATGGCGACCCTGTCTGCGATCTTAAACCCGATGTTGATATCTTCGTCCGTCAGCCGGTATGGGTTTCGCTTTATTTCGTTGACGGCTTCCCCACCAAACTTCTTCCATATTTTAATTGCGTAATTTGCTGATATGCCATACTGCTGAAAAAACATGACGGTCTGGCGAATCTGTTCTTGCTCCATGAAGGCCTGTCCTATCCCAAGAGCCTTGTCGGTACTGATCCCCTTAATTTTTGAAAGCCGGATGGGTTCAAATTGTAAAACCTTTAGTGTATCATCTCCGAAGGTATCAGTAATCCTTTTGGCGGTAACTTCTCCAACCCCTTTAATCATGCCGGATGAAAGGTATTTGAATATGTCTTCCGTGGTACTGGGCAGACGCCGCTCACAGGTTTCCACCTTCAGTTGTTTTCCGTAGTCCTGATGAACCATCCATGTCCCGCTCATAAGAATGTTTTCGCCCACACCAAGACCGGGCATACACCCTACGGCGGTTATCAAGCGTCGTCCGGCTCGGACATCACAAACCGTATAACCATTTTGATCATTATAATAAATGATTTCTTCTACAATTCCTTCGAGCTGTTCCAAGAAATATACCTCTCCGCGATTCTCTGGCAGGATTGATCTGAGAAAAGCCCGTTATAGTAAACATACACGGAGCATTCCTGCCCCTTTATGAATCGTATCTGAGCTCCTCCGTACATCAGAACGGAGTTATCCTGCCCGGGTCATGATCCTAGCTGTCTCTCTCTGGAACTTATTCTACTCCAATTTAAACTATCCAGCAAGACCAACCGAGGATACTCACTGGCAAGCCTCTCCAACAGGGGCTTGTTTGGATCATTTTCCTCGATCCTAATGTACAGGTAGCTATCGGTCCCCAACTTCTCCGGGATCTCTTCCAGAAAGATACACCGAATCCTTCCTTCCAGCTTTTCATCCCCTGGTTGCGGAACAAGGCACAGCTTTCCGCCCTCCTGCCTGCAGCCAGTTTTTATCTTTACAGCGATATCGCGAAGCAAATGGAAAAAACCGTAGAATGCAAACAGTGATATAATGATATACACCACCATATTTCCCACACCTAACTTTGGTTTCAATATATTGTATGTATATGAAATTTTTTTGTTATAACCCCGGTGCAATGTGGGTATATATACAATAGCTTCCTTGGGTACTGTAGATGCTGACCAGATTTCAATGAGTGTTTGCGCGAATTGTGCGCCAAAATGCGCTATGCGTCGCAAGCATTTTATCAAATGCTACTTCAGTGGGGGATTTAAACCCGCAACTGAAGTATTGGTTTATGTCCGCCTATTCGTGTTTTTTAGCCCTCTCGGCTAAAAATACACTTCCTCACTTTGTGGCCTTTAGGGCACGGAGTCTTGGAAGCATTTGATAAAAACCATACGATTATTGGTCGGCTTTTTTATTCTCTAAAATTTTTGTGTTTTTCAACACACAGGAATAAACATTCTGATGCATCGTGTTTATAGAATGTTCGATGAATGAGTTTTTTATTTCTGTGTGCTTCAAGCTGGTATGGGGAAATACGGAAAAACACCAAACAAAATAATAAAAGAAATCTATTGTAGTTCTTGACAGGACACGTAATAAGATTCAAGTAAATTGTATGAGGTTGTAGAGATGAGGAAGGTTTCTTTAGATGAACTGGCCCCGGGGATGAAGCTTGCGAAGGATGTAATTTTGGATGATGGACGCTTTCTGCTGTTGAAAGGCTTTACAATTAAGAAGCGGTATATTGATAAAATCCGACTGTACAATATCCCCTATCTGTATGTTGAGGATGAAATAGGGAAGTACGAGCATTTCAGTGAAGAAGTGGTCTATACCGAAACATTTCAGACCATAAAAAATGTGATGGAAAGTGTTCGACAAGGCGACACCATTCATCTTCCAGTTCTGAAGGAAACCGTTGACGGTATCGTTCAAAAGATTCTGAATGATGACAATGTTTTTATGAAGCTTACAGGAATACGGGACATTGATAATTATACATATCTTCATTCGGTGGATGTTTGCATCTATTCGGTCATCGCCGGTAAAAGCCTGAACCTGACAGACAGTGAAGTGAAAGAATTGGGTATGGGTGCGATTCTTCATGATATCGGGAAATGCAAGGTTCCCCTGTGCATTTTGAATAAACCCGCAAGGCTGACAAAAAGCGAATATGAAACCATTAAAAAACACACCCAGTATGGATATGAAATTGTTCTTAGCACACCGGGAGTCAACCCCGCTGTAGCGAATATTGCACTTCACCACCATGAGCACTGGAATGGTACGGGCTATCCATCAGGTAAATCCGGGCATAAAATAGATCTTTTCTCCAGAATTGTTGCAATCGCTGATGTTTATGATGCCTTAACGGCAAATCGGGTTTATCGGAAACGGTTCATGCCCCATGAGGCCGCTGAGTATATCATCGCTAATGCCGCTCAACATTTTGACCCGGACCTTCTGCAGGTATTCCTGGACAATATCGCTGTGTATCCTGCCGACATCATCGTCCTTTTGAATACCGGTGAAATTGCCAGAGTGGTGGAGGCAAAAGGTGAAGCTTCCATTCGCCCGAAAGTCATGGTTATCACCCGAAAGGATGGCCCGCCTGTATTGGATCCATATGAAATTGATTTAACAGAAAACCCCAGTGTCAATATTGTGGATATCATCAGTTAACATACAAAGCCGTTCTCGGTCCACAGCCATTCCGGGTTTGCACAGAAAGCAGGCAATGCCCCCATGCAACCCGGACAACATCTGCTATATTAATTACAATCCTGCTTCGCGCCTTATTGCTTTGGCCTTGTCTGTTTTTTCCCAGGTGAAAGCCTCATCATCTCTGCCAAAATGCCCATATGCTGCAGTCTTGCGGTATATGGGACGCCGCAGGTTTAAATCCCTGATAATTGCTGCAGGCCGGAGATCAAATAGCTTACCGACGATCTGTGCTATCTGCTCTTCGGGTATTTTTCCTGTTCCAAATGTATCAATCATAATGGACACCGGCTTTGCCACCCCAATCGCATAGGCCAGCTGCACCTCACAGCGATTTGCCAAACCGGCTGCCACGATATTTTTCGCAACATACCTGGCTGCATAAGCCGCTGAACGATCCACCTTGGTCGGATCCTTTCCTGAAAAAGCGCCACCGCCGTGTCGCCCCATTCCCCCATAAGTATCGACGATAATCTTTCTGCCTGTCAGACCGGAATCGCCCTGAGGGCCTCCGATCACAAACCTGCCTGTCGGGTTAATCAGATACCGGGTTTTTTCATCTAAAAGGTGTGCAGGAATGACAGGCAGAATAATCTTTTGGATCACTTCCCGCTCTATGGTATCGTGATCAACTTCCGGGCTGTGTTGGGTTGAAATAACCACTGTATCGACCCGTTTTGGTTTATGGTCTTCATATTCTACAGTCACCTGCGATTTCCCGTCAGGGAGCAAAAAATTCAACAGACCGCTCTTCCGTGCATCGGTAAGTGCTTTTGTCAGCTTATGAGCCAGTGATATTGGCATGGGCATCAATTCGGGGGTTTCGTCACAGGCATAGCCGAACATCATACCCTGATCTCCTGCTCCAATCGCTTCTATCGAATTGCTTTCCATTTCATTTCTCTTTGCCTCCAGTGCTTCATTCACACCCAGAGCAATATCTGTAGACTGCTCGTCAATGGCGGTCAGTACCGCACACGTGTCGCTATCAAAGCCATATTTAGCCCTGTCATATCCGATATCCCGAATGGTCTCCCGGACCACCTTTGGAATGTCAACATAGCAAGATGTTGTAATCTCCCCCATCACCAAAACCATTCCGGTTGTCACTGCCGTTTCGCAGGCTACCCTCGCCATCGGATCCTCCGTTAGGATTGCGTCCAGGATGGCATCGGATATATTGTCACATATCTTGTCCGGATGGCCTTCTGTTACTGATTCCGAAGTAAACAGAACGTTTGACATAAAATGCATCTCCTTTCAAAACTTCTTCAATGAAGCATGCAGGGTTAATCATTTCCAAAAAGCCATCTGCCAATACTTGGGTTATGGAAAGCTTTCTGCAGAAATAAAAAAATCTCTTCCATGAAGAGACCCAATTCACGCTCCTCATCTTTCAGGATATATCCTGCAGGAATTGGCACCGTACCAAATGCCGGTTGCCGGGTTTCACAGGGCCCAGTCCCTCCACCTCTCTTGATAAGGAAAAACCAATATTTAGCTACCACATATACTAGCATAATCTGCTTGTGAAATCAAGCACAAGAAAACAAAATTTTACCAAAAATTTACCAGGGAAGCTTAGCTTGTTGGGATATGTCCGCATCAAAATATGCTTTCCCTGGTTTTTCACGTTGGCAGAAAATTACGCCGCCTGGTTAAGATTCCTGTTCGAACATGTCCTTGCCAACACCGCAGTCGGGACAAACCCAATCCTCCGGAAGCTCTTCAAATGGTGTGTCCGGTTCAACACCATTATCAGGATCACCTACTTCTGGATCATAAACATAACCGCAAACAGTACAAACCCACTTTTCCATGCTAAACACTCCTTTCATTATTCATAAATATACCACGCAGATATTGTCTGTAACAACTATTTTCATTAATTTCACTGGATATATCGGTTCATTGATTCCTTTTCCTGACGGTAATACTTCCATAGAGCATGTCTCAGACCATCAGATATGATTTCAGCCATTTTCATAACAAGGCCCAGGCGGGTATTTTGCAACACCATAAAATCCATCCATCCCGAATGGTTCACGATTCCCGTAATATTTATATCACCGGTTTCAGGCAATTCCTTATTCAGCCCCGAACCAGGTTTCAGCGGGCCCTCTCCTATTACTATCCGTCCTATATGCCCCACAGCACCCAGGCAGGCATCAATGGCGATTGTAAAATTATCGGGTACAGTATCTTCAATTTTCGATAGGGTTTCTGCCAGGTTCCTTGCATGAACCGGATGTTCAAGGGTTCCTGCCACCCTTGCCCCCAATGTATGATACTGGCTTAAGCGATATCCTACCAGTGGACCAAGGGAATCACCAGTGGAACGGTCGGTACCGATACACAAAATAACGATCGTGGTATTATATGGGACCGCAGCTAAATGTTTGAGGACTGCATGGGATAAGTCCCATGCGGCTCCACTCTTGTGAATATTGACATAATCCTTCACGATGGCTTCTCCTTTATCTGCAAACAGATGAATGTTTTCTCTGGTCCGTATATCCGCCGGTATCATTGTGCTTTGTCCGGGCAAAAGCCCAGTGAACCGGGAAAATCTTCAAAACCTATTTAATGATTATTCCCATAGGACCTGTGCTTATGCATTGATTTTCTTTATGAAAAAGAGGATTTAATCCGTATCGCAGGAAACCCATAATTTGTAGAATAAGCAAAATTCATTGCGGCAGCTTGAATTTTATGTTAGTATTAGTGCAGGAAACAAGACATTATATTTTATTGACAACCGTTGTGACAGGAGCAAAGTATGTTTTCACCTTATTATTCTTCCGACGATTCAAGCTTCAAATTCATACTGGATATCCTCGATGGGATGCATGATTGGGTGCGTGTGGTAGATCGGAATAATTCGGTTATCTTTATGAACCGCTCCATGGAGGAAGGTTTGAAGATAGAAGAGCTTGCGGGTAAAAAATGCTATGAGCTGCTGGGAAGGGATATCCCCTGCGAAAACTGTATTACCCGGAAAGTGGTTTTTGAGGGGAAAACTTTTAAGAAGGAAGAGGTTTGTAACAACAGAACCTATTCCGTGATGAGTTCACCCATTATTGCCGACGACGGAAACATTCACTATGCCGTGGAAGTTTTACGGGATATTACAAAGGAAAAAGAACTGGAAACCCGAATTCTGAAACAGAATCTTAAGCTGCAACAGGATCTGGAAATGGCCAGGAAACTGCAGATGCAGCTCCTGCCACGGGACATACAGGTAACCGGGGTGGATTTTGCTTACCGGTATCACCCCTGTGATGATCTAAGCGGGGATATGGTCAATCTATTCCAAATCGACAAAGACCATATCGGCTTGTACATTGCCGATGTGTCCGGCCATGGTGTTTCAGCTTCAATGCTGACAGTTTTTCTTATTTCAGTCCTAAGCAGAAGAGTCTATTCGCCCGCCCGGGCGTTATATCGGCTTTTCAGGCAGTTCAATGCCGGCGACTTCGATAAGAATTCTTATATCACCGTATTTTATGCGATCTATAATTTGAAGACCCGTCTGTTGACTTATGCCAACGCAGGTCACAACTGCATTCCGATCATCTGCGGACCCGAGGGAGTTAAAAGGCTGTTCATGCCCGGTATCCCGATCAGTGATTGGCTGGATAAACCCCAATACAGAGATGCGTCCGTCAACTTGAATCTGGATGAGCGGCTGTTTCTTTACACCGATGGGGTCACCGATCAATGGCTGGGAGATCCAGATAAGTTGATCGAAGACAACTATGTCTTGAGTATTCTGAAAGATCGGCATCTTGATATCAATATTTCATTGAACCTGATCAGCCGTTATATCTATCACCAGCTGGATGCCATGAATGTCAGGCAGAAGGACGATATTACCATGGCTCTTATTCAGCCTGTTCCCAGGAAAGCCCCTCACCCATCCAAAGAACGAAAATCACCGGATACCCTTCACCGTTGAACAAAACAAACTTAACGAAATGTGCTATTATGCCCGACCATCAATCAGCAGATCCCCCAAGGCTTTCGACTATCCCGGAACAGCCCGCGCCATGGAACCTGTGACAGGATGATTTTGGGCCTTTACAAAGAACGTTTGTTCGCTTATAATAAGGGCAAGGAGTTTACTGTAAGGATGGTTGCAGCATGAAAATCTTAATGCGAGCTGTGGATATGATTTGCTGTACAAACAAAGACGGGGTCATCACCCCGATAAAGTTTCGTATTACAGACGAAGATAAAAAATACAGGATTATCCGTATCGACAGAATTCTGTCGCGGAAGGAGGAAAAGCTTGCCGGAAACCGTATGCTGGTTTTTGCGGTGCAAAGCATTATTCGTGGAATCGAATACCGGTTTGAAATGAAATATGAGTTTACTACCTGCAAATGGTTCCTGTATAAAATGTGACTGGACATTTGCTTTTCAAGCACACCTCTGGTTACCGGTCCACTGCATGCCGTCGCATAGCAGTCTGCTGGCTGCTGGTCTGCTCTCAGCGTCCTGTTTGCTCTGTAAGAGGCGAATGTGTTTGACTTCACGCCAGACGTTGTCGATGCTCTCAGGGCCCTATCTGCTCTGTAAGGGCTGCCAGTATCTCTTTTTCACGTCTGTTTGGAAGAGACATCAGCATGCTCTTCGCTTTTTGCCGGTACCGCTCTATCCATGTCCTCGCCCCGTCAATTCCGCCTGCATGGAGGATCTCCCGTGTAATCCACATAATGTCTTTATGTTCGGGCTTTCCTTCCAAAAACATCTGTTTCACACACTCTTTAAGGTCCGAGCTGTTCCGCATAGCTAAAATAAAGGGAAGCGTTATCACGCCTTCCTGTATGTCATTGCCTTTCGGTTTTCCGGTTTCAGCACTATCCCGAGTTAAGTTTGTAATATCGTCCTGTATTTGGAATGCCATTCCATAATAAAAACCGAATTTCGCAAGGATTCTTGCATACTCATAGGGAGTTTTTGAAAGAAAAGCCCCTTCACCGCATGAATAGGAAAACATCATCGCAGTTTTCCGTCCGATCCTCTTCAGATAGGTTACAAGAGATATCTCATAATGGAAACGGCTGTAGAATTGTTCAACCTCGGCTTCACAGATCGATTTGATACCTCTGGCCAATCGCTCCATACGCTCTTCAGGCATGGCTCTTGATAGTAACATAACCGCACGGGTTAACAGGTAATCTCCCATATAGACTGCCATCTTATCACCATGGAGGTGGTTAATGGTGGGATGTCCACGTCTTACGTCTGCACCGTCAATGATATCGTCATGGATCAGCGTTGCCATGTGTAAAATTTCAATTCCGGCCGCGGCGTTCAGAATATTATCGTCTCCATTATTGCCAAAGCCTGATGACAAAATGACAAAGGCAGGCCGCAGCCTTTTACCCCCCGCATTACTCAGGGCATATAGTAGCTCCTCCATGGGCTTGACCTTTGATTTCAGGTTCTGCTCAATCACCAATTCGACCTTTTCCAGTCTGTCCCTAATCTCTGGATACTGTTCCCACACTTGCTTTCTCCTTCACAAAACACATCGGAAATGAAAGAAAAGCCCTGAAAACAGGGCTTGGTTTTATTTTGCCTTCGCCAGTGCATCTTTGGCTGCTTCTTGGAATTGTTTCAATGAGCTGGTGGCACCCGTAACAGCGTCCACTTTGCTCACATCTTGTGTTTCAATCAGTTCTTTGGGATATTCCTTTGAATACTCCAGCGCATTCTGTGCTGTCTTGTAGTTCTCTTCACCTGCTTCTTTTCCGTAGTTTTCATCCTTTACCGTTCCATCGGAATTATACTGTATAAACTCCGCAGATGTGATCTTCCCGTCCTTTACCACCAATGAAACGATGCTGTATGCCCCGCGGCTGTCATCTGCGCTTCGTCCTTCATAGGTTCCATCTTTATAAGTATTCCCGCAGGCAGGTAAAACGAACAGCGACAATACGACAATCAATGCTAGAAACTTTTTCATAGCAACCCCTCCTTAAATTAATTTCAATTCTATGTTTACCCAGCAAATGCAGAAACAAACCAAAAACCTTATGAATATTCCGCAGAATTTATTCCCATGTCTATTCTTTTTTACACCGTCCACACACACCATATATCTCCAGGCGATGCCCGGCAGGTTCAAAGCCTTCCCGGCTGCACAGGGATTTGGCATATTCATCAATGGGACAACCCATAACCGGGATCACATGGTTACAGCAGATACATACCAGATGATGCTTGTGTTCTCTTCTGTTAAATTCATAACGGGACTTGCTGTCATCCATTAGCGTGGTCTTTAACACAATTTCCTTTTTCAGCAGTGTTTCCAGCGTCCGATATACCGTTGAAAGATTAGCGGAGGGCTCTATCTTTTTTAGACACAAAAAAATTTCATCCGCCGCCATCGGACTTGAAGCATGATCCAGAATATGAAGAACCAATATTCTTGCTTTTGTATTCTTCAAACCCGTCTGGGTAAGCAATCTACGGTACCGTTCTGCATCCATCATATCCCTCCTGACAACCTCTTCCGTTTCATTGAGGAGTCTTTTTCCGATCACCTTTTAAGACCTCCGCCTCGTTCTGCTTTTAAAGCTGTTCACAAGCAGTGTTATGATTAAGGAAGATGCCCCTGTCATCACAATGGTGCCCCCTGGCTTCAAATCCAGATAGTATGACAGAAAAAGACCTGTCACCACAAAGAATACCGAAAATAAAACCGAGAAAATGACCGTTTGCCTGTAGCTTTTTGCTATTTGCATCGAAACGGCCACAGGAAGTACCATCATCGATGAAACCACCAAAGCACCAACTACTCTGGCAGATACAGAAATCGTAACAGCCGTCAGAATCGTAAAAATGGTTCCGACAAGCCGAACCGGGATTCCGGAAAGTTTTGCAGATTCCTCATCAAAGGCCATATAAAACAACGCCTTGAACAAAATAAAAAACAATGCAATGACAACAACGCTTAACCCGATGACGAGATATAGCTCGAAAGGGCTTATCGCCACCAAGCTTCCAAAAAGGAAGCTGTTGAAATTGGTGCTTTTTACAAAACCTGAAAATATCGCGGCCAATCCAATTCCCACAGATGTAATAACAGCGGTGGAAATTTCACCATATTTCGGAATTGATTTGCGTATCTTTTCTATCCCCAAAGCAGATATACAAGCGAATATCACCGCACCGAGTATCGGATTCAAGCCCAAAGCAAGGCCAGCCGCAACACCTGCCAGACTAGTATGGGACAAGGCATTCCCGATCATGGATAGCCGTTTTAGTACAATAACAGTTCCGATACATGGGGTAATAATCGCTACCAGGGTACCCACCAAGAATGCCTTGAGCATAAAATCATATTGAAATATTTCTAGCATGGCGCCCCCCCTTGATTCCTTTCGCAGCCATGACAGCGATGTCCATGTAAACGGACCCCATAGCCATAAAGCTTTGATAACTTTTCTTCGGTCAGAGGTTCATGAATGTCATGGACGACAAACCCATCTTCGCCAAGGCATACAAGTTTATTGGCATGAACGGTAATCGCGCCGATATCATGGGTTACCATGACAACCGTGATTCCCAACTCTTCGACCAATCTGGCGAGCAGACAATACAATGCCTCTTCCGAATTGGCATCAATTCCGACTGTTGGCTCGTCCAGAAACAGAATTTCCGGATCGCTGACCAGCACTCTGGCGATAAAAACCCTTTGCTGTTGGCCTCCCGAAAGCCTGCCGATCAACTTATCGCCATACTCCTGCATCCCAACCTTTATTAATGCATCATCTATCCTGTCACCATAGTCCTTCGGCCTTTTTCCAAATATCCCTGACCGTGCGATAAGATTCAACCCGACAATCTCCCGTACAGTAGCCGGAAAGTCTCCGTTAAAGCTGTTTGCCTTTTGGGATACATACCCTATTTTAGACCATCCGTCAAACTTTCGGATGTCTTGTCCAAGGATTCTAATTTCACCCTTGTCGGGAACTAAAATTTTCAGCATGCATTTAATAAGTGTGCTCTTCCCTGAAC
>LSQX01404848.1_pt1 | contig 21568 bp, 19 predicted proteins | sample 654561 | NCBI WGS metagenome assembly LSQX01 (sample SAMN04489861, study PRJNA283612) | anaerobic digester metagenome | isolation source: 4 biogas reactors fed with cattle manure at either 37C or 55C with and... | place: Denmark: Kongens Lyngby | collected 2014 | reverse complement strand
GCATAGTGCTATCTAAAAAACTCCTATGGGCAAAACTTACGGTTAAACTGTCATTTGTAAGTTGCCATGAACTATAGAGAATACCTGTGGCACCTCGGGATTTGGCAATGGAGTCTATGCAGGCGAGGTTTTTGCAGTCGCCAATATCATTATTTGTAAGCCAAGTATGATTAATATCATCTATACTTTGGAGCAACAAAATTTTTTGTGCTTGAGCTACATTAGGGTCCAGGTTTTCTGTGTCAGGAGTTAAAACAACTAATTGTCCTTTCCAAATAAGCTCGTCATTTTTAAGGTTTAGAGCACTAGCTTCACTCCAAAAAATAACAAGCAAAAATGTGATAAAAATATAACGCATAGCAGCTCCTAAAACTTCAAAATTAACCCAATAGCGCATAAGCTAGCACTCGCAACTGCGTAACTTATGGCTTTTTTACGATGTTCTTTTACTGACTTATTGTATTTTGAATAATTGTTATAATCTTTTTTCCAAGTGGGGGTGTCAATTAAAACAGCATTTTGGCTTCTATGTAAGTAGTGGTCTCGTTGGGATTGACTGCGCAAGTTTTCTATTAAATATCCAGTACCAATTATGGTGGGAATAATGCTTGCTTTGATGGTCCAAGCGCCTATCTTGGCTCTTTTTCTTTTATTATCAAATTTGTGTTGCAAGGCGATGGCATTTTCATCAAATTCTTCGTTTAATTTTATAAAAACATAGTTTTGTGCGCTATTTTTATCAGTTTTAACTATAAAATTAGTGTCTTGATAACCAACTTTTCGTATATAAACCCCAATGTTTTCTTTAAAAGTGTCAGTGCTGATAGAGCTGTAAACTGGTTTAGTATTTCTGTGGCTAGGCTTTTTATCAAAACTCACTTCGGCGTGATTAGGCCAAGTATTTATATGCAAAGTAATAGAAATGGAGTCTTTAAGAGCCCATGTATGGCTTAATAATGCAAAAAGTAGTAGTATTGAATATTTCATAATCAATTATCGGAATGACAAAATGGTCCTGCAACAGAGAGCTTTGGGTTGTATTTCACATACCATTTACATTGTGGGATAAGGTTTCCTGCCAAATCAGTGCCTATAAAGTATAACGAATCTTCATAGAGTTTTTCTTTTGCTTCAAGGGTTATATATAAGTTGTGAGAATCGCTAATACTGTCATTAAATTCAAAGTAAAACTTGTTTTTGGGCTCTATTTCAATGTCCTCTATGTCAATTCCTGCACCTCCATCAAAAATTCTAAATCTTAAGCTTTCAAAAAAAGTGCTATCTAAAATCACTCTTGGGGCTATGGAGTCTTTCAAGTTCAAGATTACAGTGTCTATGTAAACCACTCCAGGCTCTAAAACTAACCTAACAGAATCTGGTTTATAATCTAGGTGCAAACTATCTCCAGCAATAAAAATCCAATCACCTGGGGGTAAATAATCTAAAATCATCAAGCTGTCGGAGGGGCTTATATATATACTAGAATCAATGGTGGTATTAATAGCTTTTAACCAGTTACCTTTACTGGCTTTTCCTCTGAAAACCCTGTATTTTAAAGGCAATACACTTTTGTTTGAGTGTGGTTGTTTAGTTTGAAAGTAATACATAGGAGTCCAAACAATGTCTAAGCTAGTATTAAACATATTACTCATTGCTATGGCTTCTAAAAACCAATAAACTCCCACTGATTTATTTTCTGCGCAAAAGTTGTTGAGCTTAAGCTTTATTTTATTGGCAGAAGTTTCTCCAATAAGCCTAGTGCTATCAGGATGCAAGCCTGCAAATAGCTTAATTAATGGAGTTTCCCATGTATCGAGTCCTTCTAAAATCCAACTAATAGTCAAGGGGTCAGTTCCACAGGGGTCTATGGTTAAATCGTTGTGAATTGGCTCTATAACTTTAATATTTAGGGCCTTATTGGCATAAATTCTTACTGTGTCTTTTAGGGTGTCATTGAGCGCATCTATGGCGTAGAAAAATATCTGCTCTGATTGAGCCTCGGTGAATTTAATTTTGGCTCTATCTCCCAATAAAGTGTCGCTATTGTAAACCCAAAAAGAGTTTTGTATATACTTTTCTTTCTCTTCATCGCTAATGGGTTTGCCGTCTAAAAATATTAAGCCCCAAAAGTCTGTGGTTTCGTTAAAAGGGACACTTCGTTGGGAAACGGCAGGGATTTCAGCGGGAGATTTATATGAATCCAAGGGAGAATTAACACGAATTTCAGTTTTTAGAACTTTTAATTCATTTTCATCCACTCGCAAAGAATCGCAAGTGCTTAAAATCAAGATTACAAAGAGCAGCAATAATTTCATTTTCTTACCCAAAAGCTAGCTTGATTTACATTGTCAACAAAATCTTTAACACTTATTTGTAGCTGATAAATACTGGGCAAAAGCTCCCAATGGGGGGGGGGTATAAATAAAGTATCATTAAGAGAGTTAAAACTATAGGGGATATCAATTCCATTGAGCTGTACGCTGATAATTTCAGCCACACCGCTACCATCATCCGTAATTAAAAACGGTAGATTATGAATAAAATCTACGGTGTCATTTATGCAGTTTATGCAATAAATTTGGGGGGCAATTAAATCCAAAAGCATGGTATCTATGCTATAAACATCATGGTTTTTTAGTATAAATGTTTTTTTCAAACTTTGGTATTCTGTAAAAAGTGAATCTGTAACAGTTAAAGAATATGTACCTGGATTGAGGTTCTTCACTTCATATTGGTTTTGCTGGGGGATTTTTATTGAAATATCTCCCCCAGAGTGAGAAAGATTTACCCATAAACTATCATCACCGTTTGTTTTCCCGTTTTTGCTTATTTTTAAAAGTAACAAGGCTTCGTGGTTGGATCCGCGAGTATAAAACAAATTTTGCACATTAGCAGAATCACTTTGCATTAAATCGTCAGAAATTTTCAGAGTCCATAAATATTTTTGCATGGGCTTTAGATCTTCAGACAAAGTGATGTGGGAATTTGTTAAAGTGCTATCAAACAAAAGCATGGCTTCTTCATTGTGAAATTCAAACAAGCTAAAATGGTATTTTAAGTTAAAGTCATTGTTTTTTTTGCTGCTCTGCCAATGAAAAGTCATTTTGTCTTGCTTGGCAAAAGGAATACCCGTGCTAAAGTTTGCAGGAAAAATTGGCTCAACAATTTGAGGTGAATCATGCACCCAAACTACTGCAGTGTCGCATAAAAGATCTCCGTGAATATCAACGATGTTAAATACTCCTAAATGTTTGCCGGGGGTATGGAAAGTCCATTTGGTTAAGTACAAACTAGAAGCATTAAGTTCGCCATCAATATGCCAAAAAGAAGTATTGAGTTTGGTGTTACGAGTGGGAAACACATTGCCCATGAAAATTACAGTATCTCCAGGCATTACCACTAATTGCTTTTTAAAGTCTTGAGACGAAACAGTGCTAACTAAAGCTTCGGGGCTTATTTTAGTAACTTGCTGAGCTGCTGCAGTGATTTTGTCTTCATAGTTGATGCATGAGTGCAACGCTAGTAGTACGAGAATAATAAGTAACTTCATTTTTTATCCTCGATGTTGTTATTTGTGGAAAATTCTAGCCAAGTAGAGGTATCGGCATAATTCCAGAAATCATTGACAATAACCCGCCAGCGATACTTTTGGTTGGGCGAAAAAACATCTTTTTTCACTCGATACAGTTCCAAATTAGACAACTCTTGGACAAAGATGTCTTTTTCAGCATCCTGAATTTGCAATTTATAAAGTAAGTTTTCTTTAGGATCTGGATCAAAGGCTTCCCAGGCAAATTTCAAAAAAGTGGTAGTATCTAAATCCACATTGCTCAGATGAAAAGGACTATAAGAGTAATCTTTTTTAGACATGGTAGGGGGCGTGTTTATCAAAATGTAAAAAGTGAAGTTTTTAGTGTTTTCTAAAGAATCTTGTACATCTAGTTTCAACTTCCATAAACCAATATCATAAAAGTTAAAGTGATAAGAAACGCTGGGCTTATTTGAAAGTCTAGTTTGATTTAAGTGCCATTTGAAGTCCAGTAGTTCTAAAACAGTATCGGGCTTTGTGCTAACTTTAAAGTTTAAGTCGTTTTCTGGGTATAATTTTATAGTGTCGCCATTACTATAAATCTGTTTTTCATGGGAAAAACTAAAGCTTGGAGCAGAAGGAAATAGCGCCTCAGTTGCAGGATTATTGATCTTGCAGGCATTTAAGATTACTATTAAAAACAATGCAAGTCGCCACATGTTAACAATATTACAAATAAACTATGATTTTGGGCTAAATTAATCGCTCCAAACAATGCCTTGGGTAAACCATTTTTGCGAGATCTGCTGAGCCAAATCTAAATCTATTTTTATAAGCGCAGAATCTAAGGGCCAAGCTACCAACCACAAGCTGTCTATCAATAGTGGGGGAGTTTGCTTGGGATAAGAATATTCCCCTGGAGTATAAATAACCAAATCGCCATTTTTTAGCTCAATATTACACAGATCTTTGTAAGGATATTGCCATGAGTTTTCCTGGGCAGTTTGCTCATTACCTTGGGGGTTTAAAACAATAATTCTTTGGGGTTCTATTTTGTGTTCTTTAAGCCATTTTTGAAGATTAGAATCAATATCTTCGCGGGTTAAAGTGGCTTGAGTGCTCTCTAAAGACAAGGAGTCAAGTTTTAAAGCAGAATCCAGTATAGGCTGTTTTTGTTGGGCGACATTAATGGCGTTGCCCGTGGCACTCCCTCCAGCATAGCTGTTTTCATCAATTTTTTTCCAAAAAAGCGCCGCATATAAACTCAAAGCTAAGGTGACTAAAGCTCCTAAAATCACAAATCTTTTAAACATAGTTTTAGTCATAACTTTCGTCCTCGCTTTGAGCTTTGCTTTCAGCTTTATCGACAGGTTTGGTTAAAGGGAACAAACTTACACAAAGTTGCATGGTTTGCGTGGCTTTTTCTTCGCGGGCGGCCAGTTGCAAAATTCGATCCTGAAAAGTGCGAATTTCGGTTTGCATCAGTTCATAAGTCTCCGGAGAAACGCTGAGAGTAACGCCCACCGCCGTGCGTTCTTCAATGGCAAAGCGATCCAGAGAATCTTGGGCCAGTTTTAGCATTTGGCGGTTAAAATTGCGCACTGCCAAAGATTGCACCTCGAAACCCGTGTGCAACAGCGCATCTTTTTGCTGGAAAATACCCGGTTCAATTTCTACAATAAATCCCAGTTCTAACAAGGTTTTTACCGCATGGCGCGCTTCACGGGCGCTAATAGGTGGGCTAAGCTTTTGCCCTAAAAGCCTGAAATTTCCATCAAAAGCTTGCATACAAATCAGTTCGCGCATGGCGCTAATGTACCAATGCTCGTAAAAAGCAAAAGCGTCGGCACCGATGATTTTCACCTGCTCTTTTTCCCCTAAATCCCGCAACTTTTGGTAGAACATCTGCTTTTCCACTGAGCTTTTAGCTTGGTCAAAGCCCACCATGGCTCTAAAATACTTGGCCTCAGCTTCGGGGAGTTTTAGAGCTTGCAAAAACTGTTGGGTGGTACGCTCAGTGAGGTTGCGTTTTCTGTCTATAACTTGTTTGAAAAACGATGGGGACTTGATGCCCGCTTGTTGGAGAAAAGAACGCACCGAGAGACTTTTGTTGCGGGTGTGCCGCGCCTCTTGAAAATCCTTTAGAAAAAGGCGATAATCAATATATGCGTAAATCTTTACCATGTATTCAATTAATATAAATAAAAATATGTATGAAAACAATATATGCGTAATTATGGCTTAAATAAAGGAATAGATAATGTTAATGTACACAAAGTGAGTACAAAACCTGCCTTTCAGAGTTTTAAAAGATGCTTAGGCATGAGTTTTTATGTATATTTATATAATGTGGAGGATTTTGTGTTTGTGAAAAAGTTAAAAAATCGCCAATCTGGCTTTACTTTGGTAGAAGTGCTTGCCGTGGTTGCAATTATCGGGATACTTTCTGCTTTGGGCACCGTAAGCTTTTTTGCCTTAGTGGAAAAAGAAAATGTCCGCAGCGCCGGTGCCACCGTCCATGGAGCCTTGAATCGCATGGTAGCCGATAGTCGCAAATTTAATGACACGCTTTCAGTGGCTGTTAGCGTCGATGCCATTGCAGGCTTTAAAGGCTCCAACTGCGAAGAGGCTTCCCAGTACTTTTCTGTGAAATTAGATGATCGAACTGAGATTGTCAGCATAGATTCCGCCCAAGCCGCACCCTCGGGTGCCAATGCCTTTCGTCCTGGTAGCTCTTGGGGATATTCCTGCTTGACCTTAGCGCCGCAACTTGGTTTAAATCCTTTTACCACTCCCGGTTATGTAGTTGTGGGTCAAAAAAATAGCAATCGCTATCGCATGATGATTTACAAAGGCGAACAAGAAAATCGCATTTTAACACTATTGTCCAACGATGGAGGTAGTACATGGTCCGCCAATTAAAAAAGCTTTTACGCAATAAAAGTGGTTTTGGTTTGCTCGAAATTGTCGCATCTATGTTAATTATGAGTTTTATGTTTTCGGGAATCATGTATTTGCACTATTACAATAGGGTAATAGCTGTGCGTATTCATGTGCGCAATGAGGCCACGCGCATTGCCCAAAACTATTTGGATTCTCTCAGCGCCCAGGGTATTCACAATGTTCAGGATATTGAAGATGTTGAAGTACAAGGTTCCACTCGTACGCTAAAATCGGGGGTGGAGGCATATCAGAAATACACCGTCAATGTGGTTACCACTGATATTTCTGATGTTACCAACATCAATGTAGAAAGCACAAGCTATGAAATTAAACATGTCTCAGCCAAACGCATAGATGTAGAAGTCGCTTACGAAATTCAAGGTACGCCCTTTAATATTAAACTCAGTTCGGTAGTAGAATGATTAAAAGCTTTACAAAAATGAATAAACAGGGTTTTACACTGGTAGAACTTTTGGTGTATATAGTGCTAGTATCAGTAATAGTGCTTATTGCGGGAAATATGTACCGAGAATCCGTAAGTTTTAAAGTCGATACAGACCATAAACTATCCACTTATACCAATGCCTCCGAAGTGCTAAATACCATGTCCATGGATTTGCAAAAAATAGGCCTTAAAGGTGAATTAGATGTAGATGAAGGGGTGGTTATAGACGAAGATGTTTATATATCTAACACAGCAGGTAATTTGGATCGTTCGTCTTTTGTGCATAAATCCATGCCTGTTTACGATACATTAAGCTATAAAGCTGGGGTATTGGATGCCTATGGAAAAGTCACTGATGTGGAAGAAGTGCAATGGTTTGTGGATAATAAATCATTATGGCGCACCCGCAGTCTTAAATCGGGGGGAACTACCGATTCCTTGCGCATAGCTGACTATGTTTCTCGTTTTAAAGTGGAACTAGGAGTTTTACAGGGAGATCGTGCCGAGTCAGAGGTCTATTATCACAAACCCGACAGCATATTTTTTGCTCCAGCCACTGGAAGCATGGAGACTTTTGATTCGGCCAATGGCACTGGTATTCGCGGTTTCGATGCCAATTTAGGAGAAGTTTACCTCGCACAAAATTATTCTGCAGGATCTGCTCCCTTTACTTACAATATGAAGCCTGGTTACACTTATGGAGTACAAGTAAAAATAGGTTTTAACAAGCCCATTCGCGATGATTACGATGTTAAGTCTAATCTAATGGCTTTAACCTTTAAAAAAGCTTCTGGAGCAGGATTAGCTTCCATAGCTAGCATTAGTGATTTTTTACTTTACCCCAGTGCGGATTATCAAGTTAACGAGCGCACTTATATGATCAATCATGGTGAAACCGATGCCTTCGATGCGGTGCCAGTGTTGCGTTTTAGGCTGAGTGATAAACATCGCGACGCCCATGCGCGGGCTTATATAACCGAGCTAAAAATTTGGGAGGAAACCAGCGATGTCTATGAATGGCGCAGCGAAATAGATGCTGCTGAAATTAATCTTAAGGCTAGGGTAAAAGCTTTGCGCGTAGAAGTTGAAATCACCCGTGGCAAAGAGACCACCCCGGCAATTAAAATAATTTACATCCCTAATAACGGAGTTTAACATGAAAGCCAAAAAAGGAATGTCACTGCCCATTGTACTGGGAATGTTACTATTAGCCACCATTGTGGGAATAGCTATTCACAATAAACTCAGCCAATACAATCAAAGTAGCGGCGCAGAATATCATCAATCCTCTGCTTATGAATCCGCCAAAGGTGGACTTTCTGCTTTGCGTTCCTGGATGTCCTATCACGCTGCTGAAGCCCAGGGAGTTTTTATGCAGTACGATAACTATCGTTTAGCAGCTGGCTCTGATCCTGTGATTATGGAAGTGTTTCCCCAAGGGGATTTAGCCACCGGTAGCAACCAAGATTACCGGGTTTTTTGGATAGACCAACATAGCGCCGATGGCTCCGACCAGATTTCCGCCAAAGTCCAAGTGGTGGGTTATGGCCAAGATGGTTCCGAAGCGGTGATTACAGCAGTGATTCAACTGGCTCGTATGCAAACTTCGGCGGTGCCCACTGTCATTAGCAACACCCGCCGAGAATATATTGGTGATGATGATGCGATATATATCCAGGGCACTAACTCTGATTTGACAGGAGGACACGGTCTAACGGCACATGGATCTTTATACGCTGGTGGTGGCTTTACCCAAAGCCACTTAACAGTGGATAATGACTTAGTGATTGGTGAAATGCCCACTGAATGTCAGATGACCAATGGTAAAATGCTTGTTAAAGGCAATGCCCTAATTATGGGGTGCTTTAAAACTCAAAACGATGGAATTGAAGTCTATGGAAGTCTGCGCATTAAAGGTATCGATGCTTTAGCTCCTATAGAAGTTGGCACTGTTGATGGGGGCGATCTATTTGTGGATGAAATTCATGGCTTAGCAAATAACAATTTAGTAGTGAATCGGAAAAATGGTAAAGGAGGCAATATTTTTATTGCTTCGAAGCTTCATGCTAATGGCAGAACTATAAAAGCAGACCGAGACATAATCGTAGGGAAAGAAGGAGGATTTTCTTCTTTTTCTTTGAGTTTAGATAACAAAGCAAATTTGATTGCAACCCGAAATATGTGGAATGTCAGAGCAAATGACCATGATCAAACTTCTAAATACTTCCAATACTCAGGCGACTATGGTTTTGTTAGTGGCGGTTTTGTAGCTTCTCAAATCAAACCTCTTAAATGGGGGGTTATGCCATATATATGGCCTTCTTATGGACCTCCTTATGGGCCTCCTACCCCTAGTCCTCAAAGTCGAGTTGAGCGAGCTGATAGTCTAAACTACTTGCTTGCAAAACTCAATGAAGGTGGAAAATCCAAAGCCGCCCCTTATAATTTGTCGCAAGATACTGTTGATAAGTATTTAAATATTTCAGGATCTAGGCATACTTGGAGCTGGTACAAAAGCGAAGTGGGGTCCTCTTGTGTTTGGTCTAATCAAGATTATATAACCCCGTTAGAAATGGACTGTATTCATACTTGGGTAACCAATAATAAACCCCAGTGGCTTAAAGAAGGATATTTGTTTATGGATATTGCTGAAATGAAAAATATTCCAGAATCTGTACCGACAAAACTAACTTATAATTATGTCATATACTCTAGTAATCCTCCAAATCCAGCTAGAATATATGGTAATACAGCGGATTCTCGCATCATCTATTGGTTTCCTAATGGTGCAGCTCAAGCTAGAGTGGTTACTCCCGATCGTGAGATTTATGGTATAATATATTCAGGTGGTATGTTCGATGTAGGTGGTAATGATAATATAAGAATCCACGGACAAATGCTTGCTGTAGATGGTGGCGCAATAAAAACTAATGGCGGTGGCATTGAGGCATGGCACGACAAAGAAGTCCTCTCTGACCTGGCCTCGCAAACCGGGATGATGGAAGGACCTGCTATTTCTGATCCTTCCACGGGAGAATCTTCAGAAAATGTGGAAATGGTTACCACTTATTCCTTGGTTAGTCCTTATTTGAATGTGGATACTAAGTCGCAATATTTGCAGGCTGATTTAATAGACACAGCTTCTGCTGAGCCTTTAGGACCTTCGGTGGTATTTGTGCCAAATTATGCTTTTGTTAAAAAAGATGAGAATTTAGAAGTTAGAGACATTATGGGGCGCACCAATGTGGATACTTTGTGGCTTTTTGGAGCTAGCAAGGAGTCATGTTCCATAGGCTTAGATTCATTGTATGGCGATGATTGGAGCATAGAAGGCACCCACCTAATTCGCTTTCGTTTGAGTTGCGGGGGCAAAACCAATAAGCATATCTTCTTTAGGGTTATTAGTGGCGACAAAGCTTCTATCCCCAAAAGTAGTGCCGTGGTTTTACCGCCTTCTAGCAGCAGTATGCAAGAAGTAGAACCTAGTAGTCCCAGTGAAGAAGCCAGTAGCGCCAGTGTTGATACTATAGCATACAGTAGCGAAAGCGTAGCACCTAGCAGTGCTAGTGCCCCATCTAGTAGCAGTGTAGCACCCTCTAGCAGTAGTGTAGCCGAGCCTTCTAGTAGTAGTGAGGCTGTGGAAGAATCATCCAGTTCTTTGGAGTTAATTGAGATTATAGGCTCCAATGCACCAGTTGATGGCATACAAGATGGTACTCATAACATATTCATCACAGTGCCTGGTTGGGGTAATAAAACTACAGGAACATTTAGGTGTAATGGAACTAAATCAAATACCACTATTAAAATTGATATTGGTGGGGTTACTGGAACTATTACAGGGTGGCATGGAACTGTCGCTAATGTTCCTGTAGATGTGATGGGCACCATTACCGTAACCAATGGTCCTGCAAATTGTTGGATAGATTGGTAACATGACCGCTCCCGCTTTACAACGCTTAGCCATTCTCGTGGGAGAAAGTGGAATTGCGCGCTTGGCGCAGTTGCAGGTGGCGGTGTTTGGGGTGGGGGGAGTAGGTTCTTGGGCGGCAGAGGCCTTGGCTCGCAGTGGGGTGGGGCATATAAGCTTGGTGGATAGCGATGTGGTTTGTGCCACTAACATTAACCGCCAATTACCCGCAGATTACACCACCATTGGGCAACCCAAAGTCCAAGTTTTAGCCCAAAGATTGCGTAATATTAATCCCCAGGCAAAAATCCAAGCTATACAAGCCTTTTACAGCGCCGAAAATCATCAAGATTTTCAAATATCCATTTTTGATTACATTATAGATGCCATAGATTCGGTTCCCAGCAAATTGCATATGTTACAAGAAGCTCATGCTCAAAAAGTGCCAATATTTAGTAGCATGGGGGCAGCCAACAAGTTCGACCCCACGCAAATTCGCCACGCCAGCATTTGGAAAACTTCGGTGTGTCCTTTGGCCAAAAAAATCCGCTACGAACTGCGGCAGCGGCATTTTTCCGGGGATTTTATTTGCGTTTATAGCATCGAAAATACTGCGCCCAAGCAAATAGCTAGCGAATTTAACGGCACTTTTGCCCCTTTAACCGCTAGCTTTGGCCAACATTTAGCCGCGCTGGTGCTCAATCATGCTCTTAAAGATGAAGTAGGGTGATGTGACAAGCTTCTCGGGGGATTGAGTAGGGCGTTTCAACCATCTTCTCGCAGAGTAGTTAGTATGGTGATGCAACAAGCTTGACGGGGAGGTGATGCAACGCGCGGTCCCCGAGTGATTTTAATCGGCTAAGTTAATTTTCAAAATGTGATTAAAATAGTATCGAGGGGGGAAAGCCATCTCGGTACTATTTTGCCATTAAATCTGCACTTCTTTGTCTCGGCAAAATCACTCGATGACCGTGGAGATAAAGTAGGGGCGTGCAACCAGCTTGACGGGGGGTAGTAAGTTTGGAGACGCAACCAGATTTTCGCAAACTCGCAACAGCTAGTTTGTAGAGAGGTCGGAAGCAACGCGTGCCGCATTAATTAACCATTAACAATTAACAATTAACAATTAACAACTAATCAAACCACCGTAAGTATTTCGGGACCGTTTTTGGTGATGGCGATGGTATGCTCGTATTGCGCTGATAGGGAGCCATCGACGGTAAGCACTGTCCAACCATCATCTAGGGTTCTCACCCGCCAATCTCCAGCGTTAATCATAGGCTCAATGGTGAAAACCATGCCTTCGCGAATCACTGGGCCAGGGCGATTTTGCCTATAATGCAACACCAAAGGCTCTTCGTGGAACTGTCTGCCAATACCATGACCGCAATAATCTCTCACCACCGTAAAATCTCTTTCCGTGGCTATATCTTCAATCACTGCACCAATATCGCTAATGCGCGCTTGGGGCAAAGCGCAAACTTCTATGCCTGCATCTAAGCAATCTAGGGAGCATTGCATCAACTCTTTAGCTTCTTCGGAAATTTCGCCCACGGCAAAAGTCGCTGAACAGTCCCCATGATAGCCTTTAAGCTGCGAAGTTACATCTATATTAATAATATCGCCTTTTTTGAGCACATAATTATCGGGAATACCGTGGGTTACCACATCATTTACCGAAGTGCAAACCGATTTGGGAAAGCCATTGTAATTAAGTGGGCTAGGCACCGCACCATGTTTTACAGTATAATCATGCACAAAAGTGTTAATTTCATCGGTGGTAATACCAGGTTTTACCATTTCTCCAGCCAACTGTAAAATCTCCGCTGATAAACGACTACTATCTCTTATCAAAGCGATCTCTTTGGCCGACTTTATTCTAATTCTCGACATAATATTTCTAATCCGTGTTATTAGCACTGAATTCCGTCCAATAATATTTATCCAATAAAAAAGCTAACAAATCTTTATCTCCATCTTCATCTACCAACTGGTCAATTAGTGGTAAATAGCGATGAAATCTATCTCTCTTTTTTTGCCCTAAACTGCGTTTTTCTCTTTCCAACAAAGATATTACTCTTTGACGCATACGGCTAGACAGTTTCTCGTCATCAAAGGGAGGCATTTTGATAAATTGAATACCAAAATCTGCAGCAGTTCTTTGAAGTTCCAGCTCTTCCACTGGACTAATCAAAGAAATAGCCACGCCGCTACGCCCTGCTCGAGCGGTACGCCCAGAGCGATGCACATAAACTTCATGGTCATCGGGGTGATCAAATACAATCACATGGCTCACATGGGTTATATCTATGCCTCGCGCCGCTACATCCGTAGCTATCAAAATTTTCAACTTAGACCTGCGAAAGCGGTTTAAAATAATTTCCCGTTGTTTTTGATTAATATCCCCGCTTAAAGCCCCAGAATTAAATCCATAATTGTTGAGCACTTGTTCTAAATAGTGCACATCCCGCTTGGTATTGCAAAAAATAATACAGGATTCCGGATTTTCCCATTCTAAAATCTTCACCACCAAAGAATCTTTTTCCATGGTGTCGCACATATAGTAGCGATGCTCCAAATTATGAGCAATTACCTGGTCGTAGCTCAGCGAAAGGAAGTCCGCGTCGGAACGCTGAAATTCCCGCGCCAAACTGCGCACAGTTTGGGGAATAGTAGCTGAAAACATTTGCACGCACAGCTGTTTGGGCAAATAGCGTTGCAGTTTTTGCATATCGGGGTAAAAGCCCATGGAAAGCATTTCATCGGCTTCATCTAAAATCAAGTCGCGAATGCTCAAGAAATCCACATTTCCCCGCTGAGCGTGATCTAACAAGCGTCCCGGCGTGGCGACAATAATATGCACTCCATGGCGCAAAGCGCGTAGCTGAGCATCGTAGCCCACGCCGCCAAAAATAGCCACTGATTTGATTTGCGTATGGGCGGCTAGTTTTACAATCTCTTCGTTTACTTGGGTAGCTAACTCTCGGGTGGGAACTAAAATTAAAGCTTGGGGAAATACATGATCTTGCTCAATTACTTGCAGCAATGGTAGCACAAAAGCCCCAGTTTTGCCAGAGCCAGTCTTAGATTGTATAAGCATATCTCGACCAGCTAACATATAAGCCATGGCTTTGCGTTGTACAGGCATTAGTTCATTCCAACCCAAGTTGCGCAAAGTTTCTTGCTGTTCAGCAGATAAGTCGTCGAATTTTACATCGGGGAGCTTGTTTTCAGGCTCAATAATTTTAATAGGTGTTAAAAAAGGATTTTCAGAATCCGGGGAAGAATTTTCTTCGTTTGTACTCATGTTGTCTTCTTGTAAATGTGTAATACTTCTATAAAGTTAGAAAAAAAGGAAAAAACCGCAGAAACTGCGGTTTTTCGAGAAGTTTAATTTTTATTTTCGCAAATAGCCAATCTTTTTAGTGATGATTTCTTTGGTTTTGCGTTGGGAGTCAACTTTTATGGAGTTCTTGCTAACTTCACCTTTTTCATTATAAATGGTCAGATCTTTTAGTGCTGTAGAAATGCTTGTGGTGGTGATTTTGGCAATAATAACTCCACTAGCTACCGCTCTACCGTGCTGAGTAGTTAATCCTTTCTTTTTATCAGGTTGCCACATCAAAGAAAAGTCTGTTATCCCCTCGCTACCAATTTGTTTGGGGTCATCTATGATTAGTGTAGCAACCTTTTTGCTAATAAATTGTCCCATTTGATCAAAGAAGTGGGTTTGCACTTTAATTTCCGTGGACCAAGCCATTTTTCCATCAATTAAAAAGCCTTCTAAGGGAGTTCCAGAACTATCCACTCCGTTGAGCATAGGAAGTTGTACGCTAATGTTAATAAGCATAGTACCTTGCAAATCTTTGGCTTTAATTTCATCATTGGTGTGCATATCAGTAAAGGTTCCTTGGTCTTTAGAACCTATTAATACACGGAAGTCTTTTTCAATGTCAAGGCTATCGGCAGGAGGCGGTAGCTTTTTAGTTTTGTTGAGATCAATTAAGGGATCAGATATGGAAATATCTACTTTAGTTGCCGGTTCACGGAAGCCACCCACTCTTACATAAGGATTGTCTTCGTGAGCGCCATTGTTGTTCATATCTCGAACGCCGCCTTGGGCTTCAGGAGAGAAACGCACGGAGTCACCGCTTAATATGCGGTTTTCCACCGATGAGCTTAAAGTTATGGTGTAAATATTATTGTTATTCTTTTTAGACTTTTCGTTGGTGCGTTTAGATTCTAGTTCGTCGTCGCGTTTTACCAAAAACCAATCATCAGAAACGCTAGCACCTAAGGGTTCAGAAGCTCGGAAATAAGATATGTCAATATCTTTAGGGTCCACCCACATTTCTAAAATAACTGGTCCCACACGATCTTCAATGCTCAAAATGCGTTCAGTGGGTCGCCCATCAAAACGACCTGAAAACTTCATGGAACCTTCGCCATTGGGGCCACTTCCTGCAGTGTGTCCAAAGGGTAGGGGTTGGCGCAAATCTATAATCCATTGGTCTAAACCATTGTGTTTATTGATAGTAACAAAATTAGTTAGACCAGGGTTAATACTGTCAATTCTCAAGAACAAAGTGTCTTCGTCATTGCTACCCCATACAATTTGCATAGTACCAAATTGCTGATCTTTGGGAATAATATCGGGATAAACCATGGTTAATTGATCGGCACGACCGTCGCCATCGGTATCCTCTATCCATACTCTAGGCATCACAGGAACTCTAAACTGTAAAGTTACGGTATCACTAAAAAACTCATTAAATAGTGGATCTATATATGTTACTATAAGTTTAGGGTCCAAAGATTGCTCTAGTTGCTCTTGCATATTTGAAATATTGGTAAATAAGTTGGTGGCTCCGTTGCGCAAAGCGGTATTGCTACCCACTGGACTGCCGTTGCCCCACAATATACTGAAAGGTGCTTCTTGACCAGTAACTCCCACATCTTCAATTTTTACAATAATCTGATCTATTCCTAATGTGTCGCCATCAAAATTAACCTTAGGCTTTTGATAAATAAGCACTTCGGCGTCCATAAAGTCGCGTTTATCGTTGGGGTTAACCCAGGATATTAGTATAGTATCGTGGGCAGCAACTAATAAAGTAGAGTCGTTTATTCCAGAAACAATTGGATTACCTATCATATCAATAGGGGCTACATTTACGGGAACTTTGCCGGCGTATTCTCCTGGGCTTTTGTTGCCAGGGAACTGAACTTCTATAAAATCTCCCGTACGCTTAGAAATTAGCTGGAAAGTTCCTGAGCTGTCCCCTCGATGGGTGGCAGCAGTTAAAAGAATATCTAGGTTTCTTAAATTATTTGGTGAAATTATGGGAGTACTGGCAAAGCTACTTCCAGGGCTAAGTTTAGGGTTTACAAGTTTATTTATTGACAAAGTATTGAAGACTGCACATTCCACTACAAAATAGTTATTGGTGGGGATTACGCCTTCGGGGGCGACATCTCCGCTTACATTAACATTGAAAGAGATTACGCGATTGCGGGTGATACCTTCATCATCTTCATAAGCCACATTAAAAGTGATGTTATTTATACCTGGTTCCAAAGGGATAGGAGTATTAAAGTTGGTTTGATAACCACCTAAAGCATCTTTTTCTACAGACGAAGCTTTGTATGACTTGTCACCGTTTTCAATGGTTAATCCCGTAGGATTACTGCGATGAATGATAGTATTCACAATATTGCGCATTACAGTGTTCAAAGCTGCGGTATCTTGACCATTTACTCCGTAGGAACTACCACCAGTTTCGTTGGCTAAACGAGCTAAAGTTTCTCCTTGGGCATCGGGGTCTTCGTTGATAAATATGCCATAAATAGGGGGGAATTTGCCTGGTTCAGGTCTGTAATTTTCTTTGATAACATCAAAAGGCTTGTTAACATCATGAGGGCGACCATCGGAAATGAAAATCACGGAATAATCTATGACTACATCCCCAGGATCATGGTTATTGATGAAGTGCTTAGCTCTTTCTAGGGGAGAGTGGTAGTTTGTACCAGTATGACAAAGATTTTGTATGGGACTGCGTAGAGAGTCTAACCACAGGTTCATAGTAGCATTAGTAAACTCCATAAAATCTTGGGAAACCAGTTGGGCAGCATTGGTGTTAACAGGGTAGTCTGAGCTTTCACAGCTTCTTACACCACTTCCCTCTAATTCCAAATCAATATCTTCGGCAAAATCTATATATGCAAACCAGCCCACACCATCTTTGGCTCCCGAAGCTTCATAAATGTAGCTAAGGGCATCTCTGGCAATTTTAGATCTATAACCGTAGGGGTCACCAATGGTTGCACTAGCTCTATCCACGCTCATACTACTGGACTGATCCATGATAACTATTACCCCAGGGATCCTTTTGGTGGAGCTCTCCATGGGACATATAGAAAGACCATCATCACCAATTACGGTAACATTAGATGGTACATTTATAGTTTGACCATTAATTTGATTTAAGTCCAAGCACTTAATGCCAGGAATAGGCCCGTCGCTTTGCGGACCTCTTAAATTACAAGTTTGCCCTTGGACAAGCCCCAATGCCCCCAAGAGTGCTATACAAACTAATAAAGATTGTAAACGCATTTTCACCTCTACACAGTAAATTTATCCAATAATTATTGTTATACCCTATACATAATCTAATTCATTATATTCCAAATTGTTCTAAAAAATTTTCTTGTGTTGATGATTTTACAATGAAAAGTGATATAATACTAGCGTGCGTGTTGTTTATAAATCAAAATTTCGTACAAAATGCGCCACAATAGCAAAGGCAGAAGCCACATTTAGACTGTTTTTACGACCGTGCATGGGAATATAAATCTTAGCATCGCATCGCTCCAAAATCTTTGGAGCCACTCCTAGTTCTTCATTACCCAAAAGCAACAATCCCTGCTCTGGCCAGGCAAAATCTTCTAAAACTTGAGCATCGGGTGTGAGTTCAAGAGCCACCACGCTTTGCCCCGCTTTTTGCGCCCCAGCAATGCAATCCAAGGGCGAATCCCACCTCTGCACGGGCATCCATTGCTCCGCACCACGAGCCGCACTACGCAAAGCTTTATGCTCCAAATGCGCCGTATAACCGCTGCAATGCAGTTTTCCCCAACCCAAGCAATCCATGGTGCGCAAAATAGCCCCCACATTGTGCGCCGAGCGTAAATTGTGGGCCAAAACATCCCAAGTTAGGGGAGGATTAATGGCTTTTTCGCGGTCGCCATCAGAAAGCCCCAACAAAACATCTCGCTCCGGCCCCAGTCCTGCCAAACTCCGCCAGTGAAAATAAAAATCTTTTAAAATATTGAGCTGTAATTGTTGGGGATTAATAAGAAATTCGGGCTTTCGCAGCCAATGCACCATCTCATTGTACAGTTGCGCAGCACTTAACCAATCTTTCCCCAAACGCAAAATGATAACCCGCAATAAATCTGCGCACTTTTTTGCCTGGGCTTTGGGGGGCAAATTCCTAAATTTTTGGGGTGGGAGACCCATTTATTGCAAATATCCCACTTTTACCAAGACCAAAAGCGCCACGCCCAGGGCAATTCTATACCAGGCAAAAGGCTTAAAGTCTTTGCTTTGCACCCATTTTAGCAACCAAACCACGCTGGCCCAAGCGGTAACCGTGGCCACCACAAAAGCTACCAAGACTTCTAAATTCCACATTTGCGCCAACTGCTCAGCTCTATACGCATCGAAAAGCTCTTTGCCTCCGGCGGCGAGCAAAGTGGGGATTCCCACCAAAAACGAAAAGCGCACTGCCACTGGTCGCGAAACTCCCAGCATCATGGCCGCCATAATGGCCGCTCCACTGCGCGAAGTCCCCGGAAAAACCATGGCTAAAACTTGCCCCGCGGCCACCGCCACCGGCAGAGCCCAAGTGGTTTTATCCGTTAAAGTCCGGTGGGCGCTTTGGCGCTCTACCCAAAAAATCACCACTGCGCCAACAATGGCGGCCCAAGCCACGGGAATCACCGTGCTAGGAAGCTCCCAGCCCAGCTTTTTGGCGGTTAAACCACACACCCCCGTAATCCCAAAACTCACCGCAATTTTGAGAATCTCATCTTGGGCATCTTTGTTTTGCCAACGACTAAATAAATCCCATAAATACTTGCGATAAACCCAAACGCAGGCCAAAATCGGGCCCATTTGGATAGCGATATTAAAAACCTGCGATTGCTCAGCTTTCATCAAAGCTTGGGCAATTAAAAGATGACCTGTGGAAGAAACTGGCAGAAATTCAGTTAATCCTTCAACAATTCCATTAATAATAGCTTGAAACATAATGTCAAAGATACAATCTCTTTCTATTTTAGTACTATGAATAAACAAGTTTTTGAAAAAATATTTAGTTACCTAATTCAAGGTTTATTGGCCATATTGCCCTTGACTATCACCTTTTTGGTGTTGAAGTTTGTTTTTGGTATCTTAAAAAGCGTAGTGGCAGGAGTGGTGGTAATATTACCCAGTGCCTTGCGTCAAGCGCCGCAAATGGCTTTTTTAATGGAAGTTATAGCAGCTATTTTGTTGCTGGGAGCGCTGATTCTGTTGGGTTCGGCAGTAAAAACCGTTATAGGTAAATACCTGCTCGATTTTATTGATAAAGCCGTGGAACATATACCCATAGCGCGTGCTATTTATAGAGGAACGCGCCAGGTAATTGAATTGGTAACCGGCGATGAACAACGCAAAATGATGATGCGCCCCGTGTGGGTGGAATACCCCCAAAAAGGCACCTGGGCCGTGGGTTTTAATACCGGTGAATTAGAATACGCCGACTTTGTGGACAGCGACGAAAGGCAATTCTCCATATTTATCCCCACCACTCCAAACCCCACTTCGGGCTGGCTATTTGTGCTCCCCGAAAGCAAAATTCGCCCCTGCGATATGAACGCTGAAGATGCCATTAAATTCTTATTGACTGGCGGCGTGGTGAAAAGTCCATCCATGTACCATCCCAAAACCGATTCTAAGCCTCCTTCAGCAGAAACACCCATAATACTGCCATGATTTTAGCGGTAGTACCCAGCGAAATCGAGTTTGCGCAACTGGCGCCGGCCATAGAACAATGCGGTTGGCAAGGGCGACAAATAGGGGTGGGTATTTACGATTCAGCACGAGGGCTTTTGGCATTCCTAGAACAAAGCGTCGGGAATAAAGAGCAAAACGGTGGAATTTTACAGCAAAATATCAGTGCGGTGCTTTTGATGGGTATCGCAGGAGCCTACCCCGAAAGCGGTTTAAATATAGGTGAAATAGTGCGGGTGGATTCAGCACTACTGGGCGATATAGGAGCCCGTGCAGCCAGCGGAGAGAAAATTCCGGGAACGCAAATAGGTGCATCCAATAAAAAGCAAAAATCTTCACCTTTGAGCCAAGCGCCTGGTGTTTTATTAGAGAAATTAACTTCATTGGCTAGCGCAACATCGCTGACGGTGGTTTCTGCCACAGGCACCGCCCAAGAAGCTCAGGAACGCTACGCCCAAGACGCTCCCACCATCGAAGAAATGGAGGGATGCTTATTGGCCTTATATTGCGAGTTTTATAAAATTCCCTTTTACCATGTTCGGGCAATTTCTAATATGGTGGGCCCGCGAGATTTAAAATCTTGGCGCATGGACTTGGCTTTGGCAAACTTAAATTTATGGATTCGTGGAGAATGGCATGGCTAAAAGCTTTAAAGTGGGGATTTCTCCTTGCCCCAATGACACTTATATTTTTGAAGGCTGGGCTTTGGGGCATAGTACGCAGAAATTAGCCATGGAAACGCATTTTGCCGATGTGCAAACTTTAAATGAAATGGCGCAACAGGGCAGCCTCGATGTGCTCAAAGTTTCGGCGGGAGTGCTGCCCTTAATCTTAGAAGAATATGTGGTGCTATCGGCGGGGGGAGCTATGGGCTATGGTTGCGGGCCTTTGTTGCTCGCCCATGGACGCTCCCATTTTGACCCCGATTTGCCCGTGATTTTGCCAGGTCAAAATACCACCGCGGCGGTGTTGTTTAGGCGGTGGTCCGCCGACAAGTTCGGGGAATCTTTTCGGGCAAAGTGCGAATACGCATTTTTCGATGAAGTTTACCGCCGATTGCAAAGCGAATCGCAAAGCCAAGGCGTGGTTATCCACGAACATCGTTTTACCTATGCCCAGCACGGCTTAAACTTGGTGGCCGATCTGGGGCAGCATTGGGAAGAAGCTACCCAAAGCCCCATCCCACTGGGAGTAATCGTGGCAAAGCGCAGCTTAGGGACCCAAGTTTGCGCACAAATCACCGCCGAAATCCAGCACAGCCTACGCTGGGCCCAGCAACGCGCTTCGCTGAGTTCTCCCTGGATAGCTTCCCATGCGCAGTGCATGGATCCTGAGGTGATGGAGCAGCATATTAGCATGTTCGTCAATGAATTTTCCATGCACATAAGCACCGCCGGCCAACGCGCTTTGCAAGAACTGCTGCACTATTCTACTGGCGATGCTGAGATGCCCGAAATAATGGTTAATGATTAATGGTAAATGGTTAATAATCTGGCACGCGTTGCTCACGGACCCGAGCTACGGTCATGGAAGAGAGTAACTACTCCCCGCGAAGCTTGTTGCATCACCCTACTTAATCCCCCGAGTTACGGTCATCGAGGAAAGTAGCTAGTAGTTAGCCCACGGTCCCCGGGTGTTTGCAAGTATCAGAGCTTCCGGGCTCTTCGCCGACCGGCTTATACAGGT
>LSQX01372801.1_pt1 | contig 21574 bp, 19 predicted proteins | sample 654561 | NCBI WGS metagenome assembly LSQX01 (sample SAMN04489861, study PRJNA283612) | anaerobic digester metagenome | isolation source: 4 biogas reactors fed with cattle manure at either 37C or 55C with and... | place: Denmark: Kongens Lyngby | collected 2014 | reverse complement strand
CGCAGGAGACCGCCCAGGTCGGCGTTTTCGGTCAGCGCCTGTACGGCCCGGGTGGGCAGGGGAAAGAGTCCCGGCCGCACCTGAAGTGATGGCTGCCATGGTCCCGGAGGCATGGCCAGGCTGCGACTGGGGTCCGCTGGCAGATGCTGCTGCAGGGTAATCAGCAGGTTGAGTACGCTGGCCTTGAAGTCGGCGCCGGGCAGGGGGTCGGTACCCGGCGGGGTGGCCAGACTGGCCAGCAGGGGCAGCAATCGGGTCAGAGGTGGCAGGTTGACTGCTGCCGGCGTGTTCTCGGCAGTGCCCTGACTGGGAGCCGCATTGCCTGTCGACAGCGCCTGCTGCAACTGCTGCAGGCTGGCCTCCAGGAATATGCCGCTCTGGCGGATCGCCTGGGCGACTCCGGCCGGGGTCGCCAGATGCTCCGGTGTGGCTACATGCTTGAGCACCTGCTGCATGCTGGCCTGCAGCAGCGGCGGCAGATCGGGCAGGCTGGCCAGTCTCTCCAGGGTACGCAGCATGGGAGTGGCAGGTGCCTGGTCAGGCAGGGTCATGCGCATGCCCTGGAGCAGATCGAGCTGGCGTACCTGCTCGCTGGCACTGCTCAGGCGCAGGGCGCCATTCTCCACCGCAGCGGTGAGCAGGGTGCCCGGGGGTTGCGGACGGCTGCTGTCCAGACTGAGCAGGGCGCCGGCAGCCGGCCCCTGCAGCAGTCGGGCAAGCAGGGCAAAGCGGTTCTGCTCGCCGGTCACTGGCTGGCTGTCCATCACCCGGGCCTGAAGCAGGGTGCCGTTGGGAAACAGCTGGGGATCGAGCCGGGTCAGGGTAGGCGGCGCTGCGCCTGATTCGGCCGGGGGTGCCAGTACCGCCAGCAGGCGCACCGGGCTCAGTGCCTGGACCCTGAGTTCGGTCCCGGCCGGCAGCGGCTGCGGGCTGCGGACGCTGACCTCAACCGGTGCCGCGTTGGCTCGGGCCAGGCGCAGCAGCAGCTCGAACTGACCGTCCCGCGGCCTGTTCTGGAGTACCTCGGCGCTGGCGCTTTCACCGGGCGCCAGGGTCGCTGCGGCAATCAGACGCAGAAGCTCCAGGGGCACTGCCGCGGCCGTGGCCGGTGCGCTGGAAGGCCCGGTCCTGAGGCTGTTGAGCGGGATGGATGACAGCTTTATGTCCGGCGTCATGTATGTCACATATTGATGTAAATCAGACCCATATGGGCAGGGGGCCAATGTATAATGGCGCCAGATTGATACGGGTGTTCGATGTACCTGAGTATAGCGGCAGAACACCGGTAAACATGAGTCATCCGCCCCGGCGGTCTGGAGTGAAGGTGAAGCCACTGCCTGTTGAGCTGGATGGTCTGGCGTGCGAGCGTGACGAGCGCGAACTCTTCGCCTCCCTGTCCCTGCGCCTGGAGCCCGGCGAGGTGCTGCAGGTCGCCGGCCCCAACGGGTCGGGCAAGACCAGCCTGCTGCGGATCATGGCCGGGCTGCTGCCACCCTCGGCGGGTGACATGCGCTACGGCGGCAATTCGGTCTACCATGGCGCAGGCCGGGAAGACTGGCGCCGGCAGCGGCTCTATATCGGCCATGCACCTGCCATCAAGGGCGCGCTGACCGCCGAAGAGAACCTGGCCTGGCTCTGCGCCCTGAGCTCCCCGGTCGGCACCGAGCAGATCTGGCAGGCGCTGGAGCAGGTCGGCCTGCGGGGATTCGAGGATGTTCCCTGTCATAATCTGTCCGCCGGCCAGAAGCGCCGCGTTGCACTGGCCCGTCTGTATCTTGAACAGCATCCGGTCTGGATTCTGGACGAGCCCTTCACCGCCATCGACAAGGCCGGGGTGACGGCACTGGAAAATCACATCATGGCGCACGCACAGCAGGGTGGGATGGTGATCATGACCACCCACCATGGCCTCGACCATCTGCCCGGCGTGCGTTGTCTGGATCTGGGGCAGGCGAACTGATGCGGCGCATCATCTGGTTGTTGTTCTGTCGCGAATGGCGGCTGGCCTGGCGGCGTCCCGGTGACCTGCTCAATCCGCTGGTGTTCTTTGCCCTGGTGGTGAGCCTGTTCCCCCTGGCGGTCGGACCGGAACCCTCCATGCTGAGGGCCATGGCCCCCGGGGTAATCTGGGTGGCGGCCCTGCTGGCAACCCTGCTGTCTCTGGATGGCCTGTTTCGCAGTGATTACGAGGACGGGTCCCTGGAACAGTGGGTGCTGTCGCCGCATCCGCTGGAACTCATGGTGCTGGTCAAGGTGCTGCACCACTGGATGGTTTCGGGTCTGGCAATGGTGCTGCTGGCGCCGCTGTTCGGCATGATGCTGGCGCTGCCGGCGTCGGTATTGCCGGTGCTGGTCCTGACCCTGCTGCTGGGTACCCCGATACTCAGCCTGCTCGGCGCGGTGGGCGCGGCACTCACCGTCGGTCTGAAGAGTGGCGGGGTTCTGCTGGCGCTGCTGATTCTGCCGCTGTATATACCGGTACTGATCCTCGGTACCGGCGCCATGGATGCGGCCCTGCAGGGCATGCCGGTGACCGGGTTCATGCTGTGGCTCGGCTGTCTGGCGGTGCTGGCAATAACTCTGGCACCCTTTGCCATCGCAGCCGGATTGCGTATTGGAGTAAGTGAATGAATGCTCAGGCGGGTAAGGCATGAAGTGGACCTTCTTCCATAAACTGGGTTCGCCCAAGTGGTTCTATGATATCAGCGGGCGCTGGCTGCCGTGGCTTGCCGTGGCGTCCGTGCTGCTGCTGGCGGTGGGCTCGGTCTGGGGGTTGTTCTTCGCGCCCCAGGATTACCAGCAGGGCAACAGCTTCCGGATCATCTACATCCATGTGCCGGCGGCCTTCGTTGCCCAGTCCTGTTACATCATGCTGGCGGTGGCCGGGGTGGTCAGTCTGGTCTGGCGCATGAAACTGGCTGACGTGGCGCTCAAGTGCGCTGCGCCTATCGGCGCCTGGATGACCTTCGTGGCGCTGCTTACCGGCGCCATCTGGGGCAAGCCGACCTGGGGTACCTACTGGGTCTGGGATGCGCGTCTGACCTCCATGCTGATCCTGCTGTTCCTGTACTTCGGGGTCATTGCCCTGGGGCAGGCGATCAGCAACCGGGATACGGCGGCCAAGGCCACCGCGGTGCTGGCGATAGTCGGCACGGTGAACATTCCGATCATCAAGTACTCGGTGAACTGGTGGAACACCCTGCACCAGCCGGCCACCTTCAAGCTCACCGAGAAGCCGGCCATGCCCGTGGAAATGTGGCTGCCGCTGCTGCTGATGGTGCTGGGCTTCTATGCCCTGTTCACCGTCAGCCTGTTCATGCGCATGCGCCTGGAAGTGCTGCAGCGTGAACACAAGACGCGCTGGGTTCGCGAGGCGCTGGAGAAGATGTCATGAGCGGTCTGAGTGAAATTCTGGGTATGGGCGGGCATGGCGTCTACGTCTGGTCCTGCTACGCCATTACCCTGGTGGTACTGGCGCTGAACGTGGTGCAGCCCTGGCTGGCCCGCCGGCGCCTGGTCAATCAAGAGGCGCGTCGTCGCCGTCGGGAGGTGATGTAAATGCATCCGCAGCGCAAGAAACGCCTGATACTCGTCCTGCTGGTCCTGCTCGGAGTGGGGGTGGCCGTGGCGCTGGCCCTGGGCGCCCTGCGCCAGAACATCAACCTGTTCTACACGCCCACCGAGATCGCCAGCGGCGTCGCGCCGCAGGATGCACGCATCCGTGCCGGCGGCATGGTGGTGGCCGGCAGCCTGAAGCGCTCGGCCGATTCCCTTGATGTGGTCTTCGATGTCACCGACGGCGCCGAGCAGGTGACCATCACCTACAGCGGCATACTGCCGGACCTGTTCCGTGAAGGGCAGGGCATTGTCGCCCTGGGGCGCCTGAACGAGGACCGCGTGCTGGTCGCCGATGAAGTGCTGGCCAAGCACGATGAGGAATACATGCCGCCGGAGGTGGCCCAGGCCCTGGACAAGGTCGAACACATGAAAGTGGATGGCGTCTATACGCCGCCCGCCAACTGATCCGGAGGCCGAATGATTCCCGAACTTGGACAGGTCGCGCTGATCATCGCCCTGGCGGTGGCAGTACTGCAGGCGACCATTCCCCTGTACGGGGCCTGGAAGGGTGACACCCTGGCCATGAGCTTTGCCCGCCCGGCGGCGCTGGCACAGTTCATGTTCGTGCTGTTTGCCTTCCTGTGTCTGATACAGGCCTTCCTGGCCGATGATTTCAGCGTGACCTACGTGGCGCTGAACTCCAACTCGGCGCTGCCCTGGTACTACAAGGTCAGTGCCGTATGGGGCGGGCACGAGGGGTCGCTGCTGCTGTGGGCGATGATCCTGGCGGCCTGGACCTTCGCCGTGGCGATCTTCTCCCGCGATCTGCCGGAGGAGATGTTCAGCCGGGTGCTGGCGGTGATGGGCATGATCAGCATCGGCTTCCTGCTGTTCATGCTGATGACCTCCAACCCCTTTGATCGGCAGCTGCCGTTCTTCCCCGAGGACGGCCGCGACCTCAACCCGCTGCTGCAGGATTTCGGTCTGATCGTCCATCCGCCGATGCTGTACATGGGCTACGTCGGCTTCTCGGTGGCCTTCGCGTTTGCCATCGCCGCACTGCTCGGCGGCCGACTGGATGCCGCCTGGGCGCGCTGGTCGCGGCCCTGGACCATAGTCGCCTGGGCCTTCCTCGGTCTGGGCATAGTGCTGGGCTCCTGGTGGGCCTACTATGAGCTGGGCTGGGGCGGCTGGTGGTTCTGGGATCCGGTGGAGAACGCCTCCTTCATGCCCTGGCTGGTCGGCACCGCGCTGATCCATTCGCTGGCGGTGACCGAGAAACGCGGCGTGTTCAAGAGCTGGACGGTATTGCTGGCCATCGCGGCCTTTTCCCTGAGCCTGCTCGGCACCTTCCTGGTGCGCTCCGGGGTGCTGACCTCGGTGCATGCCTTCGCCACGGATCCCGAGCGCGGCGTGTTCATTCTCGCCTTCCTGCTGGTGGTGGTCGGCGGTTCCCTGACCCTGTACGCGGTCCGTGCGCCCGTGGTCAAGAGCCGGATCGGCTTCGCCCTCTGGTCGCGGGAAACCTTCCTGCTGATCAACAACGTGATCCTGGTGGTGGCCACCCTGATGGTGCTGCTCGGGACCCTGTACCCCATGGTGCTGGATGCGCTGACCGATACCATGGTCTCGGTCGGGCCCCCGTACTTCAATGCGCTGTTCGTGCCGCTGATGGTGGTGCTCATGCTGGCCCTGGGTGTCGGTGGCATCAGCCGCTGGAAGGACACGCCGGTCAAGTGGCTGGTCAGCATGCTGAAATGGGTGCTGGTGCTTGCCGCCCTCGGCGCGGTGGGGCTGGCCATCTGGGTCGGTGATCACCATCTGGCGGTGGGCAGCATGCTGTTTCTGGTGCTCTGGGTTACCGGCAGCGCCCTGCGCGACATCCTCGACAAGACCCGTAACAAGGGTCTGCTGCGTGGCGTGCGGGCTCTGCCGCGCAGCTACTGGGGCATGGTGCTGGCCCACGTGGGTATCGCGGTCTGCGCCGTGGGCGTGGTAGGCGCCAGCCTGTTCGACAGTCAGCGCGACCTGCGCATGGTTCCCGGTGACAGTCTGGAGCTGGGCGGCTACCGCTTCCTGTTCCAGGGCTCGACCCACCGGGAAGGCCCGAACTGGATTTCCGATCAGGGCATCATCGAGGTCTACCGCGGCGAGCGCCGTATCACCACGCTGCGGCCGGAGAAGCGTCTGTATACCGTACAGAACATGCCGATGACCGAGGCGGGCATCCATCCCGGCCTGACCCGCGACCTGTTCGTGGCAATGGGCGAGCCGCTGGATGCGGAGAACAGGGCCTGGGCCATCCGTGTGCATATCAAGCCCTTCGTGCGCTGGATCTGGGGTGGCGGTCTGATGATGACCCTCGGCGGTCTGCTGGCTGCCACCGACAAACGTTACCGCCTGCGGGCACGCCAGCGTCGCACCGCGCCGCAGGCGGCAAGAGTGGAGGCTGTCTGATGCGTCGACCCTGGATGCTGATTCCGCTGATCCTGTTTCTCGGGCTCGCCGGGCTGTTTCTCAAGACCCTGTACGACAAGAAGAACCTGCAGGATCTGGCGATCGATCCCAGCGCCCTGCCGTCGGCGCTGATCGGCAAGCCGGTACCGGCCTTCGCCTTGCCATCCCTGGACGAGCCGGGACGCACCCTGACCGAGCAGGACTTCCGGGGTGAGGTGGCTCTGGTCAACGTCTGGGCCACCTGGTGCCCCACCTGTCGCGCCGAGCATGCGATGTTCAACAAGCTGGCCAGCCAGGGGGTGACCATTCACGGGGTCAACTACAAGGACAACAGCGAGGCGGCTCGGCGCTGGCTGGAGGAGCTGGGCAATCCCTACCAGCTCAATGTCGAGGACCCGCAGGGCAGTCTGGGCATCAACCTCGGCGTGTATGGCGCCCCCGAGACCTTCCTGATCGATGCCGACGGGGTCATCCACTACAAGTACATAGGTGCGGTGGATGAGCGGGTCTGGGCCGATCAGCTCGGTCCTCGCTATCAGGCCCTGCTCGAGCAGGCCTCCGGAGGTCAACCATGAGATGGCTCTGGTTGCTGGTACTGGCGCTGATGGCGCCCCTGGCACTGGCTGCGATAGATACCTACGAGTTCGACACCGAGGAGCAGCGTCAGCGCTTCTATCAGTTGAGCAGCGAGCTGCGCTGCCCCAAGTGTCAGAACCAGAACATCGCCGACTCCGATGCGCCCATTGCCATGGACCTGCGCCGGGAAGTCTACCGGATGCTCAATGAGGGCAAGGACAACGAGGAGATCGTCGATTTTCTGGTGGCGCGCTACGGCGAGTTCGTGCGCTACAAGCCCGCGCTGACGCCGGCCACGGCGATCCTCTGGTTCGGTCCGGCGGCCATGCTGCTGGCCGGTTTCATCGTGCTGCTGGTCATGCTCCGCCGGCGCCAGAAGGCGCTGCGTGAGGCGGCTGGCAAGAGCCTGAGCCAGGACGAGCAACGACGTCTGCAATCCCTGCTGGAAAGAGAAGAAGACAGCTGATGACTGATTTCTGGTTGTATGGTGCGCTGCTGATTCTGGCGGGCATGCTTTTTGTACTCTGGCCGGTGTGGAAAATGCGCCGCCAGAACACGGTGGATCGTACCGCCCTGAACGTGGCCCTCTACGAGGAGCGAGTGGCGGAGCTGGCGGCACAGAAGGCCGCCGGTGAGATCACCCCGGAACTGCACGATATCGCCCTGGAGGAAGCCGGCAAGCTGTTGCTGGAGGACACCGCCCGGGCGGATCAGGAGCGGCGTCCGACCCACAGGGGCAGCCCCTGGCCGATCATTCTGGGGGCCGGCGCCATGCCGCTGGTGGTCATTGCGCTGTACATGAGCTGGGGCAACCCGGACGGACTGCAGCTGCTGCGGGAGATGGAAAACGAGCCGGCGCCGGCTGACATCGTCGCCTACATCGACCGCATGGAACGGGTGACCCGGGTGCAGCCGCAGAATGGCGAGGTCTGGTACATGCTGGGCCGCGCCTATCTGATGCAGCAGCGTCCGGCCGAGGCGGAGCGGGCCTTCGGCAACAGTCTGGCCCGTCTCGGGGAAAGCCCCGAACTGCTGGCCCAGCTGGGCCAGGCGCGCTTCTTTGCCAATGGCAATCAGCTGGACAGCGAAGCACGGACTGCACTGAATCGGGCCCTGGAGATGAACCCGCGCGAGCCCACCGCGCTGGGCCTGCTGGGTATTTCCGCCTTCGAGGAGGGCCTGTACCCGGAGGCCATCGGCTACTGGGAACGTCTGCAGGCCGGCATGCCGCCGGACAGCGAGGGCTACAGGGCCATTCAGGGCGGCATCGATCGCGCCCGCGAGCGGTTGGGACAGGATTCGGAGACAGTCTCGCAAGCCCAGGCCGGTATCAGCCTGCGCATCGAACTGGCCGAGGAGCTGGCCGACAGCTACGGTGACGAGGCCGTGGTATTCGTCTCCGCCCGCGACCCCGATGGCCCGCCCATGCCGCTGTTCGCCCAGCGACTGGAGCGCGGCAGCCTGCCGGCTGAACTGGTGCTGGACAGTCGTTACGCCCTGATGCCCGGGGTGCAGATGGAGAACGGTCAGCAGCTGCAACTGAGTGCACGCATATCCCCAGACAGCGATGTGCGCAACGCAGCCCATGCGGCGGACCGCCTCGATGTAACCGTGGGCGAGACAGAGGGCAGGGTGATCCTGGTCATCGACCGCAAGCTGTGATCGGGATCAGGGGCCGGAATCCGGCCCCCTGATCCCCGGCCCCGGCGCGTCATGCCGCCGGCGCCGGGCGCATTTCCTCTTTGGAGAAATCATCCACCTCGATGACCGCCCGGCGTGCCTCCCGCGCGTCGCGCACCAGCTTGGCCTCTTCCGGACTGATCACGCCACTTTCCGCGGCGACCGCCAGATAATCGATGCCTTCGACGTCCTCCAGCTCGCCGGAGCGCAGGGCCTTGGCCAGTCGCTGTTCGACCGGGTCGGCGAGGAGGATTTTTTCCAGGGTGTCGTTGAGCAGGCCGGTGACATCCTCGGGGTCCCGGTTGACATGGCAGCCTTCCAGCAGACGGTCTCGGGCCGGTCCGGGCGTCATCAGCAGTCGGGCAACATGTCGCCCGGTGCGGTCGCTCGGCGGCTTGAGGCGTCGGCCCAACGGGAAGATGATCACCCGCAGGAGCATCCCCACACCCCGGTCGGGGAAGTTCAGCAGCACTTCGTGCATCGCCTGTTCTATCCGTACCAGCAGGTCCTCCACGCCCCAGCAGAGCAGGGGCAGGTCCTCCTCCGGCTCGCCCTGGTCATGGAAATGCTTGAGACAGGCGCTGGCCAGATAGAGAAAGCTGAGCATGTCGCCGAGCCGGGCGGACAGGCGCTCCCGGCGCTTGAGCTCGCCACCGAGCATCAGCATGCTGACATCGGTCAGGGTGGCGAAGGCTGCTGACAGTCGGCTGAGCTGGCGGTAGTACCCGGCCAGATCAACCTGTTCGGCATACCGGGAGGCGCGGCCGCCACCCGCCCGGTCCCGACGCCGACGGCCCAGATGCTCCGGCGTGTCAGCCAGCAGGCCCCCGGTCAGCCCCAGCAGGAGGCTGCCTGCGGCATTGCCCAGGGCGTGCCCGATATGCTGGTAGAGCAGGCGGTCGAACTCGGCGATCGCCTGCTGCTCATCGGGCAGCTGGGTAGCCATCATCTCGCGCAGCACATAGGGATGACTGCGGATGGCGCCCTGACCGAAGATCATCATGCTGCGGGTGAGAATGTTGGCCCCCTCGACGGTGATGGAAATGGGAATGGACTGATAACCCCGACCCAGATAATTCTTCGGGCCCATGCAGATGCCCTTGCCGCCGTGCACGTCCATGGCATCGTTCAGGCACTGGCGCATCCGTTCGGTGATGTGGTACTTGACCACGCCGGACAGCACCGCCGGCTTCTCGCCAAGATCCACCGCACCGGCGGTCATGCGCCGGGCCGCATCCATCACATAGGTGTTGCCGCCAATGCGGGCCAGCGCCTCCTGCACCCCTTCGAACTCCCCGATCGGCAGGTTGAACTGGCGCCGGATGCGGGCATAGGCGCCGGTGGTCATGCTGGCCATCTTGGCTGCGCCGGTGCCTCCGGCCGGCAGGGAGATGGAACGACCCACCGCCAGGCAGTTCATCAGCATCTTCCAGCCATGGCCGATCATGCTCTGGCCGCCGATCAGGTAGTCCATGGGGATGAAGACATCGGTGCCCGAGTTGGGGCCGTTCATGAAGGCGGCGTTCAGCGGGAAATGCCGGCGGCCTATGTTCACGCCGGGGGTGTCGGTCGGGATCAGCGCCAGACTGATACCCAGCTCCTCCTCGCCGCCGAGCAGACCCTCGGGGTCGTACACCTTGAAGGCCAGACCGAGCAGCGTGGCTACCGGCCCCAGGGTGATGTAACGCTTCTCCCAGGTGACCCGCAGCCCGAGTACCTCCTGGCCCTGCCACTGACCACGGCAGACGATGCCCCGGTCGGGCATGGAGCCGGCGTCCGATCCGGCTTCCGGCGAGGTGAGGGCAAAGCAGGGTACTTCCTGGCCGGCGGCCAGACGGGGCAGATAGTACTGTTTCTGTTCATCGGTGCCGTACTGCATGAGCAGCTCGGCCGGCCCCAGGGAGTTGGGTACCATGACCGTGGAGCCGACATCGCCGCTGCGACTGGCCAGCTTCATCGCGATCTGCGAGTGGGCGTAGGCGGAAAAGCCCTTGCCGCCATACTCTTTGGGAATGATCAGGCCGAAAAAGCCGTTGCTCTTGATGAAGTCCCAGACCTGCGGCGGCAGATCCTGCAATTCGGTGGTGATCTGCCACTCGTTGGTCATGCGGCAGAGTTCCTCCACCGGCCCGTCGAGAAAGGCCTGCTCCTCCTCGGTCAGCCGAGGCTGCGAATAACCGAGCAGCCTGTCCCAGTCCGGACGCCCGCTGAACAGCTCACCATCCCACCAGACGGTCCCTGCTTCCAATGCTTCGCGCTCGGTGTCGGAGATGGGTGGCAGTACCTTGCGGAACCAGTGGAACAGGGGGGTGGTGATGCTGCGGCGGCGCCAGTCCGTCATGTTCAGGGGAATGGCGACCCCCAGAAACAGCGCCCAGAGTATCAGGTCCAGCAGCCAGTGCACCGGACCGACCAGGGTCATGGCCAGCAGATAGGCGGCTACAACGACACAGGCATTCAGCAGACTGCTGCGCTTCCAGGCAAGCACAGCGACAATCAGAACCAGGCCCAGCAGCCAGAGCAGGGTCAGCATGAAGCACTCCTTGGGTCATTATTGAAACAACCTCAAGGATAGTCGCTGGGCCGGGGGTGTGCCTGTCAGTACAGGATTTCGCTGCCGGTTGCGTGGCTCAGCTGCGGGCCTGGGACATCAGCAGCTGGCGGGCCTGCTCCCAGTTGAATTCCTCGCCCCGGGCGGTGGCTTCGGCCATGTGTTCATCCAGCAGCTGGTACTGGGCTATCTCCTCATCGGGCATGAAGTGCAGGCAGTCACCGCCGAAGTACCAGAGCAGGTCGCGGGGGATCAGGTGGGCGACCTGGGGGTAGCGGCTGATGACCTGGCAGATGATCTCCTGGCCACTGTACAGGGCGTCCTGATCACCCGCCTCCAGCTGTGCGATCAGCTCTTCGAAGCGTTCCAGAAACAGCTCGTTGCTTTCCTCCGGTACCTGGGCCATGAGCACGGTCTGGGCCCGCAGGGTGTCGAACAGGCTGGTCAACAGGGCGAGGTGGTAGCGGTGATAGGGCAGCTTGGTATTCATGGTAGACTCCTGCAACTGAGGGCGGGAGTCTAGCACCGCCCGTGTCCCGACGGTACCTTGCGACCCCAAACCACCCCGAGGCGATCAATGAACGTACTGCTGTATGCTGCCACGGTGCTGATCTGGGGTACCACATGGATCGCCATCAGCATGCAGACAGGCACCGTCCCGGTACTGGTTTCGGTGTTCTACCGCTTCGCCATCGCCGCTGCGGTGATGCTGCTGGCCCTGCGCCTGAGTGGCCGTCTGCAGAAACTGAGCGGCCCGACCCACGGCTTCTGCCTGCTGCAGGGCGCCTGCGTGTTCGGCTTCAACTTCGTCTGCTTCTATACGGCCAACGCCTATATCAACAGCGGGCTGGAGTCGGTGATCTTCTCCCTGGCGATCCTGTTCAACGCCATCAACGGGGTGATCTTCTTCGGTCAGCGCATCACCCTGCGGCTGCTGCTGGCCAACCTGCTGGGGCTGGCGGGCATCATCAGCCTGTTCTGGCACGACATCACCGATGAGCAGGTATCCAGCGGTACCCTGCTGGGCATAGGTCTGAGTCTGCTGGGGACCTACGGCTTCTCCCTGGGCAACATGATCAGCGTGCGCTTTCAGCGTCAGCAGCAGAATCTGCTGACCACCAATGCCTGGGCCATGGGTTACGGTGCGCTGATCATGCTCAGCCTGGCGCTGCTGACCGGCGCTACCTTTGCCGTGGAGCAGACGCCCGCCTATCTGGGCTCGCTGCTGTATCTGGCGCTGATCGGCTCCATCGTCGGCTTTGCCACCTACTTCTCCCTGGTCGGGCGCATCGGCGCCGGGCCGGCGGCCTATACCACGGTGATGTTTCCGCTGATCGCACTGGGCATGTCCACCCTGTTCGAAGGCTATCGCTGGAGCGGCGCGGCGGTGTTCGGGCTGGGGCTGATCCTGATCGGCAATCTGGTCATGTTCTACCGGCCCGCCGCCAGGGCGTCTGCCACCGCCTGATTCGGCAGCAGCCTATTCGCTGAACAGATCGGCCATCCTGCCGGGCAGCATCGGCGGCGCCAGATGGTGCCGTTCCATCTGCCACCACCCCGGCAGCAACTGGCGCACCCGCGGTTGACCGAAGCGGTCATCCAGCAGCCAGAGCACGCCCTGATCCTCCGGGCTGCGGATCACCCGGCCGGCGGCCTGCACCACCTTCTGCAAACCGGGAAACAGGTAGGCATAGTCGTGACCGTGGCCGAACAGCTGGTCCATGCGGGCGCGGATCTGTTCGGTAACCGGGTTGATCTGGGGCAACCCCAGGGTGGCAATGAAGGCGCCGATCAGCCGCTCGCCGGGGAGGTCAATGCCCTCACCGAAGGCCCCGCCGAGCACGGCGAACCCCACCTGCCGGCTGTCCCCGGTGAAACTGTCGAGAAAGGCCCTGCGCGCTGCCTCGTCCATGCCCGCGGACTGCACCTGCAGCGGAATGCCGGGCCAGTGTGACTGCAGCAGCTCGACCACCTGCTCGAGGTAGCGGTAGCTGCTGAAAAAGGCCAGGTAGTTGCCCGGCCGCTGACGGTACTGCTCGGCAATCAACTGGCAGATCGGCAGCAGGCTGTCGGCCCGGTGCTGGTAGCGGGTGGACAGGTTGCTGACATAGCGGACCTGTAACTGCTCTGGGCTGAAAGGTGACGCCACATCCAGCCAGCGGGTGCCCTCGGGCAGGCCGAGCATGTCCTGCTGGTACCGGGCCGGACTCAGGGTGGCGGAGAACAGGGTGCTGCTGTGCGCGGCGGCAAAACGCCCCCGCAGGAAGGGGGCCGGCAGCAGGTTGCGCAGGCACAGGGTGGACAGCCTGCGGCGTCCATGTCGCCGCAGGCTGATATCGAAGATCGAATGCTCGGCAAAATGCTCGGCCAGGCGGCAGAACAGCAAAGCGTCCAGATAGAAGCGCAGCAGGGCGGCGTCATTGCCCTCGGGCTGCTCGGCCAGATGGTCGGTGATGGCACCGACCAGTTTCTGCAGGCTGAGCATGAACAGGTCCGGCAGCTGCGGCTGCACCTGATAGTCCTGCTGCTGATCGCGCACCAGCTGACGCCAGTGGCGCTCCAGTCGGTCCAGCGCCGGGCCCAGGGCGGCTGGCGCGGTACTGCGCAGGCCGTGCAGACGCTGCTGGTCCAGCTCGGCGCTGTACATGCTGCGTCCGCGCTCGACCAGATTGTGCGCCTCGTCCACCAGCAGCGTCACCCGCCAGTCGTTGACCAGGGTCAGGGCGTGCAGCAGGGCGCTGCTGTCGAAGTAGTAGTTGTAGTCGGCTACCACCACATCGGCCCAGTGGCACAGCTCCTGGCTCAGGTAATAGGGGCAGATGTCATGGGTCAGGGCGATCTCCCGCACCCGCTCCCGGGTCAGCCAGCGCGCCGCCACCGCCACCTGCCGGGCGGCGGGCAGACGATCGTGGAAGCCCCGGGCCAGCGGGCAGGATTCGCCATGGCAGGCGCGCTGCGGATGTTCGCAGGCCTTGTCCCGGGCGATGTGCTCCAGCACCCGCAGGGGCATCTGCGGCTGCCGGGCGTGCAGGGTGGCCAGCGCGTCCAGCGCCAGCTGCCGACCGGGGGTGCGGGCGGTAAGGTAGAACAACCGGTCCAATCGCTGGCCGGGGAAGGCCTTGAGCTGGGGAAACAGGGTGCCCAGGGTCTTGCCGATGCCAGTGGTGGCCTGGGCCAGCAGGGTCTTGCCGTCACGGGTGGCACGGTAGACCTCGGCAGCCAGCTGGCGCTGTCCGGTGCGGAAACTCGGCCAGGGAAACTCCAGTTGCTCGAGGCTGGCGTCCCGGGCCTGGCGGTGCTCGAGCTCCTGCTGCGCCCAGTCGAGGAAGCGTTCGCACTGCAGTTCGAAGAAGTCGCGCAGTTCCCCGGCCCGGAACTGCTCCCGGCAGGCCGTTTCCTTCTGGGTGTTGATGTTGTAGTAGATCACCGCCAGCTCGATCTCCGGCAACTGACGACTGGCGCACAGCAGCCAGCCATAGACCTTGACCTGGGCCCAGTGCAGGCGACGCTGGTTGTCGGCAATGCGTTCGACCTTGCCGCGGTGGGTCTTGATCTCTTCCAGCCGGTTCAGTACCGGGTCATAGCCATCGGCGCGGCCGCTGACCAGCAGTCCGCGGTACTCACCGCTCAGGGCCAGCTCGCTGAGGTAATGCGCGCCACGTCGGCCGGTCACCACCTGATGCCCGGCAATGCCTTCCTGCGGGCTGGGCGCCGGCGTGAAGCGCAGATCCAGGTCGCCCTCGCGGGCGGTGAAGGCGCACAAAGCGCGGACGGCTACGCGATAGTTCATCGAGTCCATTGGACGTAACAGACCTCCACCGGCATCTGGTGGCGGGCACAGTAGTCCAGCCAGCGGCGCTGGTTGTCCTGCAGGCGATCGCCGGGACCCTTGACCTCGATCATCCGGTAGCGCTGCTGCTGCGGCCAGAACTGGATGAGATCCGGCATGCCGGTGCGGTGGGCGCGCAGATCGGCCAGCAGGCGCTGACACCACAGCTGCAGGTGGCGGGCGGGCAGGCAATGCAGGGCCATTTCCAGCAGTTCCTCGGACAGCAGCGCCCAGTTGACGAAGGGCGTCTGGATACCCTGTTTATGTCGCCAGATATGGCGCAGGTGCGGACGGTAGCTGTCCGATTCCAGACGGGCCAGGCAACGGTCGAAGGCCTGCCGCCGGCGGCTGTGGAAATCCGGGCTGTGCAGGTCGGCGGGGGCACTGTGGAACGGATGGAAGAAGGCGCCGGGCAGGGGGGCAAAGATTGCCTCCCAGCACAACAGACCGAACAGGCCGGTGATCAGACTGTTTTCCACATAGTAGACCGGTGCCTGATCGCTGCTCAGGTGCTCGCGGACTGCCAGCTCCACGCCCAGCGGGTGGGGCCCGGGCAGCACCAGGTCGAACCGGGGGCTGTCAGCCTTGCCGGCCACCGCCCTCGGCGGCAGACCCAGCTGGCGGGCGAGCCGGCGCTCGGCGCGCAGCACCAGTTGCATTTCCGCATCGTCCTCGGGCTCGGCCAGTGCCTGCTGCACCAGGGCATGGGCCCGGACGTGGTCGCGGCGCTTTTCCAGGATGCGGATCTGCCGCTGGCGGGCACCACGCCAGCCGCTGCGCTGGTACAGGGCAAGGGCGGCCTCCAGTTGCTCCTCGCGCTCGAGCTGGCGGGCCAGATTGAACTGCAGTCGCGCCAGGCGACTGGCCAGCCAGGGGTTGTCCGGGCGCTGTTCGCCGAGCAGCTCGGCCACCTCGCCTGCCGCCATGCCCTCATCCAGCGCCTGGCGGCAGCGGTGCAGATGCCGGTAGCACTCGATGTCCTCCCGGCAGTGAAAACCCCGGGAGTCTGGGCCCAGTTCCACCTGCTCGTAACGGAAAATCCCCAGCTGGGCGAGCACGAACTCCTCCCAGCCCTGACTCAGGTTGCCGAAGAACATCAGCCGCAGCGTTTCGCACAGCTCGCCGATCAGCAGGGTGAACAGGCTGGCGGTATGCCCAGGGCACCACTGGCTGAAGGGACGCGGCTGTGGCTGCGTGGCGGCCAGCTCGGCAATCAGCTCTGGCTTGCGCCGGCCGGAGCGGGCAGCGGCGGCGGGCAGCAGGGCGGCAAGCTCGTCCCGGCGCAGCAGTTGCCCGAGCTGCTCGGCATCCAGCGGTTGGCTGTCACTCAGCCAATCCAGTTCGAGCAGGGGGCCGGCGGCGGTGGGGATGCAGCCGATCTCCGGATAACGCAGCCGGTCACTGCGAAAATGTGGCCCCTTGCGCATGATCAGACGCACCAGCAGGGCACGGCTGGACACCGGCAACAGCACAAACTGGCGCATGAAATCCTGCTCCTGCGCCGTCAGCAGATCGGCGTAGCGGCTCTGCAGCCAGTCCAGTGCCTGCTGGAAATTGTCCAGGTAGTACAGTGGCGGCGGGTCAGTGGTAATGGGCTGGTTGGGCATACAGTATTGTGGCCGGGGCGGCTGTTCCGGCGCAAGCCGCTGGCGACGAACGCACGTCCTGCGGCCCGGTCAGGAGCGCAGCAGCCGCAGGCCGTTGAAGATCACCAGCAGGCTCACGCCCATATCGGCAAATACCGCCATCCACATGGTCGCCTCACCGGCCAGGGTCAGGGCGACGAAAACGGCCTTGATACCCAGTGCCAGGACGATGTTCTGCACCAGTATGCGCCGGGTGCGCCGGGACAGGCGGATGAAGGCGGGAATGCGCCGCAGATCGTCGTCCATGATCGCCACATCGGCGGTTTCGATCGCGGTGTCGGTGCCGATCGCCCCCATGGCGAAGCCGATGTCGGCCCGTGCCAGCGCCGGGGCATCGTTGATGCCGTCACCGACCATGCCGACCCGCGCCGGCGGCCGGGCCAGGGCGTCGATCTCGGCCAGCTTGTCGGTTGGCAGCAGGTTGCCACGCACCTCGTCGATGCCTGCCTCGGCACCGATGGCGGCGGCCGTGTGCGGGTTGTCACCACTGAGCATCAGGGTGCGCACACCCAGCCGGTGCAGTTCGGCGATGGCCTCGCGGCTGCTCTCCTTGAGCTGGTCGGCCACGGCGAACAGGCCCAGGGCACGCTGCTCGTCACAGAGGATGATCACGCTGCGGCCGAGCCGTTCCAGCTGTCCCAGCTGCTTCTCCAGCGCCGGGGAGCAGAGTCCCTGCTGTTCCAGCAGGCGGTGGTTGCCCAGATGGTACAGGCGGCCCCCGATCAGCCCGCAGCTGCCCAGACCGGGCAGGGCGCGGAAGTCGCTGACATCCAGCGGCGGCTGCATCGCTGCCTCGGCAACGGCGCGGGATACCGGATGGTCTGAGCGGCTGGCGAGGCTGGCGGCAAGGCGCTGGATAGCCTCCGCCGGTACGTCAGGGACCAGGGTATGGAAGTCGGTCTGCTCCGGACGGCCGCGGGTCAGGGTGCCGGTCTTGTCCAGTGCCAGATGGGTGAGGCCGGCCGCCTGTTCCAGATAGCTGCCGCCCTTGACCAGGATGCCGCGGCGTGCGGCGGCGGCCAGACCGCTGACGATGCTGACCGGGGTGGAGATGACCAGCGCGCAGGGGCAGGCGACCACCAGCAACACCAGCGCGCGGTAGATCCACTCCGGCCAGGCCCCTCCGAGCAGCGGTGGCAGGATGGCGACCAGCAGAGCCAGGGCAAACACCAGCGGGGTATAGAGGCGGGCGAAGCGGTCGACGAAGCGCTGGGTCGGTGCGCGGCTGCTCTGGGCCTGCTCCACCGCGTGGATGATGCGCGCCAGGGTACTGTGCCCGGCCAGGGTGGTCACCCGGTATTCCAGCTCGCTGTGCTGGTTGATGCTGCCGGCAAACACCCGGTCGCCGGGTTGCTTGTCCACCGGCAGGCTTTCCCCGGTGATCGGCGACTGGTCGACGGCGGACTGGCCGGCAAGCACCTCGCCATCCAGCCCGATGCGCTCGCCCGGTCGTACCCGCACCCGGCTGTCCAGCGGGACCTCCTTCAGCGGCAGGGATTGCCAGCTGCCGTCGGCCTGCTGCACCAGGGCGGTTTCCGGCGTCATTTCCAGCAGGCCGCGAATGGCATTGCGGGCCCGGTCGAGCGAGCGCGCCTCGATCAGCTCGGCCACACTGAACAGGAACATCACCATGGCAGCCTCCGGCCACTGGCCGATCAGCAGAGCGCCGGTTACCGCAATGCTCATCAGCGCGTTGATGTTCAGATCCAGCTGGCGCAGGGCTATCCAGCCCCGGGCATAGGTACCCAGCCCGCAGAGCAGTACCGACAGCAGGGCCAGGGCAGCCACCGTCCAGTCGGCGGCGGCTGCGGTGAAATGCAGCAGCTCGGCGGCCAGGGCCAGCAGGCCGGCCAGCGCCAGCCGGGCGTATAGCCAGCGCCTGGGTGGGGCGGCGGGCTCCGGTTCGGTGACGGGCAGGGGAGTGAAGCCCAGCCGGCGTATCGCCTGCAGCGCCGGCTCCAGCGCCTCAGGGCTGTGCTGCAGGGTCAGGGTGCGCTCCAGCAGGTTGAAACTCAGTTGCCCGACACCGTTCATGCCGCTGAGCCGGTCGGTGATCAGCCGCTGCTCGGTGGGGCAGTCCATCTGGGTGATACGCACCGTGGTACTGAGACTGTCGCCGAGGTCGACAGGGCGGTCGGCGGTGGTCGCCGGATCATTGTTCCGCGCAGTGCAGCTACAGCAATCTTTCATGGGACTCTCCTTTTGCTGCCCTTCAATAAACACCCTATAGTGGCTATAGAGTCAAGGGTCGAGGAGCCGGGCATGAAGATAGGCGAGCTGGCGGCACGTACCGGTTGTCAGCCGGTGACCATCCGCTACTACGAACAGGCGGGGCTGCTGCCGGTGCCGCCGCGCAGCGAAGGTAACTACCGGGTCTATACCCGCGCCCATGAAGAACGCCTGTTGTTCATCCGCAATTGCCGGGCGCTGGACATGTCCCTGGAGGAGATTCGGCAGCTGCTGGACTACCAGGACAACCCCAGCGGTGATTGCAGCGAGATCAATGCGCTGGTGGAGGCACACATAGAGCATGTGTCGAGCCGCATCAAGGTGCTTCAGCAGTTGCAGGACAAGCTGGTTGCCCTGCGTCAGCGCTGCGCTGGGGCGGAACCGAGCTGCAGCATATTGCAGGAGCTGACTGCGGGGGAGCCGCATGTCAGCCAGGACAGCGATTCCCACGTCGGCCACAGCCACTGACGACTATTGTCCGCCCAGCAGTCTGGCTGCATCTGCGGCGCCCATGGCCATGGCCAGCTTCAGGGCGGTATTGCCTTCGGCATCGGTTACAGTGGGGTCGGCCCCGACCTGCAGCAGACGCTGCAGTATCTCGGTACGCTCGAACATCGCTGCATACATCAGCGGCGTCTTGCCGCCCGGTGTGCAGCTGCTGGCGTCGGCGCCGTATTCGAGCAGCAGCTCGACCATGGCCTGATCACCCTTGAAGATGACTCCGGCAAGCGGCGTCTGGAAGCGCAGATTGGCCAGCTCCGGGTCGCCGCCGTGCTGCAGTATCAGGCGCGCAGTATCCGGATGACCGTTGTAGCAGGCGAGCATCAGCAGGCTGTCGCCCTTGCTGTTGCACAGGTTGGCCGGCAGACCGGCCTCCAGCAGTGGTTGCAGGTCCTCTGCGGCGCCATGGCGGGCCATATCGAAGACCCGCTCGGCAAAGGCCAGGGTTGCGTCATCCAGTGGGGGTTGCTCGGCCATCGGTCTGCTCCAGCGGCGGGGTGAAGAGCCATTGTGCATGGAACAGGGGCTGTGGTCATCCCGGTTCCTTGAACACAGCCCCCGGCTCGATGGTCACAGCAGGTAGACCTGTAAACTGACCCAGGAGGTTATCAGCATGGAACTACCCAATCAGGACCTGCCCGCCCTGTTCGACCAGCTCGGGCTGCCCTCGGACCACGAGGCGATCGAGCGCTTCTTCGCCACCCACGCTCTGCCCCAGGACGTGAAGCTGGTGGATGCTCCCTTCTGGACGCCGGCTCAGTCGGCCTTCCTGCGTGAGCAGTTCCAGCGGGATGCGGAGTGGGCGCCCGTGGTGGATGAGCTCAATACGCGTCTGCACGAGCAATAGCGCCCCCCCATACCCGAGCCTGGCGCGTTTTTCAGCGGCAGCGGAATCTGGCATGATGCCGATTCCGCTGCCCGTGCTGGCGGCCCATGCTCTTGCCTGGATATCCCATGCCGTTTCGCCTGTTACTGATTCTCGGTGGGTTGAGTGCCTTCGGCCCACTGGCCATCGACCTGTATCTGCCCGCCTTTCCGGCCATGGCGCGGAGTTTTGCCACCGACACCGAGCATGTACAGCTGAGCCTGTCGGTCTATTTTGTCGGTCTGGCGCTGGGGCAGGTGTTCTACGGTCCCGTGGCGGATCGCTTCGGACGGCGCAAGCCGCTGCTGTTCGGTATCGGCCTGTTTACCCTGGCTTCGCTGGGCTGCGCCCTGGCGCCGACCCTGGAGTGGCTGCTGGTGGCGCGCTTTGCCCAGGCGCTCGGTGGCTGCGGTGGCATGGTGGTCAACCGGGCGGTGGTGCGCGATCTGTGCTCGCCGATCGAGTCGGCGCGGGTGTTCTCCAAGCTGATGCTGGTCATGGGCATTGCCCCCATCCTGGCGCCGCTGGCCGGTGGCTGGTTGATGCTGGTCGGGGGCTGGCACAGCATCTTCGGCTTCCTGACCCTGTTTTCCGCCGCCTTCTGGGTGCTGGTGTGGCTGCGTCTGCCCGAGACGCTGCCCGCCGATGCGCCGCGCAGCCGGCTGTCCGGCGCACTGGGCAGCTACGCAAGACTGCTGCGCGCCCCGGAATTCATGTTCCATGCACTGACCGGTGGGTTGGCCATGGCCGGCATGTTCGCCTACATCGCCGGTTCGCCCTTCGTGTTCATCCAGCTGTATGGCGTGCCGGCGGAACATTACGGCTGGCTGTTCGGCATCAACTCCGCCGGCTTCATTCTCGCCGCGCAGTTCAATGGGCGCTTTCTGCGCCGGCGTACACCCCTGCAGCTGCTGCGTACCACCACCCTCTGTTTCATGGCCGGCACTCTGCTGCTGCCGGTCATTGCGCTGTTGCGGACCGACTCCCTGTGGCCGCTGATGCTGCCGCTGTTCTTCTGCATGGCCTCGCTGGCGCTGGTGGTGCCCAACTCCTCGGCCTGTGCGCTGGCCGGGCAGGGCCATCAGGCCGGCGTCGCCTCGGCGCTGATGGGCACCATGCAGTTTGCCATTGCCGGGGTGATGTCGGCACTGGTGGGGGCGTTGCATGACGGCACGGCGGTACCGATGACGGCGATCATCGCGGTCTGTGGTGTCGGGTCGGCGGGGATGGCGCTGATGGCCAGGCGGGTTGGAAGCGTGGAGTTTGGCGTGAGGTAGAAGGGGCGCCCCCTCTCCCGCAGGGAGAGGGGGGCAGGGGGCTTATCAGGCTCCGGTCCAGCGCTTGAGTACCAGAGTGGCGTTGGTGCCACCGAAGCCGAAGCTGTTGGACATGATCAGATCCACCGCCTGATCCAGGCGCTCGCGCAGGATCGGCAGGCCGGCAGCGTTCTCGTCCAGCTCCTCGATGTTGGCCGAGGCGGCAAGGAAGTTGTCACGCATCATCAACAGGCAATAGATGGCTTCCTGCACACCGGCAGCGCCCAGGGAGTGGCCGGAGAGGCTCTTGGTCGAGCTGATCTTCGGTGCCTTGTCGCCGAACACTTCACGGATGGCCTTGAGCTCGGCCACGTCACCCACCGGGGTGGAAGTGCCGTGGGTGTTGAGGTAGTCGATGGTGCCGTC
>LSQX01357626.1_pt2 | contig 21574 bp, 25 predicted proteins | sample 654561 | NCBI WGS metagenome assembly LSQX01 (sample SAMN04489861, study PRJNA283612) | anaerobic digester metagenome | isolation source: 4 biogas reactors fed with cattle manure at either 37C or 55C with and... | place: Denmark: Kongens Lyngby | collected 2014 | reverse complement strand
CATCTGCGGGAACACTGTCAGAGTTATCGCAAAAGGCAAAGGCGAACTCGTCTGCTGCGGTCAGCCGATGGATCTGCTTGCGGAAAACAGCACCGACGCTTCACTTGAAAAGCATGTTCCGGTCATCGAAGAGGTCGCCGGAGGCTACAAAGTAGCTGTCGGTTCGGCTGCCCACCCGATGCTCGATGAACACTACATCACCTGGGTAGCTCTCAGAACCGATGACGGAATCGTTCACGAGAAGTTCCTTGCTCCGGGAGAAAAACCCGAGATGGTCGTAAAGACCACGGCAAAGGCAGAGAAAGCCGGGGAATACTGTAACCTGCACGGGCTCTGGGTCAAAAACGTATAACCTGTCTTTCCATTCTTTTTTTTCCTGCGGCTGAATTCAGGCAACTACTATTATTATCAAACACCTAATTGTACTACAAATGGGGTGTCTCAGGGAACTTCCGGCGATCGGTCGTGATATCGGGTCAGTCCTTCTGCTCATAGGCGCCGCCACCCTTGTTCCGATCATTGTCGGGTGTTTCTATCAGGAGTGGTATGCTCTGCCGTGGATGGCAAGTTCCACGATCGCGATGCTCGGGCTTGGCGGACTTTTGCATCTTCTGCCGAAAAATACGAAACCGCCAAGGGCCAGCCTTTCGATCTCGGCAACCGCCGTTATCTGGGCATTGGTCGGGTTTCTCGGCTGTTTTCCCTTTATTTTTGCAGGTATGCCGCTTATCGATGCAGCGTTCGAGTCGATGTCGGCCTGGACGGGAACTGGGTTTTCTATTGCCGTAAACATCGAGGAGTGGCCGAAAACGATTCTTTTGTGGCGTTCTCTTATGCAGTGGATCGGGGGTCTTGGTATCGTTGCATTCACGCTTACGGTTGCAAGCCGCTCGGGGCTTGTCACCCAGAATCTCTACCGGTCCGAAGGCAGGTCGGAGTCGTTCATGCCCAGCGTGATCGCAACGGCTTTTCAGATGTGGAAGATCTACCTCATTCTGACGCTGATCGCGATTTTGGCTATCCTTTTAACGGGTCTTACTCTCTGGGACGCCGTTAACGTTGCGTTCTGCGCGATCGCGACCGGAGGTATGAGCATATATGCTGCAGGAATTACGCATTTCGACAATCTTGCTCTGGAAATGGTTTTGATTCCGATCATGCTCGCCGGAGCGCTTCCCTTTCGGCTGTATTATGTGGTATACATCAGCAGATCGTTTCGGGAGATCCTGCACGACCGGATCCTGCATCTGATGGTCGGCGTGTATCTGTTTGTTTCCGCTGTTTTGATCGTCGAACTTTTCACTGCCGGAATGCCCCTCATGGACACTCTGCGGGAGAGTCTCTTTATGGCCGGATCGGCTGTGAGTTCCACCGGATTCCAGAACACGACCTTTGCCGGATGGGGTCTCGCACCGATCCTGTTCCTTTCGATCTTCCTTATGATCGAAGGAGCCCAGGGAAGTACGTCGGGAGGTATCAAACTGAATCGTGTTCAGGTTATGCTGGAAGCCCTTGGCTGGTGGTTTAGGAAAACCCTGCAGAGTCCCCGGGCCGTGGTCCCGATGCGCCACGACGGTAAACCGATCTACGGAAAAGAGGGGGAAACGCTGATCGCAAAATCCCTGCTGATGATACTGCTGTTTGTTCTGCTCTTGCTTGGAACGCTGATCGTGTTCCTGCACGACCCGTACTTTTCGCAGAATCTCGCCGGGACGATCTATGATCTCTGCAGCTGTATCGGAAACAACGGCAGCTCGACCGGCGTTGTCGGGCCGATGATGCCGGATTATGCAAAAGTCGTCATGTTCTTTATTATGTGGATCGCGAGACTGGAGATTATCCCGGTGCTTATTCTGATATGGGGTATTCTGCGGGGATTCGATACGCAGAAGAAATCGGATAGAAGAGATTAGAGTGAACCTTGTGTCTCGGGCGGCTTTCCCAGACAACATGGATTTAACTCAAATTATATGTATCCTTCAGATCAATATATACGGGAATGAGACAGATCGCCCTCTATGGAAAGGGAGGTATTGGAAAATCCACTACATCGGCAAATCTTTCGGCGGCATTTTCGGAGATGGACCTGGATGTCATGCAGATCGGCTGTGACCCGAAGCATGACAGCACACGCATGCTCATGCACGGACGCTGGATCCCGACCGTTCTTGAGCAGATGTATGAGCATAAAGAGATCAAAAGCGAGGACATCATCTATCAGGGATTTGGGAATATCCGCTGTGTCGAAGCAGGGGGACCCGAGCCGGGGATCGGATGTGCCGGGAGGGGGATCATCGCAACATTCCAGCTTCTGGAAAAGATGGATGCTCTTTATGGAGATGTTGTCGTATACGATGTTCTCGGCGACGTTGTCTGCGGAGGGTTTGCGATGCCGATGCGGGACGGCTATGCGCAGGAAGTGTATCTTGTAACAAGCGGAGAACTGATGAGTCTTTATGCGGCGAACAATATCTGCAAAGCGATCGCGAGAATATCCGAACGAAGCACGGCAAAATGCCGGCTCGGCGGCGTGATCTGCAATGCGAAGAATATGGATAACGAAAAGGAACTCGTCGAGGAGTTTGCAAAACGGATCGGATCAAGACTTGTCTGCTATATCCCGCGGAGCAACTCCGTCAGGGCAGCTGAAGTGAACCGGATGACGGTCCTCGAACATGATCCGGCGTCAGAACAGGCGGCAGTCTACCGGGACTGTGCCAAAACCATTCTGGAAAACACTGATCTTCGGATCCCGACCCCGCTTGCATTAGAGGAACTGGAAGAGCTTGCAAGAAACTATCTCTGAGTCACGGATGGCCGGGTGCACCCTCACGGGTGCCCTTTCCGTCGCCTGTTTTATTCCCGGGGCAGTAACGGTAGTTCATGCTCCCAAAGGCTGCGCCCATCAGACATTTTCCATGCTCCATGCGATGATGAACGAAGCGGAGACGAACGTCGTTCCGGAGATCCTTGTGTCGGGGCTTTCTGATAAGGATGTCATCTTCGGCGGAGAGGATTGCCTCAGACTGGCTCTCGACCGTGCAGCTGCAAAAGATCCGGAACTGATCATCGTTGTAACCTCCTGTGTCCCGGAGACGATCGGGGACGATTGTCTGGCCGTCTGCCGGGAACACGCCTTTGCGGACCGGACCATCTATATCCCGACCTCGGGATTTCTCGGCGGAAGTGCAAAGGACGGCGAGAACGCTGCACTGATCGGGCTTTCGGCGCTGGCAAAACCGGCAGAGCCGGTCCCGGGGACTGTTGGGATCATCGGGGAAAAAAATCTGGAGTCCGAGGTCGAGGAGAACTTCGCCGAGGTATCCCGGCTGCTCGATCTGCTGGGCCTGACCGTTTCGGTCAGATTCTGCAGAAATGCCGGGGTATCGGATCTCCGAAAACTTGGAACTGCTTCCTGTTTTATTTTGCGGGACGGACGGTCTGCTGACGCAGGACGCGAACTTGGAAAGAGCTTTGACCGGCCGGTGATTCCCGAATTTCCGCGGGGACTTTCCGGATCGATCACATTCCTGCAGGAGACGGGAAAGGCTGCCGGAGTTTCTTCAGAAAAAATCGAAGAGGCGATCATACAAGAGACCGAACACCAGAAAAAGATGCTGGAAAAATTTGCGGATCTTGCCGGCCGCGAGGTCTGCCTTGGGGTCGAACCGTTCGAAGGGACACTGGCCGTGGCCAAAGAAGCGCTCAAAAGACTGGAGATGACCGAGTCGCCGGCAGGAATTACGGTCAGGCTTCCGTTCTATCTGCCGGTAGGCGTGTCCGGGACCGTAAAGATGCTCCATCTCTGGAGGAGGGCGATCCTGCATGGATGAAGGGCTGTGCACAAACCCGGTCTGGCCGTGTGCCATGACCGGGGCCTGTTCGGTACTTGCCGGCTTTTCCGGGCTGAACGTGCTGATCCACGGCTCTTCCGGCTGCTATTATTATCCACGGTCACTGCTGAAGGTCCCTTTGTTCAGCACGTATCTTCTGGAGTCGGAGATCGTGTTCGGGACGGTCGACCGCCTGAGAGAGGTCGTGAACACGCTTTCGACGTCGAAGAAGCCGATCGCCGTTTTGAACACCTGTATCCCGGCGCTCACCGGCGAAGATCTTTCGGGGGCATTTTCCGGAGAGGAGACGATCTTTGTCGATGCACCCGGATTCATAGGTAACGTCGAAGAGGGAGCAAAGATCGCCTTTGAACGGCTGGGGATCGAAACGGATGCATCAAGGGAAGGCGTGAACATCGACGGAGTTTCCCTTCTTGATCTCTTCTGGCGGGGGAACCTGCACGAAGCAAAACGGATCCTGACAGAGATGGGGATCCCAACCGCTCTGTGTCTCGCAAAGGACAGCTATGAAAATCTGCGAAAGGGGGCTGCTTTGCATACCATATCGGTTAACCCTTCATACCCGTCTGAAGTCGGGACGATGCTCGGATCGTTTTTGTTCCCCGATCTGAAAGAAACCTGTGCAAAACTTGCGGATACATTTCCCAACGCCGATATCGACCCGATCCTCGAAGAGTGGAAACGGGCCGACGAACAGCTGTTCTACTCAAGCGACAAGTATCTGCGAAAATACGAACCGCCGGTAGTCGCCGTCTGTGCCCAGGAAAGTTATGCCCTCTTTGCAAAATCGATGATGGAGCGGTATTTCGGCTCGGATGTTCCGGTGACCCTTGCACGAAACCGGGATGCGGTAAACATACCCTCCAAAACCGATCTGACGAAGATCACCCGGCATATTGCCGGCTGCAGCCCGGATCTCATCCTTGCATCAACGTTCGAAGCCAATGCCTATCCTAAAGCTGCATTCCTCGGGATAACGCCGCCGGACCGAAGCCGTGTCTCCATAGCAGCCCGGCCGATCGCAGGAATCGAGGGCGGGATCATGTTTATGGAAAACGTGCTCAATACCCTGATAGATGCAGCTTCGTTAAAACAGAAAAAGTGATTGAATTTCGTATTTTCTTATAATAAGGGTCAGTCGATCTTGATTGTGGTCAGTTTGACCGACTCAACGCCTTTCAGCGACATCAGACGTTCCGCGAGCTGTTTGAGCTGTTCGCCCTGACCACGGACTAAAATGACCTCAAGACACCGTTCATCGCTGACATGCGAGTGGATCGTCGACTGGACGATCTTCCGGTTTCCATGCTGGATCTCCGTGATCGCTTCCATAAGCCCCCGGTGATCGTGATCATAGACCATCGTTATGACGCCCTGACGCTCACCCGAGACATCGTTCATCCATTCATAGTAGGTGATATAGGAACGGATCGCATCGCGGATGCCTTCGGATCGCGAAGAGTATCCGCGTTTCCCAATAATATCATCAAATTTATTCAGAAGATTTTCAGGAAGCGATATCCCAATACGTGAAAGATCTGACTCTCCAACCATGATGAAGTATTTGTTCGTATCCCTATATTAGAGTTCTTACATAATCAGAATTAATGAAGGGGTTGTACGTACTTTGGATGAAAAAAGAGGAGTTAACTACCCTTCCTTGAGGAAGAGTAGATGATCTTTGCCGCAAGAAGGATAATAACGAGAGCTGCAAAGATCCCTATGATCAGGGCTATTATTCCACCGGCAATACTATCTCCGAGAGCATAATCAGGCATTGGGGCCGACCATCCGATCGGATCTTCCGCTTCAGCGATCTCTTCTCCGGTCGCCGGAGCAAAGATCTCTTTCACGCCTCCGCTCACAAGCAGCGTGCTGTCAAGCCCGTCCGGGTCGCTTGAAGCGAAGAAGACTGCACATCCCCCGATGATGAGAGCGATCACAAGACCGAAAACCAGGAACTTCTTGATAGGAACTGCTTTTTTCGTCGTATCTCCCGTCAGTTCCGGGCGAACGGTGAAGACAAGCGTGACCACAACTGCGGTTATGATACCTTCAATGATACCGATAAGTGCATGGTAGATAAACATGGTCGGAAGACCGATTTCAATCGGTACTGCCCCGAGAATGGCGATCTCAACGGCAGCGCAGCATGCAGCGATAACACATGCAAGCCACGCAGCAATACCAGCAGGAACGGTGACCGGGAGATTGGGGAGAACCGATTTGATTCCTTTGAATGAGTAAAATCCGACGAATCCGCCTACAACACCCATATTGATGATGTTCGCTCCAAGTGCCAGTACACCGCCGTCACCAAAGATGAGTGCCTGGATGACAAGAACGATCGTCAAAACAAAAATAGCAGCAAATGGCGAGCCGAGAATGATGGCGGCAAGAGCTCCGCCGACTAAATGTCCCGATACACCAAAGCCGGTAGGAAGATTGAATGCCTGAAGGGCAAAAATGCCTGCGGCGATGACCGCAAGGATCGGGATCTTGGATTCGTCAAGATTTTTCCTTGCCCAGTTTACGGCGAGAACGATAAAAACAAGGGCAATTATCCAGAATACGATACCAATAGGGACACCAAGTCCGCTATAGCCAAACAGAAAATCAGGTATGTGCGTAGTGTTTCACCTGTGTATTACAATAACACGTATTCTTTAATAAGTATTACTACTCGCGCCGACTGAGATGAAATGTATTATTTTAATATCCAGAATGTAAAAATCGTATTATTTCTCATCGATCACCATCTCCAGAAGATCCTCGCCGTCCTCCACATCCTTGAGACGCTCTTCACCGATCACGAGCGTTTTGCCGATCTTCTTTTCCTTGCGGTAGTCGGAGACCACGCACAATGAATGAGTGCCGGTGATCTGGGAGATGTTTCCGACAAGCTCAGCACGCTGAACGGTTTTCTGCGGAGATCCGTAACAGGTAAGGATCGTTTTGTTTTCAAAAACCGCAAATGCGTGGAACGGTGCCCGTCTCAGTTCCTGCACATTGATGCCGATCGATCTGAGATGATCTTCGGGCCGTTTCGGCTGAGCTTCGGACTCGGGATTGTGTCCGGAGGCAAGCGATGCCGGAACATGTTCCTCCTCGGCAGGCGTGTAATGCAGCAGGTCGATCGGCATCACGATATCGTCATTGAAAAACTCCTCGAGCCTCATCGCCATCTCGAGCGTCGTGCCCATCCCCCCTTCGTACTTGCTGATCGTCCGTCTGGAGACTCCAAGGGCATGGGCGAGATCACCAAGGGACATTGACTGTTCTTCACGCAGGGTCCGAAGTCTCTCTGCATCGATGTTTACGTACAGACCTCCCGGGGAAGCATACACGAGAGGAAGTTCGCCCTCTGCAAGATAATCATACAGGGTCGCCGACGAGACCGCATTGATCCCGTATCTCAGGTAGATCGCTCCGCGTTCCAGAGCCACATCACGCGCGCGCTCCCCGATGATAAGCGGGACCGCGTGGAGATGCCGGGCGATCTTATCCAGGTCCCAGGCAATATCTTCGTTTACACTATCTATTTGTGAAACGACTTTGATAACCAGCAGATTCTCTCCTTTCGATGTCATCAGGTCGAAACTTCTCGGGCGAATTTCGCAGCGTTCCGAGACATTGTATCCTGTCATCAGGAGGATACTGACCACGTTCTGGAGGAGTCTGTCATTGGACATATATGTATAATCGTAATAGTAATGCGGTTCTATAAAATAATATCATTTATGCTGCTCGGCCTTGACGACACAGATTCACCAGACGGGATGTGCACCACATACCTTGGGGCACTGATAGCCCGCGAGCTGAAAAACCGTGGGTTTACGGTCACGAATCATCGTCTTGTTCGGCTCAATCCAAACGTTATCTGGAAAACCCGGGGCAATGCAGGGATATCTCTCGAGATCTCGGGGGGCGATCCAATGGTTGTTTTTGAGATCGCCTGCGGATTCGTGGAACGGTTTGCACGATTCGACTGCGAGAAAACGAATCCGGGGGTTGTTGTGGTCGAGACCCCGCCGGATCCCGCATTCTATTATCAGGCTCTGCAGAGATTCTGCACGATCGAAGAGACGGTCGAACGGCTGGAAACAATCGGCGCACTATATAAGGGATATAAAAACGGCAGGGGACTGATCGGGGCGCTTGCAGCCGTATCATCGGTCCTGCCTGACAAAACGTATGAGTGTCTGGCATACCGAAAAACCGAGGTGCTCGGGACCCCGCGCGTTTTTGAAAGCCGGGGATTTTTTACCTCCGAAGAGCAAACAGCACCGCATACCTGGGACACGGTGGATTTCGTTCGGAGAGAGATCGTCTGTGTTCCTCACGGAAAAGATCCGGTTCTGTATGGAATACGCGGAGAAAACCCGGAATGGGTCGAAAAAGCGACCGGATTTCTGGAAACCGAGGAGCCGGCGTTCTCGAACGTGTGGGAAACGAATCAGGGAACGGATGCGCACCTCCTTCCTCTCCCCGGAACAGGGCCGATCGAAGGGGAATCCTACCATTTTACCGGGGTTGTCGATTCACCGCCGGTAACGAATCGCGGAGGCCATGTGCAGTTTACGATTTTCGCAAACGATGTGAAAATTCCGGTGTTTGCTTTTGAACCGACCAAATATTTCCGAAACGCTGTTCGCGAACTTTTAGTCGGCGACGAGATCACCGTCTGCGGAAGTTTCCAGAAAGGCGTTCTCCATCTGGAGAAGTTCAGGCCGAACCTGCTTGCATCGCAGAAGAGCCGGGCGTCTCCCCGCTGCCCGATCTGCGGAGGGAGGATGACCTCTGCCGGAAAAGACAAAGGATACAAATGCCGGGAATGTTCCGGGAAGATTCGGGATGTTTCGGACCAGGCACGAATACTTCAAATGAAGTGGTATGAAGTTCCGCCGGGATCGAGAAGGCATCTGGCAAAGCCTGCTGTCAGAATGAAAGACGATATCTGAATTCAACAAAAAAGATTGGAAAGAAAGAGGGTTGGAGAGGGGATTATCCGGTGATGTACTCATCGGTCCTGACCCATGCCGCTGCCTCGACCGGCAGAACAAAGATCCGGCCATCCCCTTTCTTGCCGGTCCGTGCGTGCTCACGGATGACTTTTATCAGCATCTCCACATCTTTGTCCGGGACGACGATCTCGAGTTTGGTCTTGGGCAGGGTTTTCACCTGCATTTTACCGGCCCTGTACTGAAGACAGACGCCGCCCTGTTCACCGCGTCCGAGAACTTCGGTGATCGTGACACCAGGAATGTTGTTCTGCTCAAGTGCATTCAATACCTCATCCACCTTTTCAGGCCGGATGATAGCTGTTATCATTTTCATGTTCTGAAACCTCGTTTTGCTTATGCCTGTTCACCGTGCTGGGCAAGGTCCATTCCGATGTATTCCTCATCCTCCGTGACCCGGAGTCCCATGGTCTTGTTGATGATCCAGCCGATGACGAAGGTCATGCCAAAGGCGTAAACCACAGCGATCACCGCATCGAGGATCTGAATTCCAAACTGCATCACGTTTCCTTCGAGAAGTCCGCCTACTCCGCAGATTGCGGAGACTGCAAAGACACCCGTAAGGATTGCTCCGGCGAAACCGCCCATACCGTGGACTGCCCAGGCATCGAGAGACTCGTCGAGCCCGGCCTTAATTCTCCAGGAAAGGGCTGCGTAACAGACAGCGGCAGTGATGATACCGATCAGCAGCCCTCCGCCAACATTGACGTAGCCTGCTGCCGGGGTGATACCGACTAATCCGGCGATCGCTCCCGAGATGAAACCGAGCGAGTTCGGCTTTCCGCTCTTCCAGGAAAGAGCCATCCACGTGAGTGCTCCGGTCGCAGCAGAAGCAGCGGTGACCAGGAATGCACTTGCAGCGAGTTGGTTTGCAGCAAGGGCAGAACCGGCGTTGAATCCGAACCAGCCGACAACCAGGAACATTCCGCCGATCAGTGTCATCGGAATGTTGTGGGGTCTGAACATCTGTTTGCCGTAACCGACCCTCTTACCTATGACTATTGCAAGAGCGAGGGCTGCAAATCCTGAACTGATGTGGACGACCGTTCCGCCGGCAAAGTCGAGAGCACCAAGGCTGTATGCCCAGCCGCCTCCCCAGGCCCAGTGAGCGAGAGGAGCGTAGACTAAGGTCAGCCACAGAAGACCTAAGACTATGTAGGAGGACATTTTCACCCTTCCGACGATACCGGAAGTCAGGATCGCAAGTGCCAGACAGGCGAACATCATCTGGAAACAGATGAACAGTATGTCAGGTATTCCGCCTGTCACTCCGTCGATCGGGACTCCGGACAAACCTATGTAATCCAAAGACCACCCGATCACTCCTGCTACGTCAGCACCGAAGGCAAGTGAGTAGCCGATGATGATCCACTGAACAATTCCAAGGGCGAGAGCCACAAAGGACAGCATCATCGTCGAGATGACGTTTTTCTTCCTTACCATTCCACCATAGAACAGCCCTACTGCGGGAACCATCATCAACACTAATGCTGCTGAAATGAGAACCCAGGCTGTTGCACCAGTATCAAGATCCATGAGTAATTCACCTAATCAGCACAACCAAATACAAATAATCCGAAAAACAGTCCCGCAGATACCCCGTGGCAGCTTCCACCACCCCCGGAGACCGAACTGTATTCCGGATTTTAAGTGGTGTTGATGTGCACTTATGATGTTTGTGCTCCCTGTATAAAATATTATGCTCCATGTTAACAAGTGTCATGGTAAAGCAGAATTAATAACCATAAAGAGAACATACCAAATAGCCAGATGACACTGGAAGAAAAGATCACATTTTATTCCCGCGAAGACGCATCGGCGTTTCAGAAGTATCTACGGGAAAAGGGATGTCCGTCACGGATATCCGTCGAGCACAGCTTTTCGGGAACACCCTACTTCGAGGGAAGCATATCTTCGATCCTGCAGCTTATAGATAAAATACATGCGCGGGAGTCGGACGTCGATCTGGAGGAGCTGAAAGCGGATCTTCTTGCACGCAAAAAGACCCTCGAGGAGTTTTTCCAGTCGCACAAAGCAGGCGACTGTCTAACGGATGCAACGCCGTCACAACTTCTTGCCCAGGTGGAGTCAATCGATGCGATGGGCGAGGATGTCCAAAAACAAGCAACCGACAAGTTCATGAATGCACTGATGATCCTTGGAACTCTCGAGGACAACGAACTTCTGGAGGTATCCGAGGATAAGGAGTCCTACACGCTTCTTGGAATGAAGGAGGCAGGCGATCTCCGCGTTATGTATGCATATACCGACTTCAGCGGCGTAACGGAAGAGGATCTGAACGAAACGGACCTCGTCAGCCACATCAGAACCTCGTCGACCACCGAATTCATTATCACCGCCGGTGCGGAGATCCTGTTCGTATCCGATATCGAGGATCTGACCGATATGCTGGATCATATGGATGTGGAAGACGACGAAGCTGCAAGATTCGTGGATGCAGTCTTTTTCAAACAGGCCCTGGTCGGCCAGATCCATAAACTGGTGGCGGAAGGAAAGCAGAGCGAGGCCGACCTTCTTGCTGCGCTGGATGCACCCGCCTTCCCGCTCGAAGGGACAAAAGATGTGATTTCCTTTGATATATCTCCGGAGTATCTGTCAGGAGTCATCTCCGACCTGAGAAAACAGGGTATTCTGTCAGGGAAAGACGGTAAGATTAAAAGCAGTTAACGTCATATAATACTGTTAGGTGGGGGATGTGGAGTACAAAGCAGTGTGGATACTGCTGCCCTCACCAATTATTCAGGATACTATTTTGCAGTAATTTCGGTATGGTATTATTTTTTAACGGATTTTAATTCATCCGGGGTCAAAATACCCTGATAGATACCTTAATACTTACAACCCCCTATTCTAAATTATCAGTCGCCGTACGCGGAAATTCGACCCGTCAAAGAATCAGTGAAACGACCAAATCCGTATATATACAATATCTGGAGCCTGATCCGCATAGAATAGTATTGACAATCCATTGGAATTGAGAAAAAACCCAAAAAATCCGGAACATCCCGGATTCAGAAACAGCATTGCTCAGGTAACCCTGTCATGAGAAAAAAAGTCGAAGCCAGAATTAAAAGAGGGAAAACCATGACCTCTGCGGGGATCATTCTGATAGCCCTCTTACTCCTGATCGTTTTCGCGGCCGTAAGCACCGGCTGGTTCAGCAGCTTTTTTGTGATGCAAAACCCGTTTCATGGCAAAGATGTAGAGACGGTTGTCTCGGTGTATGGAGATGATGTCGTGATCCATGTGTCAGGCGGCAGAGATGCAGTCGAACTTCGTGAGATCATTATCAGCATCGACGGCGTGCAGCTTACGGAAGAACAGGCAAGACAGCAGATTTCCAACGGCACCTGCGTTTTTCCGGGAGCTGTTGAAGGCATCTCCGGAACCAGGGACATATCAGTAAAAGGAGTATTCTCCGACGGAGCGACCTCCACACTGAAATTCTGCAGTATAGATTGCAGTTGAGAAACCGGATTCGATTTTTTTCATCGGCAAGACATACCTATATGGGTATACCCGACCAACCATATCCAGCATTAAGGTCACAATCATGCATAAACATTGTAGTACCCCGGTCAAGCAGTTTATCCCGCGCGGCGACATGACCGTAAACGAACTGGTCTGTGAGATGGGAAAAGCAGGAGCATACAACGGAGGAAGTCTCTTCCACGCCGTTGAAGTCTATGAAAAAATGCTTTCCGATCCGGACATGACCAAGTTTTTCGCTCTTTCCGGAGCCATGGTCCCGGCAGGGATGGGAGGGATCGTATCGACACTGATAGAAAAAGGCCACATCAATGTGCTGACCTCGACAGGTGCGAACCTCACCCATGACGTCATCGAAGCGATCGGCTGTCATCACTATCACGGCAAAGCGGAGTGCGATGATGTCGAACTCCGAAACGATGAAGTAAACCGTATCTACGATGTTTTCCTGCCGAATGATGCGTTCGAGGATCTGGAGGATTTCATTCAGGACATCTACTGCGGACTTCCCGAACAACCGATCACGATCAGTAACCTTCTGAAAACGATCGGCGAACAGCTCGACACAGGAATTCTTGCAACGGCAGCAAAACATGACGTCCCCGTCTACTGCCCGGCGTTTCAGGACTCGGTCCTCGGTCTCCAGTATTGGATGTTCTCCCAGTTCCACAAAAAGACAATCCTCGATGCGATCGGCGACATGCATGTTCTCATGAATCAGGTGTTCAATGTGAAAAAGGCCGGAGCTGTTTTAGTTGGGGGAGGAGTCCCGAAGAACTTCACGCTTCAGAGCATGCTGATGACGCCAAACGATTTCACCTATGTGATCCAGCTCACCGGAGACCGTCCCGACCTTGGCGGACTTTCCGGAGCGACGCTTGACGAAGCAAAGTCCTGGGGTAAGATCGGCGAAGGAGGAACCGGCGTTACCGTGTACGGCGATGCCACAATAACACTCCCGATCCTTGCCGCTGCAACGCTGGAACGCATGGAGAGAAAAATAAATGGCTGAACTTCTGCTCGCACTCGATGTAAAAGGTGCAGAGGAAGCGATCCGCGTATCACGGGCATGCGAAGGGGAACTCGATGCGATCAAAATCGGCTATCCCCTGATCCTTTCAACCGGGATGGGGATCGTAAAAGAGCTTGCAAAATCCAATATTCCGATCATTGCCGATTTCAAAGTTGCCGATATCCCAAACACCAACGCCCTTATCTGCGAAGAGGTCTTTGCAGCAGGATGTTCGGGTATCATCACCCACGCATTCTGCGGATCGGACTCTCTGCAGGCAATCGTGGACGGAGCGCACGATCACGGGGGACGGGCCTTTGCGGTCTGCGAGATGAGTCATCCAGGCGCGCTCGATTTTCTGAGCGGCGAGAATGCCGAGCGAATGGCTAAAATGGCAAAAGAAGCAGGAGCAGACGGCATCATCGCTCCGGCTACGAGACCGGAGAGGACCGGGATTCTCCGATCCCTCATCGGCACTTCGATGAAGATCTATTCGCCGGGGGTGGGCGCTCAGGGAGCACAGCCCGAAGATATCAAAAAATATGTGGACGGGATCATTGTCGGGCGCGCCATCTACGAATCGGCAGATCCGGGGAAGGCAGCTCACGAATTCCGCCTGCGCGCCCTCTGATTTCCCTTATTTTGCGGGCTGACCCGCAGGGGCGGCCTCAGCTGAGCAAGGCTTTGTCTTGCGAGTCAAATCTCCGATTTGCGACCGTCGGGTTGTTTAACCGCGAATCGAATCAACGCCAACACATCGTCCCTCCCCCCTATCTCCTTATTTTCTCGGAAAGTAGGACAGAAGATCCCATGCAAGGGATTCGGCCTTCTTTTCATTGGTCATCATTGTGTCCAGACGATGGGCCCCGGGCACTTCAATTGCCGTGTCCCTGACATCCTGAATAAAGAGATCCACCACATCCTTATAGACCTGCCAGGTTCCATAGGACGTGGATTCATACCCCCAAGCCTTCATCAAGGTTGCAGCAGGCCCGCTGACCGGGCGGTTTCCGATAAACGGACTTACCGCCGCCGTAAACGTTTTTTGGAGAGCCTCGCGGACCCCGGCACACTCGAGGATCGGGCCGATGCTCGTGACCGGATTTGACGGGCCGATGATAACGCCGTCGCTTTCTTCGATTGCCGAGATGACCTCGGGCGTGGTTTTCAGCGGCAAACCGTCGGTTGTTTTTCTGACGACGCCTTTGATATTCACGTTCCCGCGTCTGCCCACCCAGTACTCCTGATAATGCATCAGGGAATCATCCTCGCAGACGACGTATGATGAAACACTCTGATCCGACATCGGTAAGATCCGTGCAGAAATGCCGTAGCCTTTCGCGATTTTTTCTGTCGCTTCGGTGAGGGTCATTCCCTGTCTGAGAAACTCTGCACGGGCAATATTGGTGGCACGGTCTTTGTCGCCGAGAGGGAGGAGTTCGGTGTAGCCGAGTTTTTCCATTGCATGGAACGTCTCGAACGAATCGCCGCGAATCCCCCACCAGGAATCGGTGTTCAAAAGACCGGAAAAGAGATACTGAACGGTATCGATATCCGGGGATACATACAGTCCTGACATCCAGAGATCCTCGGCCGTATTCACGACGACCGTTATCTCGTGGTCGTGCAGGATCTGCCGGAGACCCCGGATGAGTTTGGGTGTTCCTGTTCCTCCGGAAAAAACGGTAATCATGGTAAAGGGAGTTGGACGGGGGAGGATATGAAAATTATGAATTGGCGGGAAGCTTTGCTTTCAGTGCGGAGACGAACTCGTCCGTTCCTGAAACCCCAGGCGGAATGATCGCACCCTGCAGTGAATCCACGTAAATGTATACAGCTCCGTTTTCATTCACGATATCCCGTATCGATGAATACGGCGATACGGAGCGGTTTGGACCAAGCGAGAAGTACATACCGTCGTCTTCAAGCGACAGACGCGCTTCTGTTTCCCAGGGAGAACCGGATTTTCCTTCACGCAGAAATTTTCGCAGATTCTTTTCGATGATTTTCCAGTAGAACTTCGGATAGATCCAGTAGGTCACGGCCAAAAGAGCGATACCTCCTAAAACGCCCGCCCAGATATACGTAAATCCGGAAAATGTCACTGCAATCAGAACCGGCAGGAAAAAGCAGACGATCGCCATGTAGACACGCGAACGCGAGAACTGTTTTCTCATGTTTGGTGAACGGGAGTAATGGGATTTATTGAATGCGATATAATCATTCTCTGTTAAGGTATACGCAAGATGCATCACCATTGGGTGGGTCGCAAAAATACAAGAAGCTTCGCTAAAAAATTATTTTGTGACCGGCGTGATCTTTCTGCAGCAGCCGGTGCATTCACCCGGAATATCGAGCGGGAATCGACCGCTCGAACATCCCATACAGAGATCCTCGGACGGGATACCGATCGAAGCCACGAGATCCTCGGTCGAAACATACTTCAGGCTTGTTGCATGGATCTTTTCGCGGATCGACTCCAGATCAAGCCCTGCCGCGATCAGCTCCTCACGGGTCGGCAGATCGATCCCGAAGTAGCACGGAGCAATGATCGGGGGCGAACCAACCCTCAGGTGGACCTCTTCAGCACCGAAATCCCTGACCATGTCGACGATCCTCAGAGACGTCGTTCCCCGAACGATACTGTCGTCAACCAGAATGACCGATTTACCGGCAACGTGACGGCGGACCGGATTCATCTTCATCCGTACGGCATTATCCCTAAGAGTCTGGGTAGGCATGATGAACGTCCTGCCGACGTACCTGTTCTTGAGCAGTCCCTCGATATACGGGATGCCGGATTCCGATGCATAGCCGGTAGCAAACGCAACGCCCGAATCGGGAACCGGCGAGACGAGATCGGCTTTCGGCGGATTTGCTGCAAGACACGCCCCGATCTTTCTCCTGGCATCGTATACAAGCACGCCGTCGATTACCGAATCGGGTCTAGCAATATACACATATTCGAATACGCAGTATGCTTTATGATCGGATTCAAGAACCTGACGATGGGAAACGCCGTCTTCTGTTATCGTGAGAAGTTCGCCGGGGCGAACGTCCGCTTCAAACGCTGCCGAAAGAATATCCAGAGCAACACTCTCGGAAACCACGACGTGACCAAACTCGGTTTTGCCGTAACAAAGCGGTTTTGTCCCGAGAGGATCACGGAACGCATACAAAACGCCATCGAGAATGGCGACTCCGGCATATGCCCCGGAAAGCCTCTGCATCGTGTTCACAAACGCCTCTTCGGCCGAAACGCCGGCTATAAGCTCGTGCGCTATCATTGCCGCTATCAGTTCGGCATTCGTCGTCGATGAAAAGATGTGCCCCTTACTCTCGTACTCGCTCCTGAGTGCCTCGCGGTTGATCAAAGCAACTGAAACGGTAATGGATAGCTGGTGGCCTTTGAACGTGAAGTTGAACGGCTGAATATTTTCCGTTCTTCCCCGGTGTGCCTTCTGGGTGTACAAAACCTGTCCAACACCTACGTTACCTGCCAGTCGGCTCAGTACCTTTTCGCAAAACACCTCGGAAAGCTGCCCGGGCCCTTTCTGCATAAAGAATGCATGCCCGTCAAAAGTAGATATGCCCGCTGCTTCCTGCCCTCTGTGCTGAAGGGCGTGCAGGGCATAATAAAGGGGGTAAGCGACACCTCGAGAGTCGACGATGCCTGCAATACCGCTCATATTACAACCTTTTTAGTTATCTGCTGCTTTTTTCGTCCAGTTGTACCCACGGATTTTGGAGCTTTTGCCAAAACCGCATGATGAACATACACCGTGCCTTGCGTGCATAGACTGCTTTCCGCAGCGGCGACAGATGATGTGGGAATGCTTGTTGCGCAGACCCATTGATGGAGTGCCTTTTGTCATTGGTTAAATTCACCTCGATGTTATTCTACGGAGGGGGAGATGTAGATTACGTTGTCTCCACGCACGATCAAAGTGCCCAGTGAAACTGTACCATTCTCCCCTTCTTCCTCTGCCTTGTCAAGAACCAGGTTCATGTGAACGTCGTATCCCTGAAGAACTCCACGGATCTCCCGTCCACCTTTCAGTGAAATGATTACCGGCTGGCGGTTCAGAACCTGATCTAAAATTTCAAGTGGTCGCTTTGTCATTGGATTACCTCTCGTTTCTCGCAGGGAGAGAGTCCGAAACGAAGAGTCGGGCACACAGACAGTGCCCGGCAGAATACAAGCCGGGGCTCATACGCACGTTTCGAACGTCACACAAGCTTAGAGACTCATGGACGAGTGCTTAATGTATATGCCACAAAGACACATAAAGATAGCGGGAATCAAAGCCGGAAAAATCAGGGATTTACATTAGAGAGGATACGAAAGACCGCATCCCCGCAAACGGATAATCCGGTAAATCATCTGTCACGGAGTCTATTTAATTTCGCGGATCAAATAACTGTATAACATATGGCAGACCTTATCATCAAAAAACGCCACGCCATCAAAAAAAGTCAGCTTGCAGCTTTGATGACAAAACTTACCGAGAATATTGGAGAAGATGCAGCTTTGTACAATGCTCCCATGATCGAGATCGCGGAGACCGCATCCAAATTCAACATCTACATCATCGATAAAAAACCGCTTATCATGGAGAAGGATGACTGGGCATTCCCCACGCTTCGCGGAGCGGTCTCCCGGCCGTATTCGGGACGACGGATCGTGGTCGATATGGGGGCGATCCCTTATATGATCAACGGTGCAGACATTATGCGTCCGGGAATCGTATCGGTCACGGAGGATGTAAAGGCCGGTCAGCCGGCGCTCGCCGTTGACGAGAGTCACGACAAACCCCTCGCGGTTGTGCTTCCTCTCTATGATGCAAAGGATATCATCGCGCTTGAGAAGGGAAAGGCGGCAAAAAATCTGCATTACATCGGTGACGAGCTCTGGAATCTGGAGATCTAAGCACCTCACACAGATAGAATTAAATAACCAACAACTAAACTATTTTTCATATGGGATTTCTTGACGGAGTATTTGGCTCAAAGGATAAATCAACAGACGAAGATACCTACATGAAGCTTGACCTGCAGGCGTACGAAGGGGCGGTCGGAGAGAACGAACCGGCAACGATGTATGTCAAGGTCGCAAGCGTCTGCGATATCAAAGACTGTCCAAAGATAAAAGACGAGATCTACAACGGAAATATTGTCATCATCGATATCACCAAACTGAAGCTCGACAAGATCATGTTCGACCGTGTGATGGGCGATCTTCGTGCCGTTTCCCGCGATGTGAACGGTGATATCATCGGCCTTGGCGATCAGCGCTATGTGATCGTTGTGCCGACCGGTGTCCGCATCTCCCGCGAGAAAATCGGCGGGTACTAATACCCGATGCGCCAGGTAGTACCAGCACCCTGTCCAGACTGCGGAGAAGAGATCGAATATATCTATGATACGGAAAACATTCCGTATTTCTCCGACATCCTCCTTATCTGCGGTGTCTGCAGCTGCGGGTTTAAGATCGTCGACACGATGGTCATGAACGATCATGAACCAAGCTGCTGGGAGATGAAAATAGAGACCCCGGCCGATCTGGACGCCCGCGTCGTCAGGAGCATGCAGGGAGAGATCGACATCCCTGAGTTCGGGATAAATATCCGTCCCGGCCCCGCCTGTTTCGGGTTCGTCTCAAACATCGAAGGCGTCCTTGAACGTGCAGAGGATGCGGTAAAACGAGCTGCGGTCTCCTGCGAAGGAGACGAGATATGCCGGGCGGCCGAACTCCTCAAAGAGATCGAAAAGGCACGAAGATCCGAGCTCCCCTTTACCGTCGTCATTACGGATCCCAGCGGAAACTCAGGGATCGTCTCATCAAAAGCCAAAAAGACCAAACTCGATATTGAACCGGAAGCTGACGGATATTCAGTGAAACCGCTCGCTTAACCCCAACATGGATAATCCCCGATACATTCCAAACGCTGAGGAGATAAAACGCCTCAGCGCTTTTTTAAAGATACGCAGCATTCCCGAACTCGAAAAACAGACGATCCAGTACATCGAAAAGGTCACCGGCAAATCCTGGAAGGATGAGACGGTCCTGGAAAAGATCCGAAACGCCATCCTCGCCCAGAAGGAGTCATATTGGAAAGAGGGGGGCAAAAAAAATGTTTCCTACAAAGGAGCATACAGCGTTCTCGGCTATATGGCATACCAGATGCCCGGATATGTCATGGAGTTCTCCGAGTTTTTTGCCGGACTCGTTACCGCTGGCTTGATTCGAAAACATGTGAAGGTCCTGGATATCGGATCGGGACCCGGAACCGTTTCGATCGGGATCGGTCGGGTTCTGTCCTGTCTGGATGATATGACGGCCGAGATCACGTCCCTTGAGCAGTATGAAACCCATATCGAAGCATATCAGGCGATCGTGCCGGCATTTCTGACCCAGGCCGGAGGAAAAGTCACTGCGGAAAAACCGCTCGCACAGGATATAACAAAAGAGATCCCCGAAGGAGAGTTCGATCTGATCGTCTGCTCGAACGTCATCAACGAACTGAGCGGTCTCGATTCCGAGAAAAAAGCAGAGCTTGTGATGGCGCTTTCGAAGCATCTTGTCCCCGACGGGAATCTGGTCATACTCGAGCCTGCCGATCTGACGAATGCTACGATGCTTCGCGATCTCTCACGCGATGTGAAGAAGAGAGGTCTGACGATCTACGCTCCCTGTAATGATCTTCGGGGCGTGTACTGCACCGTTTCTCCCTGCTGGTCATTCCGTTCGTATGCCGACATCAAGCCGACGGAGCTGATGTTCGCACTCGGCGGGGCCGAAGATAAATTCAGGTTCGTAAACACGGATGTGAAGTTTTCGTATGCAATCCTTCGAACCGACGGTCACAGAAAATGCGGATACAAAATCCCGGCGGAGGCAAAGAGGGCGAGACTTTCCCAGCTGAAGAAGCATCTGGAAAAACGGATCCACATCACTGTTTCTGTTATGTCGGCCGACATCGGCGATGCGAAAAATTATCTGTTTCTGGTCTGCGACGGGACGGGGACGACCCCGACGTATGTGGCACTGCCTGCTTTCCACCGAACGCCGGAACACGAAGCTCTGCTTACGGCTTCCTACGGATCGGTGGTCGCGATCGATTCGGTACTGGTCCGGTTCAATAAACAGCAGAACGCCTACAATCTGCTGATGGGCCGGGAAAGTTATACGAGAATGATCGCAGGAACCCCGACGGGAAACAAAGCGCCGGATAAGATCGCATTACTGAAGGAAAAATACGGCAGAAAACCTTCGCCGAACTACCGCGGGAAGAAGACGGGAAAGCCTGCGAATAAGAGATAGAGTTTTTTTTTTCTCCCGGATATTTTCCTTTTTTTCTCTGGTTCTGTCGGATAGATTTATCCGAGCTGACTGCAAAGGATGGTTATATGAAAAAAATCGCAGTCTTCGGGATGATCCTTCTTGCATGTGTCTTTGCAGCCGGATGTGCGGTCCCGGGAACAACGCCTGATCCGATTGTGGGATCATGGGAGGTGGATGATCCGATGCAGTTCAATGATTTGATATTCACGTTTATTTTCCATGAGGACGGGACCGGAGAGGTCGTAGAGATAGATGCAGATTCTCCAGAAACGGTATGGAATTACAATCTTTCCTGGAAACCGACCGGTAAGGGAACTTATGAGGCAATAGTTCTGTATGATCTGGTTATGTCAGAGGATGAGAAGATCCTTACCATCCCGGATGAGGAGCCGGGCATCCGATTCCTCGGAGACGGTTTTATCGGTGTCTGGACGATGGAAACCCCGGAGGAGTTCGACGGTGTATTGTATGAGGAGAGGTTAGTATTTTATGAGAATAGGTCCGGGGTGTTTTCCTGGTATTATCTGAATAACAGCACGCTGAAATCCAGTTATCCGCTTGTGTGGTCGGTAGAAAACGGCGTTTACCAGTATTCGTATCCGGATGATCTTTCAACGCTGACGATTGGGGATGACGGGGTTCTTACGGAGAAATGGGGTGACGGGATCTATACCTATACTCGGGTATAGGATCCACTTTTTTTACTAGGAGTTACGCGGTGCGATCTTAACCGGAAAAAACCGATGTTCAGATGAAATGTACTTCGATTTCGTGTACGGGATTCGTTTTGACACAAAAGAAAAAAAACAACCGCGTTCGCAAATCAGAGATT
>LSQX01377713.1_pt1 | contig 21582 bp, 21 predicted proteins | sample 654561 | NCBI WGS metagenome assembly LSQX01 (sample SAMN04489861, study PRJNA283612) | anaerobic digester metagenome | isolation source: 4 biogas reactors fed with cattle manure at either 37C or 55C with and... | place: Denmark: Kongens Lyngby | collected 2014 | reverse complement strand
TTTTGTTACAACGCAAATGGCTCAAGCAAGTTTCACCTTGATCGATACACCCTTTTATGGTAGAATGGTTTTCGTTAATGCGGGATGGTGTAGCGGCAGCACGTGTGACTCTGGATCACAAAGCCTAGGTTCGAGCCCTAGTCCCGCAGCCAGGTAAAAACCCCGGAAAATCAATGGTTCCGGGGTTTTTGCTATTTTTATAAACATTCTGTAGTCTTTTTTATAGCCATTGTGCAGCCATTTTCAAGTCATTGGTCGTTTAACTCAGCTTAAGGTTGCAAACATTTAGCCAAGTCACAGGGATGCTGCTCTGTCACCTGGCTTTAATACGGCATCACTGCTGTAAGCGATTAGTGATCGTAGAACTTCATATCAATTCAGGGTCGTTTCGATGTAAGCGGCCGCGGCGAGCAATCGCTTTACCGCCTGCTCTCGTCCCAGTACAACCATCAATTCAAATAGCCCCGGCCCCATGGTTCTTCCGGAAAGGGCCAGGCGGGTGGGATGGATCAGCCTTCCGCTGGAAACCCCGAGAGAAGCGGCCAGATCGCGGTAGGCTGTTTCAGTGCTTTCCAGGTCAAAAACCGGCAGCTTTTCCAGGGTTTCCGCCGCCTTGCGCAACAGTTCCGCGGTTCCTTCTTTGTTGAAATGCTTCTGCACGCCCTTGGAATCGTATTCAAACTGGTCCCGGTAAAAATAGGTTGAGGCTTCGGCCAGTTCCCCTAAAGTTTTAACCCGGCTGCGCACCGTTTCGATCACTTTCTGCAGGTATTGAAGATCCTCTTCACCAGGATTTTCCGCTATTAGGCCTTCTGCCTGGAAAAAGGGCAAGGCCAACTGCGTCAACCGGACCGGATCCGCTTCCCAAAGGTAGTGGCCGTTTAACCAGGTCAGCTTGGCCACGTCATAGATGGCGGCGGTCTTATGGACCCGCTCCAGGCTGAAACGCTCGATCATGGCCGCTAGATCGAGGATCTCCTCCTCGCCAGGAGACCAGCCCAGCAGCGCCAGGTAGTTGAGCAGCGCTTCCGGCAGGTAGCCCTTGGCCCGGAACTCCTCGACAGAGGTGGCGCCGTGCCTTTTGCTGAGTTTGCTGCGGTCCGGGGCCAGAATCATCGGCACATGGGCATAAAGCGGCAGCTCGTACCCGAGCGCCCGCGCGCAGATAATCTGGCGCGGCGTGTTGGAGAGATGTTCCTCCGCCCGGATCACGTGGGTAATGCGCATCCGCGCATCGTCGACCACGCTGGCGAAATTATAGGTAGGCAAACCGTTAGATTTAACAATAATAAAGTCGTCAAGGGTGCTGTTGTCAAAGACAACCCATCCCCTGATCATGTCGTCAACCGCGGTCTCTCCCTCATCAGGGGTGATCAGCCGGATGACCGGCGATCGTCCTTCCGCCAGGAAAGCACGCTCCTCTTCCTGGGAGAGATTGCGGCAGGTGCCCGGGTAACGATACGGTTTCCCCTGCTTGCGGGCCTCCTCCCGCCCTGCCGCCAGTTCTTCGGGGGTGCAGTAGCAGTGGTAGGCCTTCTTTTCTTCAAGCAAGCGTGCCGCTTCACGATTATATTCGTCCAGGTTTTGGGCCTGGAAAAACGGGCCTTCATCCCATTCCAGGCCCAGCCAGTGCAAGGCCTCCATCAGGGCGGTAGTAAACTCCGGCCGGGAACGCTCCAGATCGGTATCGTCAATGCGCAAGATAAAGGTGCCCCCGGAAGCACGCGCAAAAAGATAATTAAACAAAGCGGTTCGTGCCCCGCCAATATGCAGCTCACCGGTTGGGCTTGGCGCAAATCTAACCCTTACACCAGACAACTGGCTTCAACTCCTTTGACATTTGTACTCTTAGGTAATATACCATATTTGCACTGGAAATACCATTATTAGAGGGAGAGGTTAGATGTTGGGGGTTAGCAGAACAATCATCAGGTCTAACATGGCGCCCCATTCGCTGAATGCCTGGGGAATACCATCAATAATTCTGTGGAGGTTTTAAACAGACGAAGTAATAAATGTGTAAAACCGGAGTACGAAGAGAGCCTATTATTGCCGAATAACAATTGCCTAAACTTTAAAGACGGCACTGCATGTGCCGCCTGTCACCAGGATTTCTCTTTAAACTGGTTCACAGCACTCTGGCATTGCTGGATACACTCCTCCACCTTTTGGGCGGACTGAATGAAAGCGTTGCTTGCCTGGCTGTTTTCCGTTTCTTTAGCCGCGCGCCGCAGCTCTTCTGCGGAATGGCGAAAACTTTCGATGCATTTTTCTACTCGCTCGCGAACATCCATCCTCATTCCTCCCGTTTGATGCTAAGATCGGGATTAGTTTGCCTCACCCTGACTTCTTTATGCCATAAACAGCTCTAATCATCCCCGGTCCCAATCCGGTAAACCGTCTCTCTGGGTTTATAATAATCGTGGGAGAGCAATTCCCGTTTGATTTCTGTATCACCCCGGTAAACCACGCGCCAGGTTGAAATCCGGTATCCCGGAACACCGGTGCGGACCAGTTCTGTAACCCCTTCGGGCAAGGCATCGGTTTTCTCATAGCGAACCGGCGGTGCAATCTGCTCCGCCTTGCCGGATAAAATCTCTACTCTTTCCTCCATCGGCGGTCCAAAAATACGAAATGTAAGCTTATTGTTGGTTAGCTCCGAGCCGATCAGCACGTGGTGGTCGCGGGAGTTGATAAACTTGATATCAGCACCCGGGTAGGCTACAGTGGCATCGCGTCCGAGAGGAATATATCCCTGGGCGAGGCTGTGATTGTAACGCTCCACAATGGTCAAGTTGGCAAGGAGCGCCGCATTGTAAAGGGTTGAGGATACCTGGCACATGCCGCCGCCGATTCCGGGTACGATTTCCCCGGCCCGGATTACCGGCGCGTAACGGTAGCCTTTCTCCAGGGTGGCCTCCCCCACTACCGCCCAAAAAGAGAAGAGGTCTCCCGGGGCCATCAGGTAACCGTTAATGGCCGCCGCGCTGAGCCTGACGTTTTCCGTCCGATCGGGATTCCCCGCGGCCACTGTGGTTGTGTAAGAGGCCATCACCGTATCGAAACCGTACCCTTTCAGCTCGGAGGCGGTAAGTGGCGCCGGCCATTCCCCGATCGGGACCGTGATCGCCGTTTCAGCCCGGCAAAGGGCTTCCCCTAGCAAATTCCGCAGCTCCTTTACTTTCAAGAAGCAGCCGTTCTGTTCGGAATGAATCGTCACGGTTTCCCCTTCTACCGTGCAATAAGCGTCCCGGGGCGGCCGGTAGATTATCCCCGCCAGGTGCGCCGCCGCCTCCGCCAGCTTGGCCTCGTTAACAGCAAGGACCGGTTTAATGATCAGCGGTTTTTTATGGATCAGGTAATCAAGACGCGCCCGGTAACCGCTCCATCCCCTCCCCGCCTCGATAATCTCTCTTTTCGTTTTCACCTTGTTCCAGGCCAGTCCCAGTTCTGAAAGCGGAAAAACCATCGTCTGATCATCTGCCACTATTAATTCAACCTTGTCGGCAGACCACAGCCTGGCTTCAAGCTCTGCCAGCGCGGCGTCGATGGTTAACCCTCCCAGTGGAATATCGTTTACTTGAACGCCGGGATAGATTCGCTTGCTGTAATAAAGATTATCAAAGCCGAGCAAAAGTAAAAATAGCATGATTAGGCCGCCAATGACAATTAAAGAAACAACGACCCAATTTTTGGCAAATTTTCTTGTCTTATGCGACCTGATCTCTGTTTCCAAGAACAATTAGCCTCCTGTCTCTTCATTTTTGATCTGCCCTGGATAAAGATATGAGGCTGAATTGCTCTTTTATGCAAAAAAACCGGAACAGGTATATATTTTTGTTCCGGCTGCATACTATGAATGGAACCCCACACGGTACAAAGTTTATTGTAACCCGGTTACAATAACTGTTAGACCCGGTGGGGTTCCGGTTTTAGCCAAGGAAGGATAACAGGATTCCTGCGGCCACGGCCGAACCGATCACCCCGGCCACGTTCGGCCCCATGGCATGCATCAGCAAGTAATTATTGGGATTAGCTTCTTTTCCGACTTGCTGCGATACCCGGGCGGCCATAGGCACGGCCGAGACTCCCGCTGAACCGATGAGCGGATTAATCTTGTTTTTGGTGAAACAATTAATTACCCTGGCCATCAGGACGCCGCCCGCGGTTCCGAAAGCAAAGGCCACTAAGCCCAGAACAATTACTTTAATGGTCTCCAGAGTTAAAAAATACTCAGCGGTCGCCTTGGCTCCCACCGATAACCCCAGCAAAATGACTACAATATTGTTCAAATCGTTCTGCGCTGTTTTGCTCAGGCGCTTGGTAACACCGCATTCGCGCAGCAGGTTGCCGAACATGAGCATTCCCAAAAGCGGCAGCGCCGCCGGGACCAGCAGGCCGGTCACAATGAGCACCAGGACGGGAAAGATGATCTTTTCGGTTTTCGATACGGGGCGCAGCTGTTTCATTTCGATCCGGCGCTCTTCCGGGGTCGTCAAGAACCGCATGATGGGCGGCTGAATGATCGGCACCAGGGCCATATATGAGTAAGCGGCAATGGCAATGGAGCCCAGCAGCTCCGGCGCCAGGTAATTAGCCAGGTAAATGGCGGTGGGGCCATCCGCACCACCGATGATCCCTACCGCTCCGGCCTGTTTGAGTGTAAAGCCGAGGGCATAGGCCCCGATAAAGGTGAGAAAGACTCCCAGCTGGGCGGCTGCGCCCAAAAGCAGGGTAACCGGGTTGGCAATCAGCGGCCCGAAATCGGTCATGGCCCCGATGCCGAGGAAAATCAGCGGCGGGAAAATACCCAGCTCTAAACCGCGCGAAAAATAATACAGCAGTCCACCGATTTGGGTAGCTGTTTCAGCCTGCATCAGGTTGCCCAGGGGCAAATTTACCAGCAGGATCCCAAAACTGATCGGAACGAGCAGCAGTGGTTCATATTTTTTAGCGATCCCGAGGTATAGTAACACGCAAGCGATGCCGATCATGACCACCTCGGCTAGAGTGAGATTAACAAAACCGGTGTTGCGAATGAATTCTAGCAGCAGTTCGGTCACCTGCTCCCCTCCTTTGTGCGAATGCTACGCGTCTTCCTAACACTTCAAGCGATCACCATCAGTATATCGCCGGTATTAACGGTGTCTCCTGCTTTAACGAGGATTCTGACGACAGTGCCGCTTTGCGGTGCGGTAATTTCATTTTCCATTTTCATGGCCTCAAGGATTACTACGGTGTCTCCTTCCTTGACCTGATCGCCGTCTTTCACCAGCACCTCGATAACCGAACCGGGCATGGGCGCCGGAACAGGTTTTCCGTTCTCGGAGGAAAAGACTGGCCTCTCTTCTGCAGCTGTTTTTTGCACAGGCGACTGCGTTTCAACCGAAATTTCGGGTTTAAATTGCGGCGAGGCAGGCTCACCGGAGAGTTCTTCAACTGTAACCGTAAAAATTTGCCCATCGACTGTGACTCTAAATTTTTTCATATCTTTTTTTCCTCCTTAATAGTTCCAACTCCCACCGGCTCTCCAGCAGCGCTTTACGCCCGGCCGCCGCCCAGCCGGAGCGGCTGAGCAGTTGATCCTGGTGGATTGTTATTGCAATCCGCGACCCTTGAAGCGGTTCTGACAGATATTGATATACGGCGGCAGTGATTGCTGCTTTGAGCTGCGGTGATAGGAAGGATGGGGTGAGTTCAGGCTTTCCCCTTTCTATCTCTATGCTTGCCGGACTCTCAACACTCTGGTGGTAAAAGAGACGGCTAAACAAAACAAGCAGAAGGTAGAGTAAAAAAAGAATCAACATTACCACGAGAAAGCCGACGATCAGGACTAGAAAAGCTAGTGCAGTGTTGTCCACCCTTTTCCTCCTTAATAATTAATTATTATAACTATTCCCCGGCGCGCAGAAAAGTTCGCTGCCACCTCATCCACCCAGGGATTTTCTCACTATTGTATCATTTAATTTGACAGCTGAAAAGAACTTGCCCAACGGTGTTCGGAAGGTGGTTTAATGCCGATGCTCTTTTAGCAGGGAGAGACAGGAATACGGGACGCTGCAACTGCCGGGGCGCTGGGCGCGGTGGCCCGGGTCGCCGTGGAAGTCGGAGCCGCCGGTAATCAATAGATTCAGCTCCTGCGCCCGCCTCCTGTAATAGCTCTGTAATTTCTTACCATGATCGGGATGATACACTTCCACACCTTTTAATCCGGAATCAATGAGCGGTTCCAGATAGGCTGCGCCGCTCTGACCCGGATGTGCGAAGACGGGGATCGCTCCTGCGGCACGCAACAGGGCCAGCGCCTCCTCGGGACGAAAGGTGCGCCGGGGGACATATGCCGGTTTACCGCGCTCGAGGTAGCGGGAAAAAGCTTCCTCGAGGCTGCCGATCATTTTCTGTTTGACCAGCACCCTGGCCAGGTGCAGCCTGCCCGGTGCCGCCGGCGCTGCTTCCGCGAGCACCGCCGCCATGGTGACCGGAAATCCGGCCTCGCGCAGGCGAGCGACCATCTTTTCCATCCGGAGGTAGCGCTCGCGCCGCAGCGCGATTAAGGCCTCCTCCAGGATCGCACGATTGGCCGGATAATAGCCGAGGATATGGAGTTCCTGCTCTCCTGCGTAGGTGGTCAGCTCCACCCCGGGAACAAACTCGATTCCGCATTGCCTGGCGGCTGCCTCCGCCTCGTCGAGGCCGCTGAGCGTGTCGTGGTCGGTCAGCGCCAGCGCCTGCAGCCCGGCCTGGCTGGCCAATGCAACCACCTCTGCAGGGTTATACAAGCCATCGGAGGCACTACTGTGGATATGTAAATCTACGCTCCCGTTCACCAATGCCATCTGCTTTCACCTTGTTTTTCATTTCAAGTTTTGCTTCAGCAGCCGTTTCACATTTTCTCCGGCAATTTGCTTGATTTCCCGGAAGCTAAAACCGCGGTGCCGCAGCCCGGCGAGCAAAGCCGGATAACAGGCGGCGTGATCCAGTTCTTCAACGCTTTCCGAAATGCCGTCAAAATCGGAACCGATGCCCACATGCTCTACGCCGGCGACCGACGCGGCATGCACAAAGTGATCGAGCAGTTGATCCAGACTCGCCGTCTTTGTCCCGGTGATGAAAGGGGGGTAAAAGGTGAGTCCCATGACGCCGCCTCTTTCCGCGAGTTGTTTTAACTGCTCATCGGTAAGATTGCGCGGATGTTCGCACAGGCGGAAGCAATTGGCGTGGGAGACCAGGGGCGGGCGCGTTGCCAGTTCAAGGGCATCGCGAAAACCGGCCCGGGAGAGGTGGGCCAGGTCCAGGACAATACCGAGCGCTTCCATCCGGGAGATGAGGAGGCGCCCGGACCTGGTCAAGCCCCCACCGGAAATCTCTTCAGCGCATCCGTCGGCAAAGCAATTGCGTTCGTTCCAGGTCAGGGAGATGCAGCGCACTCCGAGGCGGTAAAAAAGGGAGAGCAGTTCCAAATTGCCGCATAAGGGTTCAGCGCCTTCAAGGGCCAGCAGGCAGGCCACTTTGCCGTTTGCTTCCGCTTCATCCAGGTCCTGCATCTTTTCCACCCTTAAGACCGCCGTGCCAGTCCTGGCCAACATCTCATCGAAAAGGATCAGGTAATGTAGGGCTGCTTCCAAAGGGGTGCCGCGGTCCTTTATTGGGGCCGTGCAGACGGCAAAAAATTGCACGGCTACCCCGCCCGATTGCAGGCGCGGCAAATCAATGTGCCCGATCCGGTTTTTGCGGTTAAAATGGTATTCTTTCCGGTCAAAAAGCCAGAGAGTATCGCAATGGCAATCAACGATTGGTGCTATAATTTCGGTCATACTTCATTTTACTCGATTTAGATAAAAAAAACACCCCCCATTGGAAGGGTGTCCGCAGTCTGTAAGCTTAGCGGGGAAGCTAACGGGGCTCAACAATCAGTTTAATAGCCGTCCGTTCCTCACCGTCAATCTGAATGTCCGTGAAGGCGGGAATGCAGATTAAATCAATACCTCCCGGAGCAACAAACCCACGTGCGATGGCCACAGCTTTTACCGCCTGGTTCAATGCGCCGGCACCGATGGTTTGAATTTCCGCGCCTCCTCGTTCACGCAACACGCCGGCAAGGGCACCCGCTACAGAATTGGGATTTGATTTAGCTGATACTTTCAATACCTCGGCCATTGTTGAATTCCTCCTTCTACGGGTTTATATGGTTATACATTCAAGATTAAAGCTAAATTTTCCTGTCAGAATTGTAAGATTATAATGTTTATTTCGGTTTATCTAATCACCTCGAGTATCCGTTTAATTGAACGCGCCTTACCGGTGATCCGGTCTATTTCTACTATGACCCCGTTGAACTGCATCTCCTCCCCGCAGGAAATGGTAAAACGCTTTGGCAGGCCGGTCAACATTTTGAACAGGACTGCTTCCGGATCAACCCCAAGCACTGAATTATATAATCCGGTAAAACCGGCGTCAGAGATATAAGCCGTTCCTTGGGGTAAAATCCGCTCATCGGCTGTTTGCGCATGGGTATGCGTGCCGATTAAAGCGCTGACCTTACCGTCAAGGAACCACCCCAAAGCCTGCTTTTCTGAAGTGGCTTCCGCGTGAAAATCGACCAGAATTATTTTGGTCTTGCTTTTAAGATTATACACCTCCTCCTCAGCCCGCCGGAACGGGCAGTCTATCGGCGGCATAAATATCCGGCCGGAAAGATTAATCACGCCTACCGGTTGATCCTTGACTCTAACAATCGTTGCACCGCGCCCCGGTGTGGTGCCGGCAGGATAGTTGGCCGGCCTGAGCAAGCGTGTTTCCACGTCTATAAAAGTATATACGTCTTTATTGTCCCAAATGTGATTTCCCCCGGTAACCAGATCAACACCCGCTGCGCGCAGCTCCCGAAAGACTGCGGCAGTGATCCCGAAACCGCCGGCAGCGTTCTCACCGTTCGCGATCACCAGGTCAACCTGCCACTCGCGCACGATCCCGGCCAGCATTTTTTTCAGGCATTCCCGCCCCGGACGGCCTACCACATCGCCAATAAATAAAACTTTTAGAATAGTTACAACCTACTTTACAGATATTTCTTAATTATCTGACAGGAAGCGACAAAATTTTTTCCTCTTATTTATCATAAACGTATACTTTGCCGGAATCACGAAAAGCAAACAGTTTCTTCGCATGGCTGTCCGGATTTCGGTTCAATAGTAACTCCAATAGCTCATCCCATGAAACCGGTTCCTCTTCGGAGAGGTCGTCATCTCCCAGGCGCATCTCGCTGATCAGATCACCCTTAAAGTTATCGCGCATGATGGAGGTAATTAAACCTATTTCTCCGTTCAACTGGCTGCCGCCGGGTAAAATAATTTCGAGCTGCGTAAACCCGCTAAAAGATTTTTTGCGCAATTTTATCGGATGGCGTTCCTTCTTCTTAAAAAAGCGGTAAGCCTCCAGGTTCTCCTCCAATAGCCGGGCCAGCTCCATGTATTTGTCCCTAGTTAACCGTTTATTGATCATATATGACAAATTGAATGAGGATGATTCCAGGTTATACATTACCGTAAAAATTTCCGGGTAGCGGATCAGGATATTGATGACCAGATTGATGTGATATGACTCTTCAAGTGATTCACCCTGCATCTAGTAGCCTCCTTTATCTTGGTTCTCTCTTATTCAATATCGTGCCGATAAATTCCTGCCCAAAAAATAAAAAAGTGCCCGGTTAAGGGCACAGCAAAAGTTAGCAGCAAAGGCTGCATTACTTGGCGTAATCAACAGCCCTTGTTTCCCTGATTACGGTCACCTTAATTTGGCCCGGATACTCGAGTTCACTTTCGATCTTTTTCACAATGTCCCGGGCCATCTGGATCGAGGTATAATCATCAATGCGGTCCGGTTTAACGATAATTCTGATTTCCCTTCCGGCATGGATGGCGTAGGCCTTATCGACTCCCTCGAAGGAATTGGCGATCTCCTCCAATTTGAGCAGCCGCTTGATGTAAGTCTCCAGGGTTTCACGCCTTGCTCCCGGCCGTGCTGCTGAAACGGCGTCCGCCGCTTGAATCAGCACTGCTTCCAGGGTTTGAAACTCGGTATCCCCGTGATGGGCGGAAATGGCATTGACAATTTCCGGCGACTCCCGGTATTTTTTTGCCAGCTCCGCACCGGTAGTGACATGTGAACCTTCGGTTTCATGGTCCACCGCTTTCCCGATATCGTGCAGCAAACCGGCCCGTTTGGCAAAATTGATATCCAGGCCTAATTCTGCGGCCATTGTCCCGGCCAGATGGGCTACTTCAATGGAATGCTGCAGGACATTCTGACCGTAACTGGTCCGGTAACGCAATTTGCCCAGCAGCATGATCAGTTCGGGATGCAACCCGTGGACCCCCGTTTCAAATGTAGCCTGCTCTCCTTCTTCCCGGATCTGGTTCTCCACTTCTTTGCGCGTTTTTTCCACGATTTCTTCGATCCGCGCCGGATGAATGCGGCCGTCGCTGATCAATTTTTCCAGGGCTAAACGGGCAATCTCCCGGCGTATCGGATCGAAGCCCGACAAGATCACCGCTTCCGGTGTATCATCAATAATCAGATCAACCCCGGTCAGGGTTTCCAGTGTCCTGATATTGCGCCCTTCGCGTCCGATAATCCGCCCTTTCATCTCATCATTGGGCAGGTTGACTACGGAAACGGTTGATTCGGAGACGTGATCCGCGGCACAACGCTGGATCGCCATGGTGACAACTTCACGGGCGCGTTTCTCCGCTTCGGATTTGGCTTGATTTTCAACCTCTTTGACCATGATTGCCATTTCATGGGTTATTTCTTCCCGGGCCCGCTGCAACAGCAGCTCTTTGGCTTCATCCATGGTCATATTTGATATTTTTTCCAGTTCAGCCTGTTGCTGCCGGCAAAGGCGATCCAACTTCTCCTGTTTTTGCCTGTTATCTTCCTCTTTCCTACGCAGTTCTTCTTCTTTCCGTTCGATAAAGCCGGTTTTGCGATCGAGGCTTTCTTCTTTCTGCATTAACCGGCGTTCAAAGCGCTGTAATTCAACGCGCCTTTCCCTGCTTTCCCTTTCCATCTCATTGCGCAGGCGGTGCGCTTCTTCTTTTGCTTCCAGGTATTTTTCACGCTTGAGAGCATTTGCTTCTTGTTCCGCTTCTTCAAGGATCTTTTTGGCCGCCTCTTCCGCAGAAGTGATCCGGGCTTCGGCGATTAGTTTTCGGATATAGTAACCGGCAATGATGCCGACAGCCAGGGCAGCAATTGTCGCTAGCACATACCCTAACATATTTATTCCACCTCCGTTTCAATTAAAAAATTAAGCTGTGTTGGTCGCACACAGCTTAAAAGAGAAGGGTCGGTACAAAGTTAAAATTTACCTGTACCTTATTGCAAAGCAGTCTTTATGCTTTTAAATCTATTGGTCAGGCCTAAATAGGCACCAAGCCTTCTCTTTTAAGTCATGAAGCAAGAATCAGTGTCCGATAAGTTGCCTAATATTACCTAGCCCTAGTCATTGTACCTTTTTAACAATGTTATGTCAAGATGCCGCCTATAGTTCGGCCAGGCCGTAATCCTGCAGCACTTTTAGGATTACCGCGCTGTGAAAACCGCGTCTGGCCAGGAAAGCCGACTGTCGCCGGAGCCACTGCCGATCTGCTTCACCGGGAGCACGGCCCACCTTCTTTTCCAGCGCCTCCCGGCAGAGGGCCAGCTCATTTTCTGGTGTAAAATATTGCGGCAGCAGCCGTTCAATAATTTTTAAGTCAATCCCTTTATGCCGCAAAACTTGACAAACCCGGCGCGGTCCGTAACCGCGTTGATAGTAGCTCTCCATCATCTCGCCGGCAAAGCGTTCATCATCAAGGTAGCCGTAATTAAGCATCTCTGCGATGACCGCCTCAATTACCGGCGCGGAAAAACCTTTTTTCTCTAGATAAAGCTGTGCCTCCTGAATACTTCTCTGCCGGTAACCGAGCCAGCGCAATAGTTTGGAACGGGCTTCTTTTATGGATGACGGATCTTGCATCTTGGCGGGCGGTTACTTTCCTTCCTCTTTTTTTACGCTTTCGGCTGACGGTGCGGTTTCTGCCTCCACCGGCCGGATTAATCCGCAGACTTCCCGCACTTTCAATTCAATTTCAGCGGCCAGGTCGGGATTATTCTTCAAGAATTCGCGCACATTTTCGCGTCCCTGTCCCAGCCGCTCTTCACCATACGAATACCAGGCCCCGCTTTTAGTAATGATCTTATACTCGAACCCCAGATCGATCAGAGAGCCTTCGGTGGAGATGCCCTGACCGTAAAGGATGTCAAACTCAGCCACCTTAAACGGAGGCGCCACCTTGTTTTTAACCACTTTAGCCCGGGTGCGGCTGCCGATCACTTGATCGCTCCCCACTTTAAGCGACTCTACCCGGCGTATATCGAGGCGCACCGAGGCATAGAACTTTAATGCCCTGCCTCCCGGGGTCACTTCGGGATTACCAAACATCACGCCTACCTTTTCGCGGATCTGGTTAATGAAAATTGCCGTAGTCCTCGACTTGCTGATTGCTCCGGAGAGTTTGCGCAGCGCCTGGCTCATTAAGCGCGCCTGCAGCCCCACGTGTGCGTCCCCCATCTCTCCCTCGATTTCCGCCCGCGGCACCAGTGCCGCCACCGAGTCGATCACCAAAACATCAATGGCGCTGCTGCGGACCAGCGCTTCGGCGATCTCCAAGGCCTGCTCCCCGGTATCGGGCTGCGATACCAGGAGTTCCTCGATATTCACACCGACCTTGGAAGCATAGTGGGGGTCCAGCGCATGTTCGGCATCGATAAAAGCGGCATATCCGCCCGCTTTTTGCGCCTCCGCGATTACATGGAGCGCCACCGTGGTCTTTCCCGACGACTCTGGGCCAAAGATCTCAATTACTCTCCCGCGCGGCAGTCCCCCGATACCCAGGGCCACGTCCAAAGCCAGGCATCCGGTGGAGATTACATCTATACCCGGCTTGACGCCCTGCCCGAGGCGCATGATTGAACCTTTACCAAATTGCTTTTCAATTTGCAGCAAAGCCATTTCTAGCGCTTTTTCCTTTTCCATTCCAATACCCCCTTGATTCGGGTCCATCAACGCTCAAAATAATTGTTCTGGATCTAAGCATTATTTTCCTGCATTTTCAGTTAAATAATATCTCCGTAAAGCTTTATAAAACGCTCCCTGCGGGGTGAGATTGCTCTGGTAAAGGGTGATGGCATCAATCAACGCCGGCGAGCTTAGAAAAGAACTTTCTTGCAAGATGAATCTTCGAATCACCTGTTCCGGCAGAGGATCACGCACCCGGCCCAGGGTCAGGTGCGGCTTGAATGGGCGATCGCTGCGCGGGAAGCCACGACAAAGCAGCTTCTTTTCCAGTGTGGCTGCCGTCTTCGCAAGCTCCGCCGCACCCTCCTGCAAGCCGGCCCAGATTACCCGGGCCCGGCCAGAGGGCGGGAAAACACCGACCCCACCACAGCGCATCTGGAAGGGAGAAATCTCTTCTGCCACAGCGGCCATGGCCGCCTCCAGATCTGCAATGCGCCCGGGATCCACTTCACCTAAAAATTTCAGGGTCAGGTGCAGCCCCTCTTCCCGGACCCATTTAACTCCTTCCAAATAAGTGGAGAGGCGCCGCTGAAAAGCCGAGACCTCTTTTTTTTGCTGCACGGTCAGATCTGCCGCAATGAATAATCGCATCGTCAACTGTCACCTTTTACCAAACTTATTGCTGGCATAATCCGGTAATCGCTACTAGAGTTCTGCAAGCAGCGCTTTTATCCTGCCAAAGGTGGAGTTTTTCTCACTGGCGGGCATATCGCATCATGAATGGGAGAGAAAAAGCTGGATCCAAAGGGGCGTGTCTCTCCCCTTACCTTATATCCGGCTGCTCGGCTTCGTCCTGCTCCTCCCCCGCGCCGTGGCTGGATTCCATGGTTACCGGCTGCAGGCTGTTTTGGTTATAGTAGCGCTGCAGGGTAAAAGAATCCTGGTTCTGGTGCACGCTGAGCAGATCGGCCATCACCAGGGTCTGCCTTTCGCCTTCGCTCCTGTCAAAATAGAGAACAACCATGCTGTAGGGATTCTCACCGGGCGCGTAGAGCCCGCGCACTCCCGCGGCGCCGGTAGTGCCGGCGTTAATGGAAATAGTGCTCTCCAGCGTCACCCGGGCGCGGTGCGTGTGACCGCTTAAGATCAGAGGCACCTGACCGGAAAAGCCTTCTCCGGCTAGGGGATTGTGGACCGCCACAATGTCCGGCTCTATCTCCTCATTGAGCAGTAACCGGTATGCCTCCCGGCCGCAAGAACGCAGATACTCTTCGGAGGCGATCGCCACCTCCGGCCCGCTTGCGGAAGGGTCGGCAATGCCGAAGATGCGCAGCCCCAGGATCTCAACGGTCTCGCCTTCGAGGACAATGGCCCCTTTTTGACGCATGGTTTCAATCACCTGGGGGGAATCGTGGTTGCCCGGTATAAAAACATAGGGGACAGGCAGGGCGGTCAGGCGCGTGATTAACTCTGCCTCGAGGCTGCTGCCATAGTCGGTCAGGTCACCGGTATCAATAATCAAATCGATTTGGAAAGTGCCGACTGCTTTTTCAATGAAATCGAAAGCCGCCGGATTGTTGTGAATATCGGAAACATGAAGCACCCGCAGGCCATCTGCCGGTTCGGAGAAGCGGATCTGTTCCAACTGCTGCGCCAGGCTGTGCAGGTTGACGGCGGCTACTTCCAGTTGCTTTCCCATCGATTTGATGGCGGCCACGGTCTGTTCCGAGAGGTTAATCACCCATGGCGCCGCGCTGATCGCTCCGGTATAGCGGGGCTGATTAAAGGCATCGTAGTCGTAAGGCAAATAGATGGTGCTCCAAAAAAGCAGCAGGAAAAAAGATCCCGCCAGCAGGCCTCCAATTGCGATTAACCATTTGCGCTTTGGGCGCAGCAGCAAGAAAACCGATAGCGCGCCGCAGATAAAAGTGATGGCCACCATGCGCAGCAGATAGAATCCGATTTGTGATTGGAGCTGCTCCAGAAAGAAGTGCAGGTTTTGCGCCTCATCCAGTGTTTCCAGCTCAGATGCAAGCAGCTCCAGATCCACATTGAGGAGAGTCAATTTGATCAGGAAAGGCCAGCGGTGTGTGGCAGCCGTCAGCTCTCCGACAGGCGGCAAAAAGATGACCGTCTCGCCGCGCTGGAAGGGGATCAGCTCTACCGTGAATTCAAAGGCGCTAATCGCAAAGCGAGCGCTACTAAATAAGCCTGCTGCCATAAACATGCTGAGCAGGCTTATTAAGCTCAAGCTTAACCAGTAAATAATTTTTTTGATTCGCGCGTTAAACTTCAGGGCGAACTCTCCTCCACAGCATGGTTAAGGCTGCCTGGGCAGCTCTGATCTTTACGGTGCGGCGGATGCCCCGGAAATGCATCTCCCGGCAGCTAACCCGGTCCTTGTTGTCGATGGCGATATAAACCAAACCCAGCGGACGGCCGTCCAGATCGGTGTCCGGGCCGGCGACTCCGGTGATTCCGACGCCGATGGTGGCGTCAAGCTTGCGCCGCGCGGCACTGGCCATGGCCCGGGCTGTCCATTCGCTAACGGCCCCCTCCCGTTCAAGGAAGGTCCGATCCAGGCCGAGGGAGGCTTCTTTCGCCGCCAGGCTGTAAGCCACCAATCCCCCCTTAAAAAAGCGGGAGCTGCCGGGTACATCGGTGATCATGTCGGCCAGCAAACCGCCACTGCACGATTCCGCCAGGGCCAGGGTTTGCCCCGATTCAATCAGTAGCCTGGAGACCACGGCGGCCAGTGTATCTTCGTCTTCGCCGTAAAGATAATCTCGAAGTGCCCGGCGCAAGCGGTGCGAGGCGGCAGCGATCAGCTCCTCTACCGCTGCCGGCTCACCTTGCGCCTTTAACTGCAGGTGAACCTCCATCCCCCGGGCAGCCAGGGAGAGGGAAGGATTATCCCACCGGCCCAGCTCCTTGACCGCTGCCGCGAGCTGAGATTCCCCCAGGCCGGTGCATTTCAAGGTTTTGACTAAGAAAAAGTCATCGCGGGCCCTGCCGCGCAGCAGGGGCAGCACCGCCTCTTCAAACATGGGCTGCATTTCCAAAGGCGGTCCCGGGAGGAGAAAGAGCAGTTTCCCTTCCGTTTCGATCAACGCCCCCGGTGCGGTGCCGCGGGGATTGTCCAGCGGCGTGCTACCCTCGATCACTAACGCCTGCTTGCGGTTCGCCTCCGGCATCTCCAGGCCCCGTTCCTGGAAAAAAAATTCCAGTATTTGCATCTGTCTGGCATCGGGCCGCAGCTTACGCCGGAGGCAGTATGCCGCCGCCTCCCTGGTCAGATCGTCATCAGTCGGCCCGAGACCGCCGGTAACGATCACCACGTCGCTTAAGCACAGGCTCCTCTCCATGGCTGCGGCAATGGCCTGTAAATCGTCCGGGAGCACCCGCTGTTCCCGGACCTGGATGCCGGCGCCGCCAAGTCGCCGCGACAGGTAGCCGGCATTGGTGTTCTCCACCAGGCCGGTCAATAACTCGCTGCCGGTAAAAAGCAAATCCGCTTTCACTGCTCAGCCCCCATTTCGTCCGCAAAAATGGCGGCGTTGCTGCCGGGCTGCAGCAGTTGATGTGAAGCCTTGCCCAAAGCAGTCACCGCAATCTCATTATAGCACGGCTTGCCGGGGCTCATCGCGGGCAACCGTTATTTTTTCGCGCAATAGCTCCCCGCTGATCTTCTCCTCGTCGACTAGAATGGAGGCGATTTCCTTGATCAGCCCTTTTTGCCCGGCCAGCAAATCGGTTACACACTGCTCCTGCGCATTGATAATCTGCCGGATCGTCCGGTGCAACAACCCCCGGGGCAGGTCCTTGATGCTGACCACTCCCAGGGAGGAAAGACCGGCGCCGATGATTTTTTTCGCCAGCTCCACCGCCTGGTTAAAATCGCCGATTGCTCCGGTGCTGCGGCTGCCGAGGATTAACTTTTCACTGACAGATCCGCCCAGTTGCACGGCGATTTGCCGTTCCAGGTATTCAAGGGTATGCAGATAATAATCGCGCTCCGGATGCTGGCGCATATATCCCAGTGCCTTACCCCGCGGGGTGATGGTCACCGTGGAGACTGAACCGGGGTTAACGATTTCACTGACCAGGGCATGGCCGGTTTCATGAACCGCCACCCGCCACAGCTCTTCCCGGTCCGGTTTCCGATCCAGCTTCTCGCCCAATATGACCTTGTCTACGGCCTCCACGAGGTGATGCTCCTTGATCGTTGCTTCGTTTTGCCGCATCGCCAGGATGGCCGCCTCATTGGCAAGATTTTCAAGGTGGGCTCCGGAAAAACCAAAGGTTTCCCTGGCTATTTTTTTCAAGTCAACCTGCCGGTCAAGAGGCTTGTTGGTAAGGTGCAACTTAAGGATTTGCAGCCTTCCCTCCAGGTCGGGCAGATCCACCCGGACCACCCGGTCAAAGCGTCCGGGACGGAGCAAGGCCGGGTCCAATATTTCCGGCCGATTGGTCGCACCGATGACCAGGATATTGACATCATCATGGCAGCCGAGACCGTCCAGTTCAACCAGGAACTGGTTCAAAGTCTGGTCATACTCGAGGTGGCTGCTGTGCATGCCGCGCTTGCCCCCGAGGATGTCAATTTCATCAATAAATAATATGGCGCTCTTCTTATGTTCCTGCCGCGCTTTGGCCCGGCATTCTGCAAATAAGCGGCGCACGCGCTGTGCCCCCACCCCAGCATACATCTCGATGAATTCACTTCCCGCCACGCTTAAAAAAGAAGATTGAGTGTAGCTGGCGGCCGCCTTTGCCAGCAGGGTCTTTCCGGTGCCCGGAGGTCCAACCAGCATAATCCCCTTGATCGGGCGAATACCCATGCGGCGAATCTGCTGTGGTTTCAGCAGAAAATCAAGCGCTTCCAGGAGTTCCTTTTTGGCTACCTCCTGGCCGCCGATCTGGTCAAAACCAACCGGTTTTCGCTTGGCGAGACTCCGGCCCACAGCGCTGAAGCGGGGTGTTTTAAAGCTGGAAAACCGGAAGAGCAGGAAAAAAAGGCCGGCCAAAAAAACGATCGGGATAAAACTGGGCTGGTACCAGAGCAAGATAATGACCAGGGCAACTGCTACTCCCATGAGCACATCTCTTATTCTCATATTTTCCCCTCCTGCTTTTCAAGGGGGATAACCTGATACAGATAGTAGTCCCCGTCCCGCGCCTGCAGGTAGAGATGGCGGGAATCGACCACGAAGGAGACCTCTTCCAGCCGGTAAGTTTCCGCCAGTTCATAAATGGTGGCCGCCACAGAGCGGTAATTGTTCCGGCGGGCCCCTTCATATAGCGCCGGTGAGGCGGCGGCGGCAAAAGAATCGAGCACCTGGTTGCGCCGGTCCACTAATTTTACCGCTTGATCAGCATGCCCGTATGCGGCGGCAATGGCTCCGATTTCGTCCATCATTTCCTTCAGGCTGCCCCGGTAATCTTCCGCCGGGATGATTTCCAGCACTGCAGCGCCGTTTTCTTCTTTAATGGCAGCACTTTGGATCGCTTCCATTTCCTGCAGTTTCTCCAGAAAGCGCTCCTGATACAGATAATGTTGGCGGTAATAGTTGAAGCCGAAAAATAACGCCAATACCACTATGGCAGCAACAGCGATCACCGGCCAGCGGTATTCATTCACAGCTCAAGCGCCCCTTGTTTACATAATCTACGAATTACCTTGATTATAGCAAAGGTGATATACATTGCGCAACACCTCAATGCTGAGAAACGGCACATCATTCTGTTTAAATGGAAAACAGGGAAAAAATTGCTATGGAAAAAGTGAGCGAGCTGTTGCCGGCTTTCACCGTTTGCGCCAGGGAAGTGTGATGGCTGCCGGATTGGCGCCAAACAGGTGGTACGGAGCAGCGGCGGTGATCGTCAGGGTGATAAAATCGCCGGGAGCAAGCGGCTCCCTTGAGCGGAAATAAACTCCCCCGTCTACTGCAGGGGCCTGGGCCGCCGTGCGGCCGTAATAAGACTGCTTTTTGCCAGAAAGGCGACGCTCAACAAGCACGGTGACTCTTTTCCCAATCAGGGCGCGGTTTAGCTGCAGCGAAATTTTTTGCTGCTGTTCCAAGAGTTCACGCCGCCTTTTTAAGGCAACCCGGCGCGGAACCTGCTCTTTCATCAGAGCCGCCGCCGTTCCCTTCTGGGAGGAATAGGCGAAGACACCCACATGTTGCAAGGGGTATTCAATTAAAAATTGCTTTAGCGCTTCGAAAGCGGCGCGCGTTTCGCCGGGGAATCCGGTCATGAACGTGGTCCGCAGCGCCAGGTCGGGGATGGCGCTGCGCAGGGTGGTAATCAGGGCAATGACATCTTCCCGGGAGTATGTGCGCCCCATACGCCGCAATAGCTCCGTATGAATATGCTGCAGCGGCATATCCAGGTAGCGGCAGAGGCGCGGTTCGGTGGCCATTAACTCGATCAAGCCGGCATCGATCCGCGAGGGATAAGCGTAGAGAATGCGCAGCCAGGGCAGATCAGGAGCGGCGTCCAGTATTTGCTTGATGAGGCCGGTTAAGGCAGGCGCTCCACCCGATTCGGTCCCATAGGCGGTCGTATCCTGGGCGATCAGGTTTACTTCCCGCGCACCGCCTTTGACCAGGTCGCATACTTCATTTACGATTTCATGCGCCGGCCGGCTGCGCAGCGGGCCGCGGAGCGAAGGAATCAGGCAGTAGCGGCAGCGGTTGTTGCACCCCTCCGCTATTTTCACATAAACGCTGAATGGAGCACTGGTGAGCAGGCGCGGTCCAAGGCTGCAGTAGCGTTCCGGAGGGGGAAGCAGGTAAGCCGGCCGCTGGCCGGAGCGGCATTTTTGGATAAATTCAACTAGCCGGGAATAGCTGTGGACACCGATCACACCGGCTAGTTCCGGTAAGATCTCCAGCAGTCGCGCGCCAAAATGCTCGGCCAGGCAGCCCGCGGCAATGATTAGCGGTTTCCGTCCCCGGCGATGCCGGGCCAGTTTCAGAAGCGTGGCAATCGATTCCTGCTGGGCTTCCTCAATAAAGGCACAGGTATTGACGATCACCAGGTCAGCGGCGGCCGGGTCGGCGCTAATGATATATCCCTCACGGCCTAAAAGTGCGAGTATCTCTTCGGTATCAATCCGATTTTTGTCGCAACCCAGTGAAACAGCGGCGATCTTATAGCGATAATCGTTTTGCAAGCTTAAACTTCTCCCCTGGCCGGGCAATTATTGTTCCAGAACAAAAACGAAGTTATGGGGGTGAGTATGCTCAAGCATGCCTTCAATTACATTTTCATTCACCGTAATCACGGCCCCGGGCGGGTTACCGAGGCGGATCCACACCGTGTCGGTTGCCGTTGCTTCCAGCTCTTCACCCTTTTTAAAGGAACGGGGATAGAATGATTCGGTGCCGTCGGTTTTCAATTGCACCCAGCAGAGTTCCCGAAAAGTCAGTTTAACCTGGATCTCTTCTGTTCCGGTAACACTGTAAACCGTTTCGCGACCGCTTGCGGAGACTAGCTCTAGCGCGGGCGACGGCGGCGGTTCTACTACCGGTTCTCCGGTGATGGCGTTGCTGCCCCCCGGTATCTGGCCGTTTTGAAGCGGTTCAGGTTCTCCGGACGGTTCCTCCGTAGTGCCCTTAATCCCGTACCAGATGGCGGCTGCCACCAGGAACAGCAGCAAGACAATTACTCCCGCAGTAAAGGAAGGTCCCTGGCGGGTCACCTCAACCTTTTGGCGCCGCGGTTTGGCTGCCGTTTTCACTTTTTCCCCAACCGGTTGCTCCACTTCCTCCACTTCCGGCTCCTGGGAGCGCAGTTTATTGTAGAGGGCCATCACTTCCGCTGGATCCAGGCCAACGGTGGCGGCAAAATTTTTTAACGCCCCCTTGAGGTATACCTCGCCGGCAAATACGGAAAAATCGCCGTTTTCAAGTGCTTCCAGGTAACGGGGCTGGATCTTGGTGATTTCGCTAATATCCTTCAGGGAAAGCTGCTTCTCGAGCCGGGCCTGGCGCAATAACGCCGTCAATTCATCCATGGCCTCACCTTCTTTCAGGAATTCATTCTCTCCTTGTACTCCTCGTACATCTTCAAAGCCTGTTCCGGGCTAATCACCACTTCGCGCGGTTTGCTGCCTTCGTGCGGTCCGACGACTCCCCTGCGCTCCAGATCATCAATCAGGCGGGCCGCCCGGGTATAGCCGATCCGAAAGCGTCTCTGCAACAAGGAGATCGATGCCTGTCCGGTGCGCACCACGAGCTCGACCGCATCGGGAAAGAGCTGATCGACTTCTTCCGTGTCAGCTTCATCCGCTTCCAGGGTGCTCAAAACCGGTTCGTATTCGGCCTCACCCTGGCTCCTGATATAATCGGTGATGTTCTTCACTTCCCGTTCACTGACGTACGCGCCCTGTACCCGGAACGGCTTGACCGCCCCGACCGGATAAAAGAGCATGTCCCCGCGGCCGAGAAGCTTCTCCGCCCCCGCCATATCGAGAATGGTCCGCGAATCAACCTGCGAGGAGACGGTAAAGGCGA
>LSQX01323214.1_pt1 | contig 21585 bp, 16 predicted proteins | sample 654561 | NCBI WGS metagenome assembly LSQX01 (sample SAMN04489861, study PRJNA283612) | anaerobic digester metagenome | isolation source: 4 biogas reactors fed with cattle manure at either 37C or 55C with and... | place: Denmark: Kongens Lyngby | collected 2014 | reverse complement strand
TATTTTGTATTTTGATTGGTTATCCGATGGCGTATTTTATTGCGCAGTCCAATCCTAGAGTGCGTAATTTGTTGTTATTAGGCGTGATTTTGCCTTTTTGGACATCACTGCTTTTACGTGTTTATGCGTGGGCTGGTATCTTGCGTAATGAAGGGCTTTTAAACAATTTTTTAATGTGGACAGGTCTTATTAGTGAGCCCATTGAGCTCTACAGAACGGATGTTGCAGTGTATATCGGTTTGATTTACACTTATTTGCCATTTTTTATCTTGCCACTTTATACCAATTTATTAAAGCATGATCAGCGTTTATTAGATGCTGCTTATGACCTTGGTGCGAGGCCATTCAAAGCATTTTTAACCATTACATTGCCATTGTCTGCCTCAGGGGTTATCGCCGGAGCGATGTTAGTATTTATCCCTACAGTAGGTGAGTACGTAATTCCGGAGTTGTTAGGTGGTACCAACACATATATGATTGGTCGTGTCATGTGGGACCAGTACTTTACTAATTCTAACTGGCCAATGGCTGCTGCAATTGCGGTGGTGATGCTAATGATTTTATTAATTCCGCTGGTGCTGTTCCAGATTAACCAAGCTAAGCAATTTAAGGAGCAAGACTAATGAGAGTAGGAACTTGCTTTAAATATTTAGTGTTTATTTTGGGGTTCGGTTTTTTATATTTGCCGATAGTTTCACTGGTTGTTTTTTCTTTTAATGACTCAGCATTGCAATCGACCTGGACTGGCTTCTCTTTCCGTTGGTACCAACAGTTATTTGAGGATACAAACCTTTTAAGAGCTGCTTGGTTATCGATTAAAATTGCTGTGTTATCCGCTACTGCAGCGGTTATTGTTGGGACTTGGGCAGCTTATATTATGGTTCGTAAGGGGCCGTTTTTAGGCTTGCCACTTTTTATTGGCATGTTAAATGCGCCACTGGTTATTCCCGAAGTTATTTTAGGGGTATCAGTTTTGCTGATGATTATTGAGCTTAGATCGGCCATTGGTTTTCCTGCTGAAAATGGTATGTTCACGATTTGGATCGGGCACGTAGTGCTCTGTGTGGCCTATGTTGCAATCGTTGTGGCATCTCGTATCCGTGAGCTTGACCGTTCATTAGAAGAAGCAGCTCTGGATTTGGGTGCGACACCATTAAAGGTGTTTTTTAGTATTGTCTTACCACTTATCGTGCCGTCAATGATCGCTGCGTGGTTGCTAGCCTTTACTTTATCGATGGATGATGTAGTAATTGCCTCTTTTTTAAATGGACCTGGCTATACCACCTTACCAGTTGAGGTTTTCTCACGGGTGAGATTGGGTATTAAGCCAGAGGTGAATGCACTAGCGACTATTATGATTTTCATTGTCGGCGTTTGTGTCATAATCGGCAATCGCTTGCAGTTTCGAAAAGAGTGAGTGCTAAGAGCTCTGTGTGTTCTCTCAGTAGCCTAAACTAATTAAGGTGTATTAATGTCTTTTACAATATTCGGCTTAAAGCGCTGCAGTACTTGCGTTAAGGCTAAAAAGTTTTTAGAAGCTCAGGGTCATTCGGTTGAAATGATTGATGTTCGTGAGCAGGTACCAAGTGCTGAGCAATTAACTCAGTGGGCAGATGCTTTGGGCTGGGATAAGCTAATAAACAAAGCTTCCCAAACATGGCGTCAATTAGATGATGCGGCAAAGGAGCTTGGCTCTTATGAGGAGCGTATCACGTTGATTCAAGCTAATCCTAGCGTGATGAAGCGCCCATTACTTGTCTATCCTGAAGGGTTTAAACTAGGTTTTTCAGAAAAGACGTATCAGGAGTTTGTGGTATGACGTTAGACCAAAATCAGCTTAAGCAGCAAGTAGCTGTTGCAGCAGTAGAATATATCCGTGAGTTTCTTACTCCTGATGCGGTGATTGGTGTTGGCACTGGCTCAACAGCAGATTTATTTATTGATGCCTTGGCTGAGTATAAGGGCCAATTCAAAGGTGCCGTTGCGAGCTCAGAGCGTAGCGCTGCGCGTTTGCTTAGCCACGGGATTGAGGTGTTTGATCTTAACGATGTTGATACAATGCCAGTATATGTCGATGGTGCAGATGAGGTTAATCCTAAACTGCAAATGATCAAGGGCGGTGGTGGAGCATTAACTCGCGAGAAAATTGTTGCTTCAGTGGCGGAGCGATTTGTTTGTATTGTCGATGACTCAAAGTGGGTTGAATTTTTAGGCGATTTTAAAATCCCAGTAGAAGTGATTGGAATTGCTTTAAATGCTGTTTCTAACCAGCTGAAGGCCTTAGGTGCTAGCGAAGTAGTAGAGCGTGTCGGTTTTGTGACGGATAATGGACATCCTATTTTAGATGTCGCAGGTTTTCAATTAAAAGATGCGACTAGTTTAGAGCAACAAATTAATCATATCCCTGGTGTAGTTACTTGTGGAGTTTTTGCGCTAGCACCTGCCAGCGTTGTATTAATGGCTAGTCAAGAGGGTGTTAAGTCAATAACAGTCTAATGTCATTGAATAGTAATAAATACCTTTTACAATTAAATAATTTTCATTATGGAGTGTCAGATGTTTGAAGAACATACAAGTAGCCGTTATGGCGAATCACTAGAGGAAATTCGCTCCCAATTTCTACGTATGGGTGGTTTAGTTGAGTCTATGATTATTGACTCAGTTGAATCACTCAGCACTGGCGACATCGCTTTAGTCGAACGAGTTGAAGCTTATGAGCTTGAAGTCAATAGACTAGAGGTTGAGATCGACTCCCTAATCACACAGGTTATTGCTCGTCAGCAACCAGCTGCGATCGATTTGCGTTTGCTTTTGTCTGTAACAAAAATGATTACTGACTTAGAGCGCTGTGGTGATGAGTCCGAAAAAATTGCTCGAACTGCACGACGACTCCATGAACAAGACATACGTTTTGAGCCAATTGTAGACTTAAGCTTCATGGGCGACTTAGTTGCTAGAAACTTGCGTGATGCACTTGATGCGTTTGCTCGTTTTGATCCAATTGCGGCAGCTAAAGTTGTTCGTGCTGATAAAAAGGTTAATAAAGCGTGGCGTAGTATTTTACGTGAAACAAGTAGTTTTGTGATTGAAGACCCGCGTACGATGAGTCACACGATGGAAGCGATATTTATGGCGCGAGCCTTAGAGCGTATCGGTGACCACGCTTCTAATATGGCAGAGCGTGTTATTTATACTGTTCAGGGCGAGGATGTACGCCACACTGGTAGTAAGAATGTTCTGAAAGTTGCTAGCAGAGGCAATATCTATGACCCGGTTGAAGACGAGGGTGAGTCCGAAGATTCAGATGAGTCTAAAGATTAGTAATGAATTATAGTTAATCTATTACTTACGCTTTCAAGAAGAGAAGCCCGCATATTGTTTAGTATCCGGGCTTTGTTGTTAGTTATTAAGAATAAGCTACGAGAGGTTTTTTAGCATATAGTGATAGGCTTTTAGAGAGAAGTCAGACATTTCACCTTCGCTGCTTTTGCCATCTGTATGATTTTCTAAATAAGTTTTTACTTCATCGCGCATTCTTGGGTCCCAAAAAGATCGAATATGCTTAGCCATATTTTCTATTGCTTTTGCTGTGTCAGGCATAGTTTGATAAAAAGCAGCAATATCATTAAGCATTTTGATTAGAGAGTGAATGTCCATCATATAGTCCTTTAGTTGCTAGTTTTCTTCGCTAACGGCGACAAACTCGCGTTGCTTTTTGTCTTGTGCTTGCCAGTGATCTTGCCAAGTGGAAGATTTTTCTTCAACTTTATCGACTGCCACAGCGGTAACCTTATACTCTGGACAGTTAGTCGCCCAATCTGAGTTTTCGGTCGTGATCACATTAGCACCAGAAATAGGGTGGTGAAAGGTGGTATAAACCACACCTGGCTGCATACGAGTTGACACTTTAGCTCGCAGGGTAGTGGTACCAGAACGGCTTGATAATTGTACAAAATCACCGTCCTTAATACCTCGTTCAGAGGCATCATGTGGGTGAATCTCTAACAGATCTTCAGCATGCCATAAGAAATTACTTGTGCGGCGAGTTTGTGCGCCGACATTGTATTGACTGAGGATTCGTCCGGTAGTTAATAATAACGGGAAACGTTTGTTAACGCGTTCAGAGGTTGGGATATAGCTAGTTGGTATAAACTTTCCCTTGCCATTGTCATGCGCGAAGCTATCAATATGCATAATTGGCGAACCTTCGGGGTAGTTGTCGTTACATGGCCATTGCACGCTACCACCTAATTTATCAATTAGCTCATAGCTAACATTAGCAAAAGTAGGGGTGAGGCGGGCAATTTCATCCATAACCTCTCGCGGATGCTCATAATTCATCTCATAGCCTAAAGCCTTTGAAAAGGCCATCGTAATTTCCCAATCAGCAAGTCCAGAAGGGGACTGAGCGATCTTACGGATACGCGAGATACGACGCTCAGCATTGGTAAAGGTACCGTCTTTTTCTAGGAAAGATGAACCGGGTAAAAACACATGTGCAAATTTAGCTGTTTCATTAAGGAATAAATCCTGTACGATGACACACTCCATAGCACTTAGTGCTGCTTCAACATGCTGTGTATTTGGATCAGACTGCAGGATATCCTCGCCTTGGCAGTACAGCGCTTTAAAGCTACCGCTTAATGCCGCACTAAACATATTAGGGATTCTAAGACCGGGCTCAGAGTTTATGCTGACACCCCAAGCTTGTTCAAATGTCGTTCGCACTTCATTATTAGCAACATGTCGATATCCTGGCAGTTCGTGAGGGAAGGAGCCCATATCGCAGGAACCTTGAACATTGTTTTGTCCACGTAGGGGATTTATACCAACCCCCTGTTTGCCAATATTGCCGGTTAGCATCGCCAAGTTAGCGATAGCCATTACCGCTGTGGAGCCTTGCGCATGCTCAGTGACCCCCAGTCCGTAGTAAATGGCCGCATTACCACCGGTCGCATAGAGTCTTGCCGCAGCGCGAATATCATTAGCATCAACGCCAGTATGCTCAGCGACTGCTTCAGGCGAGTTTTCTTCTTGTTGAATGAAGCTTAACCAATCATTAAAGGCTGCCGCCTCACAACGTTGCTCTATAAAGGTTTGGTCGTAAAGCCTTTCTTTAGCTATGACGTGAGCAAAGGCATTTAGCATAGCCACGTTAGTGCCAGGCTTTAGCGGTAAATGAAAATCTGCTTTGATGTGTGCTGAAGAGACTAAGTTAATCGCTCGTGGATCAATGATAATGAGTTTTGCACCTTCACGAATTCGACGCTTCATACGAGAGGCAAAAACTGGATGAGCATCACTGGGATTGGCACCCATCACGACAATTACATCGCTATGAGCGACTGACTCAAATGTTTGAGTACCGGCTGATTCACCTATTGTTTGCTTTAAGCCAAAGCCGGTAGGTGAGTGACACACACGAGCACAGGTATCGACGTTGTTATTGCCAAAGGCGGCACGTACTAATTTTTGTACTAAATAGGTTTCTTCATTGCTGCAGCGCGATGAGGTAATCCCACCAACTGAGTCAACACCATACTTTGCTTGAATGCGTTTTATTTCAGCAGCGGCATAACTTAGCGCCTCCTCCCAACTGACCTGTTTCCATGGTTCATTAGTGTTACGGCGAATCATGGGGCTAGTGATACGGTCAGGGTGATCAGTATAGCCCCAAGCAAAGCGACCCTTAACACAGGTATGTCCCTCATTGGCTTTGCCATCTTTCCATGGAGTCATGCGAACAACTGTGTTGCCTTTAAGCTCTGCTTTTAGGCCACAGCCGACACCACAATAGGCACAGGTGGTAACGACTGCATGAGTCGGTTGACCCATGTCAATTACTGTGTTTTCTATGAGAGCACCAGTAGGGCAGTCATTCACGCAGGCACCACAGGAAACGCAATCACTATTTAAAAAATCATTGTCTGAGCCAACGCTGATAACCGAATTGAAGCCTCGGTTTTCAACTGTTAAAGCAAAAGTACCTTGTGTTTCTTCACAGGCTCTTACGCAGCGACTGCAGACAATACATAAACTAGGGTCAAAGGTGAAATAGGGGTTTGAGGTGTCTTTTATTGATTGATTATGATTGGCACCATTAAAGCCGTAGCGGACCTCACGTAAGCCTAGCTGTCCTGTGGTGTCCTGTAGTTCGCAGTTACCATTAGCAGGGCATGTTAAGCAGTCTAAAGGGTGATCAGAAATATATAGCTCAATCACATTACGCCGTAGAGCATTTAGCCGTTTGTTTTCGGTAATAACCACCATGCCTTCGGTAACTGGTGTGGTACAGGAGGCCGGAAAGCCTCGCATACCCTCAATCTGTACTAAGCAGACACGACAGGAACCAAAGGCCTCAAGTGAGTCTGTGGCACAAAGTTTTGGGATAGTAATCCCTGCTAACATGGCAGCACGCATTACGGATGTGCCAGCTGGGACTTGAACTGGATGACCATCAATGCTGAGGCTAACTTGGAGTTCATTTTTGACCTCTAGGGTTCCAAAATCGCGTTCACGGATTAATACTGTTTCTAGCATGATTCTGCACCTATTTCTTTGTGTGTGTTTTTGGCATGATGTGCCGTAAAGTCATCTGGGAATTTCTTTAAAGCTGACAAGACAGGTAGGGGAGTTAGGCCTCCTAAGGCGCATAATGAAGCAGCAGTCATGGTGTCGCATAGATCGTGAAGTAGCTCAGTATTAGCATCAGTATCGATGTTTTGACGAATTTTTTGAATAACCTCAACGCCACGAGTAGAGCCGATTCGACAGGGAGTGCATTTGCCACAAGACTCAATAGCGCAGAACTCCATGGCATACTCGGCCATTTGTGACATATCGACTGTCTCGTCAAAAGCTACAATACCGCCGTGTCCAACCATCGATTCGATGGCAGCGTAAGCCTCATAGTCTAAGGGAGTATCCCATTCCTCAGCGGATAGGTAAGAGCCAAGAGGCCCCCCGACTTGTACGCTTTTAAGGGCTAAGCCACTAGCACTGCCGCCACCAAAATCGTAAAGTAAGGCCTGTAGACTGATGCCAAAAGCTTTTTCTACCAAACCACCTTGCTTGATGTTGCCACTTAGCTGAAAAGCCAAAGTACCCCGTGAGCGCCCCATGCCGTAATGTTGATAGAATTCTGCGCCTTTACTTAAAATAATTGGCACAGAAGCTAGGGAAACTACATTGTTAACTACTGTTGGTTTATTCATAAACCCTTGGATAGCGGGTAGGGGAGGTTTAGAGCGAATGGTACCGCGTTTACCCTCTAGGCTATTTAATAAAGAAGTCTCTTCACCACAAATATATGCTCCAGCGCCCATACGAACTTCTAGATCGAAGAGGTTGTCAGTGCCAAGAATGTTTTGACCCAGATAGCCTTCTTGATAAGCTTTGTTAATTGCTTCCTTAAGTACTTCAAAGGCGAGGGGGTATTCGGATCGGACATATATATAGCCTTGGGTTGCACCAACGGCTAAACCAGCGATAATCATGCCCTCAATCAAACAGAAGGGGTCACCCTCCATAAGGATGCGGTCAGAGAAGGTGCCGGAGTCTCCTTCATCGGCATTGCAGACGATATATTTTTGAGAGGCTGCGGTTTTTCTAACTGTATCCCACTTAATCCCAGTGGGGAAAGCTGCTCCACCGCGACCACGTAGACCAGAATTGCTTATCTGCTTGACGATGCTTTCTTGATCTAAACTTAAGGCATTTTTCAAACCATTCCAGCCATCGTGCTTTGTATAGTCTTCTAGGCTGAGAGGATCAATGAGGCCGACCTTAGCAAAGGTTAGACGTTCTTGATTTTTTAAATAGGGAATTTCATCGGTTAAACCATGACATAAAGGGTGCTGACCACCGTGGAGCCAGTCCGCGTCAAATAAACTGTCTAAATCCTCTTCTGAAATTGGTCCGTAGGCGACACGCCCATTGTCAGTAAGTACCTCAATTAGTGGTTCCAGCCAGAGCAAACCGCGCGTGCCATTACGAATAATAGTGAGTTCAAGACCTTGCTTTTTTGCTTTCAAACGAATAGGCTCAAGGATCTCTTCAACTCCCATTGCGAGAGCCGCTGTATCTCTAGGAATATAAATAGTCACTTGATTCATGCTAAAGCCCTCTCCAGTGATGTTTTTATCTTGTCAAGTGTGAGTTTGGCAATAGCCTTGTTGTTAATAGCAGCTGCAGGACTTTGTGCACAAAGGCCAAGACAATACACATTTTCAACAGCCACATCGTAATCGTTTTCTTGTAAGTGCTGCAAAAGCTCATTTTTTAATTGAAGTGCGCCCATCGATTGACAGGATTCAGCCTGACAAATTTCGATGACGATTTTTTTGGGGGCGCTAGTTTTGAAGTGGCTGTAGAAAGAAATAACCCCATGAATCTCTGCGGATGATAGGTTTAAAGCATCAGCTAAAGGAGAGATCAAGGATTGGGGAATAAAGCCTATCTCATCTTGGAGGCTATGCAAAATAGGCAAAAGATTACCTTCCTTGCTTAAATGCTCGGCTAGCACCTTTTTTAATAAGGGTTTATAGTTTTTGTGAAAGCTAAGTGGTTGATTTTTATGCATATATTATATGTGCTGAAAAACAAATTGAATCATACAGAATATGATAGCTTAGTAAGCTATCTTGGCGTTTAGGAGAAAACCCTAGATCGTAGGTGCTAAAACTCACGTAGTAATGAGTTTTTCTCATCTCTTTAGTGAGCTTAGGAATAAGGCTTTAAGCCTTGTGCAAATATTTCATTTTGATTAATACCTCATCAAAAATAATTAATCGTTATTAATCAATGCGATAAGATATATTCATCACACTGTGCACAGAGTTACCCACAATTTCTGTGGATAACTGTAATGGTTAATACTAAGTCTTCAGTTTTTTGGGATTAATTCTCTTAAAGCCAATTATTTTAGTCTTTTGGGTGATTTGATTAATCTATCATCAGTTATGACTAAGTATTATGAATCAATTAGATAGCGTTTATTCATCAGACTACGCACAAAGTTTTCCACATAATCAGTGGATAACTTATTATTGTCATTATTTGGTTATATGAAAAAGCCCACATTCATAAAATGAGTGTGGGCTGAGAGTGATTACCTCGACAGGCTTGTTAGCGCTTTTTAACTTCTTGGCGCCAGTGATGCAGTAAAGGCTCAGTGTAGCCATTTGGCTGCTCTTTACCCTTAAAGATTAAGTCTCTAGCCGCTTGGAAGGCAGCAGAGTTTTGCTCATTACCAGCCATTTTTTGATAGAGTGGATCGCCGTCGTTTTGACCATCTACGATAACGGCCATGCGTGATAAAGCGGCTTCAACTTCCTCTTGACTTACAATACCATGCTCTAACCAGTTGCAAATATGCTGGCTAGAAATACGCAAGGTCGCTCGGTCTTCCATTAGACCAATATTGTGAATGTCCAATACCTTTGAGCAGCCTACGCCTTGATCGACCCAACGGACGACATACCCCAAAATACCTTGGCAGTTATTATCTAACTCCTCTTGCTTTTCGGCATCTGTCCATGACGTATCGGTGGCGACAGGAATAGTTAAGATATCATCAAGATAGTTACTCTTATCCTGAGCTTTTTCTTTTTGAATATCAAAGACATTGACTTGATGGTAATGCAGGCTATGAAGTGTTGCGCCGGTTGGGGAGGGGACCCAAGCGGTGGTTGCACCTGATTTAGGGTGAGCAACTTTTTGCTCAAGCATGTCTTTCATTAAATCAGGCATTGCCCACATACCCTTACCAATTTGCGCTTTACCTGCTAAGCCACACGCTAAGCCAACTTGGACGTTATTTGCCTCATATGCCTTAATCCAAGGTAATCCCTTCATGTCGCCTTTACGCACCATAGGGCCAGCGAGCATAGAGGTATGCATTTCGTCACCTGTACGATCTAAGAAGCCAGTGTTAATAAATACGCAACGCTCTTTTGCTTCGTTAATACACGCTTTAAGGTTGACTGAAGTACGCCTCTCCTCATCCATAATACCCATTTTTAAAGTGTTTTTAGGTAACTTGCTTAGTACTTCTGCAGCGGTAAATAGCTCATTAGCAAAGGCCACTTCTTCTGGTCCGTGCATTTTAGGCTTAACAATATAGACACTACCTGTGCGACTATTTTGATTACTTCCTCTACTTTGGTCATAAGCAGCAATTAGGGCAGTAACGACCGCATCTAAAATACCTTCAGGGATCATATTGCCTGCGTCATCCAGTACCGCAGGAGTAGTCATTAAATGACCGACATTACGGCAAAATAATAATGAACGACCGGGTAGTTTGATAGGCTGTTGATCTGTAATTGATAAATATTCGCGATCGGGGTTTAGGCGACGGGTAAAAATTTTACCGTCTTTAGCTACTTCTTCACTCAACTCACCATTCATTAAACCTAACCAGTTGCTATAAACTAAGGCTTTGTCCTCACCATCAACTGCAGCAACTGAGTCCTCTAAGTCAAAAATAGATGTTAAGGCCGCTTCCATCACAATATCTTTGACGCCAGCTAAATCTTGACTACCGATAGGATGGTTTTTGTCGATTAAAATATCAAAGTGGAGACCATTGTGGAGAAAGAGGATTGAGTTTGGTGCGTCAGGTGAGCCGTTAAATCCAATCAATAGCTCGTTCTGTTGTAGTGTAGCTTCACTGCCATTGCGTAGTTTAACTTTTAGTGTGCCGTTATCGATCGTATATTGGATGGCATCACTATGCGAACCCTCAGTTAATGGAATACTTTGATCTAAGAAGTCACGTCCGAAAGCAATGACTGCGGCACCTCGCTTTGGGTTGTATTCACCAGTGTGAGCTAAATCGCCATTTTGAGCGATGGCATCTGTACCATAAAGTGCGTCATATAAGCTGCCCCAGCGCGCATTAGCAGCGTTTAATACGTAACGAGCATTGGTCGCAGGTACAACTAATTGTGGACCAGCTTGCTCGGCAATTTCACGATCGACATTTTCTGTGGCGATTTCAAAATCTGCCGGCTCATCAACTAAATAGCCAATCTCTTTTAGAAAGGCTTTATAAGCAGCCATATCTTGGATAGGACCGGGATTGGCTTTATGCCATTGATCTATTTTTGCTTGTAGCTCATCACGTTTGGCCAGTAGAGCTTGATTTTTTGGAGCAAACTCGTTGATTAATGCTGAAAAGCTTTTCCAAAACTCGTCACTGTCTAATTTTTGTGGGTGATTGGCGAGGATTTCATCATTAATCAACTTAAATAGCGTTTCTTCTACCTGAAGAGATTCGATTTTCTTATATGTTGTCATAACATACTCCTGGAACTGTTTAAACTAAATTGGCTTGCCGAAGCAAGCCAATTTAAAGACATGAAGCTATTCGATAAACTAATTGATATTAAGGTTATCTTAGAAATCGAATTGATTCATGGTGTTGTCTTCACCAGAGGCTTTAAGCGCAGCATCACCTGCAAAATACTCTTTATGATTATCACCAATGTCGGAACCAGCCATGTTTTGGTGCTTAACGCAAGCAATACCTTGACGGATTTCTTCACGCTGTACACCCTTAACATAAGCAAGCATCGCCTCTTCGCGAGAGAAGTAACCTTTTGCCAAGTTATCAGTTGATAGGGCGGCCGTGTGATAGGTTGGTAAAGTAATTAGGTGATGGAAAATACCGGCATGAGCAGAAGCATCCTGTTGGAAGCTGCTGATTAGCTTATCAGCTTCATTGCTTAGCTCTGTACCATCGTAATTCACGCTCATTAAATCATCACGGTTGTAAGCAGAAACGTCCTTACCTTCTTCAGTCCACTTGTCAAATACCTGTTGGCGGAAGTTAAGCGTCCAGTTGAATGATGGGCTGTTGTTGTAAACAAGCTTGGCATTAGGAACAACCTCACGAATACGGTCAACCATTCCTTTAATTTGTCCAACGTGAGGCTTTTCAGTCTCAATCCAGATCATGTCAGCACCATTTTGTAGGGAGGTAACGCAGTCTAACACTACGCGATCTTCACCTGTGCCGGCACGGAATTGGAAGAGGTTGCTTGGTAAGCGCTTAGGACGCAATAACTTGCCTTCGCGTTTGATGATAACGTCACCATTACCTAATTGGTCTGCTGAAATTTCTTCGCAGTCTAAGTAGCTATTGTATTGGTCACCTAAATCACCAGGTTCGTTAGTTACAGCAATTTGCTTGGTTAAGCCAGCGCCTAGAGAGTCAGTACGAGCAACAATAATACCGTTAGGGATACCAAGCTCTAAGAAAGCATAACGTACCGCGTTAATCTTGGCTAAGAAGTCGCTATGAGGTACTGTTACCTTGCCGTCTTGGTGGCCGCATTGCTTTTCATCTGATACCTGGTTTTCGATTTGAATCGCACAAGCACCAGCTTCAATCATTTTTTTAGCTAACAAATAAGTCGCTTCTGCGTTACCGAAACCGGCATCGATGTCTGCAATAATAGGTACTACGTGTGTTTGGTGATTATTGATTTGATCTAAAATCTCTGCTTCTTTGCTTTTGTCACCAGCGGTGCGGGCGTTATCAAGTGCTGTGAATAATAAATCTAACTCACGAGCGTCAGCTTGGCGCAAGAAGGTATATAGCTCTTCAATGACATCTGAAACCGTAGTTTTTTCATGCATTGATTGGTCAGGTAAAGGGCCAAACTTAGAGCGTAAAGCAGCGATCATCCAGCCTGATAAGTAGAGATACTTTTTATCAGTAGTTTTGAAGTGCTTTTTGATTGAAATTAATTTTTGCTGTGCTACAAAACCATGCCAGCAGCCTAAAGATTGAGTGTACTTAGATGGATCAGCATCGTACTCCTCCATGTCTTTACGCATAATGTCTGCGGTGTACTGAGCGATTTCTAAACCATTTTGAAAGCGGTTCATTAAGCGCATGCGAGCTACTTCCTCAGCGCCGATGGCGTGCCAACCGGCACCGCCTTGATTGATTTCATCTTGAGCTTGTTGAACTACTGATTGATAAGTTTGAGACATGGTACTCTCCATTTTTTATAAAAGAAAAAAATTGTTGCATGGCAATTTATAATGTCTGTCCAGTTAACTTATTTTTGGTCTTATACAAGACTAAAAGCCTTGATGTTACTGGTCTGTGACAAGTCTTATATAAAACATAAGACATCATTGATGCATAGCAATAAATTAGCTCAATCTGATTCAGTTGTAAATAGTAATAACCCTAGAGATTGTTGAATTGGGGGTAAACACCTAGGAAGGAGAAAAAGTCGATGAAGAAGATAAAAGGGACTGGCTTGCAGTAGAATGGAAAGCAATGATGATAAAAAGTAAAAAGCCTTCATAATATTTTATTATGAAGGCTTTTTAAATATGGCGCGCCCGGCAGGATTTGAACCCACGACCCCTTGGTTCGTAGCCAAGTACTCTAATCCAACTGAGCTACGGGCGCTGAATTCATTACTATATAGTAATATCTCTACTTTGGGAAGCTTTTTTATTTAAAATGAAAAAATAAATTATATTTTGTTGTTTTTTTATTATTTATGTTGTGATTATGAGTGTGGTTATATTCGTATATTCTACATTAATGATATAAAATATTTATTAGGAATTGAACTTCAATAAGGATTATTAATGGCTAAGCATATAAGCATGAGCGTTGGTGGCATGACGTGTGCCTCTTGTGTTGCACGAGTAGAGCGTTTTGTCGGTCGTATGGATGGCGTCAGTTCTGTAGCAGTTAACCTAACAACTGAAAGAGCAGAGGTAACTTTTGAGCCTGATACGGCTACGACTGTTGATGATGTCATTGCTGTGATTAAAAAAGCCGGTTTTGAAGCAAATCCAATTAAGCTGCCTCAAGAGTCAACAGTATCAGGTGCTGCAGATGACTCATGGGTTGCTGAATTATCAAAGCGCAAGGAGAAAGAAGAGGAGGTACTAAAGCGTGACTTGAGCATTGCTGTAGTGTTAACTCTACCTGTATTTATTTTAGAAATGGGCTCCCATATGATTCCGATGATGCATCATTGGGTGGTTAGTAATATAGGGTTGCAAAATAGTTGGTATTTTCAATTTTTGCTGACAACCCTAGTGTTACTCTTCCCCGGTAGGCGTTTCTATGAGGTCGGAGTGCCAGCTTTATTGCGCTTGGGGCCTGATATGAACTCGCTAGTGGCAGTTGGTACGCTGGCGGCTTATGGTTATTCCGTGGTGGCTACATTTTTCTCTTTCTTGCTGCCCGACGCCTCTGTCCATGTGTACTATGAGTCGGCTGCAGTCATTGTGACATTGATATTATTTGGTCGTTACTTAGAGGCGAAGGCTAAGGGGCGTACTTCTGAAGCGATTAAGCGTTTGGTTGGTTTACAACCTAAAGAGGCTCGAGTTCAACGCAATGGTGAGTGGCTGCAAATTCCTATCCGTGAGGTGCAAGAGGGTGATATCGTTCAGGTGCGTCCCGGTGAGCGTGTTGCTGTTGATGGTGTTGTTTTGGAGGGACAGAGCTTTATTGATGAATCAATGATTAGTGGTGAGCCTATTCCAGTCGAAAAATCGGCAGATAGTGAGGTCATTGGTGGTACGGTTAACCAGCAAGGAGCCTTTACCTTTAGAGCAACTGCGGTTGGTGACAAAACTGTTCTTTCATTGATTATTAATTTGGTTGAGCAGGCTCAAGGCTCTAAGCTACCAATTCAGTCGGTGGTTAATAAAGTTACTTACTGGTTTGTTCCAACAGTCATTCTACTTGCCATAGTGACTTTTATCGTATGGTTGATTTTTGGTCCAAGTCCTGCTTTAACCTTAGCTTTGGTTAGTGCTGTTTCTGTGCTGATTATTGCTTGTCCTTGTGCTATGGGGCTGGCGACACCGACTTCTATTATGGTCGGCACCGGTCGCGGCGCAGAGATGGGCGTATTATTTCGTAAGGGCGAAGCCTTGCAAACATTGCGTGACGCCAAAGTGGTGGCGGTTGATAAGACAGGAACCTTAACCTTGGGTCGTCCAGTAATGACCGATTTGGAGCTTAATGAGGGTGTCGAACGCAACGCTGTTTTAGCCTTAGTGGCAGCTGCAGAGCAGCAGTCTGAGCACCCTATTGCTCATGCGATTGTTCAAGCTGCGATTGAAGAGGGTATAGAGGTACCTGTAGTCGAGCAGTTTGAGTCTATTACCGGTATGGGTATTAGAGCAGTTATTAATGGCACTAAGGTAGAAGTTGGTGCTGACCGCTTTGTGAGCTCATTAGGTCTAGACCCTAGCCAGTTTGATGAAATTGCTTCACGCCTAGCAGATGAAGGCAAATCGCCGATGTATGCGGTGATTGATGGCAAGCTTGCGGCGATTATTGCGGTTTCTGATCCCATCAAAGAAAGCACACCTGATGCGATTAACGCACTGCATGATTTAGGTATCAAGGTTGTAATGATTACCGGTGATAAGCGGCAGACGGCGGAGGCTATCGCTAAGAATTTAGGGATTGATGAGGTGATTGCCGAAGTAATGCCTGAGGGTAAATTAGATCAAATTAAATTGCTACGCGAGAAATACGGCCCAGTTGCTTTTGTGGGTGATGGTATTAATGATGCACCAGCCTTGGCGGAAGCAGATGTTGGTATTGCTATCGGTACTGGTACAGATGTAGCCATGGAAGCGGCAGATGTGGTGTTAATGTCAGGTAGCCTAAAGGGCGTGCCTAATGCAATTGCCCTATCTAAGGCTACAATTAAAAATATTCATCAAAACTTGTTTTGGGCCTTCGCCTACAATACAGCCTTGGTACCTGTCGCAGCAGGGGCGCTGTACCCAGCCTATGGCATACTGCTATCACCGATGTTTGCAGCAGGTGCGATGGCCTTGTCTAGTGTCTTTGTATTGAGTAATGCGTTGCGTTTAAAAACATTTAGCGTGCCAATGGCTGAATAATACTGACTATTAATTAGGGGTATGAGCTCTGAGAGTTTTACCCCTATAGGCTTTTTAATTTAAGCTTCTGATGAGGCCGACTGCTAGGCCCTCAATCGCAAAATCATCCTGTGGTGTCACGATGATTGGTTCAAAGCTTTGGTTCTCAGCGATTAAGGAAATGCTTTTGCTGCCTTTCTCAAAACGTTTAACAGTCACCTCGTTGTTGATACGAGCAACAACAATTTGGCCATTGTGAGCCGACTCAGTTCTTTTGACAGCTAGTAAATCACCGTCATAAATCCCAATATCAATCATTGACTCGCCACGGACGCGCAGTAGATAATCAGCCTTGTCCTCGAACATAGCGTGATCAACGGGAATTTCTTTTTCAATGTGCTCTTGGGCTAGTATCGGGCTACCTGCTGCTACACGGCCAATCAGGGGGAGTGTAGTGATATGGTCAAAACTAGCAGCTGAGGTGCTGCCAATAATATTAGTTTCATCCTGACTTGAATCGACTAACTCTGGGTTGAGGCGTATACCGCGCGACGTGCCTGGCGTTAGAAAAATCGCTCCCTTTTTAGCGAGTGCTTTTAAATGATCTTCTGCTGCATTGACAGATCGAAAACCCAAGCTCTTGGCAATTTCGGCGCGTGTAGGTGGAATGCCATTACGACGAATAGTGTGTTTGATAAGGTCGAAGACTTCTTGCTGTCTGGCGGTGAGTTTAATGCTCATAATCACTCCAGGATAAAAAAATGACTGTACTTGTGTACAGTCATTCTCTATCATACTGGCAATAATTGCAAGCTATATTTAAGCTGAGAGCACAGCGGCAATTGACTTAGCGACATAATCGACGTTTTTGGAGTTAAGTGCAGCCACGCAAATGCGGCCTGAGTTTACTGCATAAATAGCATACTCCTCACGTAAGCGATTTACTTGCTCTTTCGTGAGGCCGGAGAAGGAGAACATGCCGTTTTGATTTAGCACAAAGCTAAAGTCTTGCTCAACACCGGCTGCTTTGATTTTCTCAACGAGTTGCTCGCGCATGGAGCGAATGCGGACACGCATTTCGCTAAGCTCATCTTCCCATGTTTTGAATAGCTCAGGGGAGTTAAGCACGGCAGAAACAATGGTTGCACCATGGGTAGGTGGGTTTGAGTAGTTAGAGCGAATGACTGACCTTACTTGAGTAAATGCTTTTTCAGCTGACTCTTTGGTTTCTGTGGTGAAAGTTAAAGCACCTACACGTTCACCGTAGAGTGAAAATGACTTTGAAAAAGAAGAGCTGACAAACATCTCAACACCGGCTTCGGCAAATAAACGGACTGCTTGAGCATCTTCTTCTAAGCCTGCGCCAAAGCCCTGATAAGCGATGTCTAGGAAAGGTATTAAGTCACGATCTTTAACAATAGCTAAGACCTCTTGCCATTGCTCAAGCGTTGGATCAATGCCAGTAGGGTTGTGACAGCAAGCATGTAAAATAATGATGCTTTTAGGGTCTAAAGTCTTTAAATGAGCCGTCATTGCAGCAAAGTCTAAGCCGTGGCTTTCTGCTGAATAATAAGGATAGGTTTCTACCGTAAAACCGGCATCTTCAAAGATTGACTCGTGGTTTTGCCAAGTTGGATTGCTAACGTAAACCTTAGAGTTTGGCGTGAGTTTTTTTAAAAAATCTGCACCAATTTTAAGTGCACCAGTGCCACCAATGGTTTCTACCGTGACTGCACGGCCCTGCTCGATGACAGAAGAGTCCTGACCTAATAATAAAGTTTGGGCTGCTTTGTTATAAGAAGCAATACCCTCGATAGGTAGGTAGCCACGAGGACTAGCGCTTTCAAAATGCTGTTGCTCTGCCACACGTACAGCTTTGAGCAATGGTAATTGACCGTCATCGTTACTATAAACACCAATGCCCAAATTAACCTTGTCGGTACGGCTATCAGCATTAAACAGTTCGTTAAGACCTAAAATCGGATCGTGTGGGGCCATTTCCACATTTTGGTAGAGACTACTCATCGTATGTATGCACCTGATTTTTTGAAAAAATAGAAAATAAAAGCGATAATGAAAGATTCGTTTCACGCATCAATAGATTATAACAAATGAACCAAGCAACATTCATAGAATTTCCTAATAGCCCTTTTCAGCTCCGTCAACCATTTCCTCCTGCAGGAGATCAGCCTGCAGCGATTGATGCCTTGGTCGAGGGAATCGATGACGGTTTAATGTTTCAGACCTTGTTGGGTGTAACTGGTTCGGGTAAGACCTATACGATGGCCAATACCATCGCTAGAACGGGGCGGCCTGCCTTAGTCTTAGCGCCAAATAAAACACTAGCAGCCCAGCTTTATTCTGAGATGCGTGAGTTTTTTCCGCGTAACGCAGTTGAGTATTTTGTGTCTTACTATGATTATTATCAACCAGAGGCTTATGTGCCGTCGCGGGATTTGTTTATTGAAAAGGACTCTTCTGTTAATGAGCATATTGAGCAAATGCGTCTATCCGCAACTAAAAGTTTGCTCGAAAGACGTGACACGATAGTGGTTGGTACAGTCTCAACGATTTATGGTATTGGTAACCAAAGTGATTACCATGCCATGATTTTATTACTCAGAAGAGGCGATGAGGTACCTCGTAATGAGCTGTTAGCGCGCTTAGTAGCGATGCAATATGAGCGCAATGACATGGAGTTTAGTCGCGGTACCTTTAGAGTACGTGGTGATGTGATTGATGTGTTTCCTTCGGAGAACGCGGAGTTAGCTGTTCGTTTGAGTATGTTTGACGATGAAATTGAAAGTATTGAATTATTTGACCCCTTAACAGGCAAGGTGCGTCAGGAAATTCCACGTTTTACGATTTATCCGAGTTCTCACTTTGTGACACCAAGAGAGACGATCATAAGAGCCATGGAAACGATTAAAGAGGAGCTTCGTGAGCGTAAGCAGTATTACTATGATCAAGGTATGTTGGTAGAAGCGCAGCGCATAGAGCAGCGCACTTTATTTGATTTGGAAATGATGCAGGAGCTGGGCTTTTGTAAGGGTATTGAGAATTACTCAAGGCACCTATCAGGTGCTGCACCTGGTGAACCGCCTGCGACCTTAATTGATTACTTACCGCAAGATGCATTGATGTTTTTTGATGAGAGTCATGTCATGATGGGTCAATTACGTGGTATGTATCGAGGTGACCGTTCTCGCAAGGAAACTTTAGTGCAGTTTGGTTTTAGATTGCCTTCAGCGCTTGATAATAGACCACTTAAAATTGATGAATTTGAGCAAAGAATGCGTCAAAGTGTTTTTGTTTCTGCGACACCAGCGGATTACGAGCAAGAGCGTTCAGATCAGGTGGTGGAGCAGGTGGTACGACCAACCGGTTTAGTTGACCCAGTGATTGAGGTTCGCTCTGCATTAACGCAAGTCGATGATCTGTTGGGTGAAGCTAAAGAGCGTATTGCTGTGGGTGAGCGTGTTTTAGTGACGACCTTAACCAAGCGTATGGCTGAGGATTTAACTGAGTATTTAGAAGAAAATGGGCTTAAGGTTCGCTATTTGCACTCGGACATTGACACAGTAGAGCGAGTTGAAATTATTCGTGATTTGCGCTTGGGGACCTTTGATGTCTTGGTGGGGATTAACTTGTTGCGGGAGGGTTTAGATATTCCTGAGGTATCTTTAGTGGCGATTTTAGATGCGGACAAAGAGGGTTTTTTACGTTCTGAGCGTAGTTTAATTCAAACTATCGGTCGCGCCGCTCGTAACCTTAACGGTAAGGCCATTTTATATGCTGATCGTATAACAGATTCGATGGCTCGTGCCATGGATGAGACTGAACGTCGCCGCCTCAAGCAAGTGAGCTTTAATAAAGAGCATGGGATCACGCCAGTTGGGGTTAAAAAGGAAGTCAAAGAAATGATTGATGGTGTGATGGCGCCGGTCAGTGAGCTATCTACAAGCTTTGAAATAGAGGACTTGAAGCGTTTTGTCAATGATGAAAAAGCCCTTAGTCGTGAGCTGAAGCGTTTAGAAAAAGCAATGATGGATCATGCTAAAAACTTAGAGTTCGAACAAGCAGCTGCAGTTCGAGACAAGTTACAGAGGCTCAAGCAACAAGTTTTGTTAAACTCATAAGGACCGTCTAATGGCATGGCGTTAATCCATGTATGATTAGTTTTTTAATAGATTTAAGAATGTTGGACCAATGCGTATTACGTCGCTTTCAAAGAAAATAATTGTTGTTATCATCGCTGTCACTTTTGCCTTAGTTGCACTAGTTGGATTGCTGCCTCAGGATGCAAAGTCACCGGAGATTGTGCCTGATGCACCTGCAGAGCTTATGGATACTGAGGCTCTAAATAAGAAAAAGCAAGAGGAGGCTTTAATCCGTTCCTTGACCAATTTCTCTCATGATATTGATAGCTATTTATTAAGTGAGGGTGAGGTACTATACACTGGATATATTAAGGGCGCGGGCAACGCCATTTTCCATTTTAATGCGCAGGAAGGGCAACAGTTAGTGGTTGAATTAGCGGAGCAAGAGAGTCAGTTATTTGAAATGCTGCTATTTAATAATTTTAACAGTAGTGTATTTACATTAATTAGTGGTGAGCCATTTATGATCCCGAGTAACGGTCTATATGAGTTACGGGTAGTTTATCGTAGTCATATTGAGGTCACTCAGGCAGTAGAGGATGAAAAGCATCAAGCGGTGCCCCAAGCATTTAATTTAACGTTGAAGCTACAGTAGTTTTTAGAGGGATAAAGCATGGAAAATAAGCCATTAGGAGTTATCGTTTTTGAAGATGATGGTAACGAAGCAGTACAAACACTTTGGGCTGCTGTTGAGCAACTCCAAGCAAAGGGTCTTAGGGTCGGTGGTTTGCTCAACAAAAAGGATGGTCAAGGTGGCTATATCGGTGAGGTCATTTGTTCTATCAGTGACGATCGTGAGTATCGAATTTTAGTTGACCGAGGTGCAGGTGCTAGTGGTTGTCGATTGGATAGCGTCGCTTTAGCAGAATCTAGTGAGGTGCCAAGACAAGCGCTGGATCAAGGTATTGATGTTCTCGTCATCAATAAGTTTGGTATTGCTGAGGCTGAGGGTTTAGGCTTAGTGGCAGAAATTAGTCGGGCTGTCAGTGAGGGCGTGCCAGTGCTCTCTACGGTGCATGATAAGTATGCGGAACAATGGCGTAGCTTTAGCGGTGACTTAGGCGTAGAGCTTTTTCCTATGGTTGAAGAGGTGCAGGCTTGGCTTAAGGCGCAATTAGAAGAGCCGGCAAGCGCTCAGTAGATATATACAGTGCGCTTACCGGAGAGGTCCCCGCTCTTGAAATAGCGGGGAGGTTATCACTTCTTCTCACCACCTAAGGCTACTGTTAGGTCGTCTAGGAAAGCTGAAAACTCTTTACACATCAAGGTCATATCTGCCTCAAAGCGCTCTACATCATCGGCGCCGGTTGGGTTGCGCTGCTCATCTAAAATCTCTAAGGCTTGAATGCGCTTAATTTCCAAGGTGTCATGTAGGACAAAGCTGACGCGATCACGCCAAGTGAGCCCTAGCTTTGTGACCACCTTACCACTTTCAATATGCTTAGATACTTCCTCTTGGCTTGGAATAACATTAGTAAAGCGGACCGTTGCACGGTCTTCTTGAGTGGACTTAAACTCTGTCTGTGGTTCAATA
>LSQX01393141.1_pt1 | contig 21598 bp, 19 predicted proteins | sample 654561 | NCBI WGS metagenome assembly LSQX01 (sample SAMN04489861, study PRJNA283612) | anaerobic digester metagenome | isolation source: 4 biogas reactors fed with cattle manure at either 37C or 55C with and... | place: Denmark: Kongens Lyngby | collected 2014 | reverse complement strand
TTCCAGTGGATTCTTTTCAAGCTGTCCCCATATTGGTACTTTCTCACATCGCTTATTGTAGTCATATCCTCATCGTTTGTGTTCATTATTGATCTGGATTCGGACATGAAATCAGTTTTAAGTGCGAAGCTTTCCAAGTGGACAATCTTGGGATAAACAGTGACAGATCTGGGCTCGAAAACTTTATATTTAATCTTGAACAAGCCAAGAAGATCTTCAAACTCAACTGAGCTAATACCTATCTCATATTTGCCCCTGTAATTGCATTGCAGCTCGAAGAAGTGGTTTGTGCCGGAAAATGGCCTTAATGAAAAGCTCTTAACTTGAAACTGGTTTTCGAAAATCGTTTGAGCCCCATAAAAGGTTACTCTGATATAAGGATAGATGAAAAAGTCTTCATTGTTTATGCTGAATATAAAGTTGACCTTGTCACCTTTGGTTACGAAATTTTTGTCCAGTTCCTGACCATATTTGAATCGCAGGAAAATCACAAATATATATGCAAAGGACACAAAGGGCAACACAATAACAGTATATAAAAGCATATACGGAATTTTGCCGCCATTGAAATAGGCATAAATTAGAGCAGCGACAAAGAGACAAGCATAGAGAATTCTACTTTTTTTCATGTTGGCTCACCACCGGAACATTAATCCTACCCACTATTGCACGCAAAATTTCTTCCGGACTAATCTTCTTCAACTTTGCTTCCTGCTTTAATATCAATCTGTGGGAAAGAACTGGAATTACCATTTTTTTAATGTCATCCGGCAGCACATAATTTCTATCATTGTAAAAAGCCCATGCCTGAGAAGCCCTGAAAAGTGATAAGGAGCCTCTGGGACTTGAACCAAGAGCAACATCCGGATGCTTCCTGGTCTGGCTAACGATATCAACAATGTAGTTATTCAGAGTCTGGTCTACATGAATATTTTTGACTTCTTCCTGCAGCGCTAAAATATCCTCGCTTTGTGCAACGGGCTGTAGGTCATCTAGTGGACTCGAGAACTGGAATTTTGATAAAATGTGGCTCTCTTCGCTGTTTGTCGGGTATCCTATAGAAATTTTCATGAAAAACCGGTCTATTTGTGCTTCGGGAAGGGGATATGTGCCCAGATATTCTACCGGGTTCTGTGTAGCAAGCACCATAAATGGCTGCGGAACTTTGTAGGTGATGCCATCAACTGTTACCTGGCATTCTTCCATGACCTCAAGCAGACTTGACTGTGTCTTGGGCGAAGTACGGTTGATTTCGTCAGCAAGAATGATATGGCTCATAATAGTACCCGGTCTATATTCAAAGTCGCTTGTTTTCTGATTGTAAACGCTATAGCCTGTTATATCAGACGGCAATACATCTGGAGTGAATTGTATCCTTTTGAAAGAAGAATTTAATGATTTTGCAAGCGACGAAACAAGGCTTGTTTTACCTACTCCAGGGACATCTTCAATTAGCACATGGCCCTTACATATAAGAGCTATTACTGCCAGCTCTATGGCATACCGCTTTCCGACAATAACTTTCTCTACATTGTCAATGATATTCTTGAGAACCTTCACTGAGTCATTCATAAGCTGCACCCCTCCAGTTAGATAGAATTTACACTAAATAAGTATTTTCTTCTATATTATACTATTTTGTTAACAGAATAAAGAAGTTTTTATACGTTTTATATTGAAATTAGTGTGTTTACATTTAAAACGCGCTATTGATATAATATAGGAGGCTGGAAATATAGACTACCGGATGGGAGATGGCAACTTAATGAAAGCAGAAATACTCGCTGTGGGAACGGAACTTCTTATGGGCCAAATTGCAAATACCAATGCACAATACATATCATCAAGACTTCCTGATGTTGGTGTAGGCGTATATTATCATGATGTGGTGGGAGATAACCCGGAGAGGCTAAAGCAAGCCCTAGCGCTTGCCATATCTCGCTCGGATGTTATTATCCTGACAGGTGGCCTTGGCCCCACACAGGATGACCTGACAAAGGAGACAGTTTCTGCTGCTGTAGACAGGAAGCTGGTTTTGGATCAGGAGACCTACAACAATATAAAGCAATTCTTTCAGAAGAGAGAAAAACCTATGACCCAAAATAATATGAAACAGGCCTATCTACCCGAGGGAAGTCTTGTTATTAGAAACAAAAATGGGACGGCACCTGGCTGCATCATTGAACAAGATGGAAAGGTAATTATTATGCTTCCTGGTCCTCCGTCCGAGATGAAGCCAATGTTTGATGAAACCGTCATGCCTTACTTTGCTGCCAAATCTGAGTTTAGACTGGAATCAAGGTTCTTAAACATATTTGGCATAGGAGAATCAGCTGTTGAGGATGCGCTAATTGATCTTATAGCTTCTCAAACCAACCCTACTATTGCACCTTATGCCAAAGATGGGGAGGTTGCATTGAGAATTACCGCAAGGTATCCTAAGCATGGCAATGACGAAGATTTAATAACGCCTGTTGAGAATGAGATACGTAACAGATTAGGGCAGTCAGTATATAGCAATGATAACAGAAGCCTTGTTGAGGTTGCCTCAAAGCTGCTATTGGAAAGTGGGATGACTTTAGCATTGGCTGAGTCTTGTACAGGAGGGCTTTTAGCTTCAAAGCTGACGGATATACCGGGAATTTCAGCTGTTTTTGACAGGTCTATCGTCACCTACAGTAATCGTTCAAAGGTCGAGGAGCTTGGAGTAAGTCAGCAAACGCTTGATTTATATGGAGCTGTTAGCGAACAAACAGCCCGGGAAATGGCTGAAGGTATCAGGAAAGCTTCAAATACAGATATTGGGATATCGATAACTGGCATTGCCGGCCCTGCTGGTGCTACAGCGGAAAAGCCTGTTGGGCTGGTATACACAGCACTGTCGGATTGTAATGGTACTGATGTAAAAAGGTTGGATTTGTGGGGAAATAGGAACAGAATAAGGTATACAGCCTGTCTTCACGTGTTTGATATACTAAGAAGATACCTGCTTGCTCGTGGTAAAGAATGATAATTAGCTTGGGAGGATATTGATTTGACAAATTCAAAAAATGCCAGTGTCTCATCTGCGGCGATTATTGTCATGTCTTCCCTGATTTTGAGCAGAGTAACCGGCTTCCTCAGAGAAACAATGCTTTCATGGAAGGTTGGACTTAACTGGGTTCACGATGCTTATGTGGCTGCCTTTACAGTGCCGGATGTGATTTATACACTCTTGGTCAGTGGTATGATATCCGCAGCTTTGGTGCCTTTTCTTTCAGGCAAGTTGGAGAGAGGAGAGGAGAAGGAGGGCTGGGGAGCAGTAAGCTCATTTCTAAATGTGCTTACTGCCGGAACAATTTTTTTGTCTGTACTTGGTATTATATTCTCCGAACAGGTTATTCCATTTGTTGCACCCGGGTTTGCTGAACAAAGCCAAAGCACACAGGAGCTAGCGATTAAATTGGCAAGGATACTTTTCCCCTCAGTATTGTTTATAATGCTTGCAGGGGTATGCAATGGGGTGTTGAATTCCTATAAAAAGTTCGCTGCCGCCGCATACGGGCCTTCTATATACAATGCTGCATGTGCTCTGAGCATATATCTTTTTGCAGATGCAGACCCTGAAAGCATGATCAAGGCAGCCTTCGGAGTGAGTGCCAGTGCTCTGATATATTTCTTGGTGCAGCTTGCATTTGCATTTAATAAATTCAAATTTTACAGACCCCTGATAAATTTTGTAGACAAGGGCTTTCAAAGACTTTTTAATCAAGCTGTGCCATCCTTGTTGTCCTCTTCTGTAGCACAGTTCAATGTAGTTGTTTCTACTGCGTTTGTCAGCCTTTCAGCTGTTGAGGGTAGTCTTGCTGCATTTAGGAATGCCAACACTCTATGGCAGCTACCTTATGGCATTTTTGCAGTTGGAATAGGAACAGCTGTATTGCCCGCATTATCCGGGAAATATGCAACCGGCGAGAATAAGGAATACAGAAGTCTACTTACAAGATCCCTCACTTCAGTCCTATTTTGGGCTCTACCGTCGGCCGCCGGTTTTATCATGCTTCGAGAGCCTCTTGTTCGTGCAGTGTTTTATTGGGGCGGGAAGTTTACGCAGAGTGATGTTTCTTCAGTAGCATCTATCTTGGCCCTGTTTTCAGCATCGATTGTATCGCAGTCTGCTGTAGCAATACTAAACCGAGCTTTTTATGCAATTCAGGACACAAAGACACCCTTGTTGATTGGTTTGTGCACGGCGGTTATCAACCTCTTACTGGGTATGGTCTTTTACCTGTTCACCGATCTTGGGGCTTCGGGGATGGCCCTTTCCTATTCTATTATTAGTACTATTAATGCTGTCATGTTATTAGTGGTGCTGAAGAAAAAAACCAATGGAATTCATATGGAAAAGGTGATAAGCTTTTTTGTGAGAGCCATACCTGCTACACTTATAATGTGTATTTTTCTGGCGGTTTTTGAAATAATGCCGGTGAGCCTTGCTAAAAAGGGATTACAGCTTTTGTATCTTGCCGTAGAAATGTTAATCGCTGCCGTAATATACACAGGCATTATGCTTCTTATGAAGGCTGATGATGCAGTATATATGAAGAATTTGATAAAACAGCGCCTTAATGTGTAAAAATATGGAATTTTATTGTTGACTGTTTCATTTAAATGATATATAATTTGTAAAGAACAAACGTTCGTTAATAAACCGTTAAGGAGGGCTGAATATAATGGTGGAAAAGAAAAAAGCGCTGGAAATGGCAATGGGGCAGATTGAAAAGCAGTTTGGAAAAGGTGCGGTTATGCGCCTTGGTGAAAACACTCACATGAATGTTGAGACAATCAAGACGGGAGCCATAGGGCTTGATATCGCTCTAGGTGTGGGTGGTGTGCCCAGGGGACGAGTTGTTGAGATTTTTGGACCGGAGTCTTCAGGTAAGACTACAGTAGCCTTACATATAGTTGCTGAAGCACAGAAAGCAGGAGGCGATGCAGCTTTTATTGATGCGGAGCATTCTCTTGATCCAAACTATGCCAAAAATCTTGGCGTAGATATCGATAACCTGATTGTTTCACAGCCCGATACAGGGGAGCAGGCCCTTGAAATAGCAGAGGCACTTGTGCGCAGCGGTGCTATTGATATTATTGTCATTGACTCTGTTGCAGCCCTTGTTCCAAAGGCCGAGATAGACGGCGAGATGGGTGATTCCCACATGGGACTTCAGGCTAGGTTGATGTCTCAGGCACTGAGGAAGCTTTCTGGCGTCATTAGCAAATCTAAAACTACTGCAATATTCATTAACCAGTTAAGAGAGAAGGTCGGCATCATCTTTGGCAATCCTGAAACTACACCGGGTGGAAGAGCTCTGAAGTTTTATGCTACGGTAAGGCTTGATGTTCGCAGGATAGAATCCATTAAGCAGGGTACCGAGATTATTGGTAACAGAACCAGAGTCAAAGTTGTGAAGAACAAAGTTGCGCCGCCCTTTAGAGAGGCAGAATTTGATATCGTTTATGGTAAAGGTATCTCTAAGGAAGGAAGCATACTGGATGTGGCCACAAATCTTGATATCGTAAACAAAAGCGGCTCGTGGTTTTCATATAATGATCAACGAATTGGCCAGGGAAGAGAAAATGTGAAGCAGTTTCTGATGGATAACCCTGACATATGTAAAGATGTCGAACAGAAAATTCGCGAGCATTACAGTCAGACTCTGACATCTGAAAATGCAGGTAAAGAGATTGACCTTGATAGTGATTATGAAGATGAGATGGAGATTGGTACTATATCAGAGTCTAAGTCAAAGTCAAAGTAATTAGTATTGACACAGTAGTCATTGCTTGACAGACGGTGGTAAAATATAATCAGGGCTTTTACCAATCAGGACAGTGAGAGGGAGATGGTGAGGCGTGGAGATCACTTCGATAGAGAAAAATAGAAAAAACAATAGATTGTCTGTCTATATCGATGAGAGATTTGCTTTCACTATCTCCGAAGAAGATTATTTGTCGCTGAATCTATATGAAAAGAAGGAGCTCACAGTTGAGACCGTCAGCTATATTAAGAATACGCTGAATTTTCGCGAGGCAAAGGCAAAAGCAGTTCGTTATCTTTCATTGAAGCTCCACACCGAACAGGAGGTTTGGAAGAAGCTTCACGATGATGGCTACGAACAGGAATGTATAGAAAAGGTTATCAGTGAGTTGAAGGCTATAGGATATATTAATAACAAGCTTTATGCTCAGAAGTACGTTTTTGACAGAAGCAAGCTTAAGCCCTTGTCGAAGAAGATGATGAAAAGAGAGCTCAAAGTAAGAGGCATTAGCGAAGATATTATTGACGAGGTGCTGGACGATTGGAAAGTAGAGGATAATGTTGTTGCAGAGGGTTTATTAAAGAGGAAGTTTGGCAAATATGATTTAGATAATGAAAAGGTGCGAAAAAAGGCCTACATGTTTCTAATGCACAGAGGTTTTTCAGTAAGCACAATAAAAGAGGCGCTACAAAGCATGTCTTCTAATGCGAATCCGGATACAGACGAAGAGCTATACTACATTGAGGAAAACTACGATCAGAGTGTTGATTGATTTGTGATAGTGAATCTGATAGCGGAATTAAATTAGAATAAGCTTATAGAAAGAAAGTTACCGATGAAGGTAGAACAACAGGGAGAGTTGTATCCATTGGATAAGAAAATTGGAATAGTTTCGTTGGGTTGCCCAAAGAATCTTGTCGACAGCGAGATTATGCTTGGGCAGCTAAGGGATGAAGGTTATGAAATTGTCCAGGATAGTAATGACGCACAGATCATAATCGTTAATACCTGCGGCTTTATTGATAGTGCCAAGCAGGAATCCATCAATACAATTATTGAAATGGCTGCACTGAAGGAGAAAAACTGCGAGAGGCTAATTGTAGCAGGTTGTCTTGCGCAAAGATATAGAGATATGATACTCGATGAACTGCCTGAGGTTGATGCAGTTATGGGAACAGGCAGCTATGGTGACGTTGCATCAGTTATCAAAGAAGCTTATTCTCGCAAGCACTTTTCTACATATTGCGATTTGAGGAATACTTCTTACCTTGATTGTGAACGAGTAATATCCACCGGGAATGGATATGCATATCTAAAAGTAGCCGAGGGCTGTAATAACTGCTGCACATATTGTGTTATCCCTTCACTAAGGGGACCGTTCCGAAGCAGAAAAATCGATTCGATTATTAATGAAGCTAAAAGGATTGCTGCTCTGGGTATTAAGGAAATTATCCTTGTTGCTCAGGATACAACAAGATATGGAACGGACAATTACGCTAATAGAATGCTTGTACAACTGCTACGCGAGCTTAGTAAAATAGATGGCATCCAGTGGATTCGTCTTTTATACTGCTATCCTGAGGAAATAGATGATGAATTAATTGCGGAAATAGCTCAAAATGATAAGGTATGTAAGTATCTCGATATTCCTATACAGCACGCCAGTGACGCAATACTGAAAGCGATGGGCAGAAGAGGAAAAAGCAACGAAATAGGCAGTTTATTGCAAAAGCTTCGCAGCACAATACCTGATATAGTCATAAGAACGACGGTGATCGTGGGATTTCCCGGAGAAACGGAAGATGACTTCCAAATACTATCTGAATTTATTGATAAATACAGGTTTGACAGGCTTGGCGTATTTATGTATTCTAAAGAAGAGGGTACGCCAGCATCGAATATGCTGAATCAGGTTCCTGCGAGATTAAAACGGTCCAGGTATGAAAAGCTTATGAGAATACAGCGAAAGATATCAGCTGAGCTGAATTCCGAACGTCTAGGCAGAACATACAGGGTGTTGGTTGAAGGCGTATCTGAGGATGGTATTTTTTATTATGGCAGAAGCTACGCAGAATCACCTGATATAGATGGTTTGCTATACTTTACCAGTAGTGAGCCTCTTGAAGGAAATCAGTTTGTAAATGTTAAGATACTCGATTGTGATGATTATGACCTGACAGGAGAAGTTAAATATGAATCTTCCGAATAAAATTACACTTTCCAGGATACTGGTAGTACCGTTGTTTTTGATTTTTGCGCTACCTATACCTGAAGCAATTGTCGGTGCGGGTATTCTAGAGTTTATGCAATCACAGATGATTGCATTTAATCAGTTTATAGCTGCGTATGGGAGGTATATAGCTGCAGGCATTTTCTTAATTGCCTCTGCCACAGATGCCGTAGATGGTCATATAGCCAGGAAAAAAAAGCTCGTTACTCGATTTGGTAAATTTTTGGATCCAATAGCTGACAAGCTCCTTGTTACGGCAGCATTGGTTGCTCTTGTGCAAAACGGAGATGTCAATGCCTGGGCTGCCATGCTTATTATTTCCAGGGAATTCATTGTGACAGGCTTAAGGCTTGTAGCCGCCGGTGATGGGATAGTGATTGCAGCCAGTAAGCTTGGTAAGCTGAAAACTGTTTTGCAGGATGTCGCTATTATTGCAGCACTTCTGAATAATTTTCCAATCAGCCTATTTACGGACTTTAAGCTTGATGAGTATATGATGCTTGCTGCAGTAATTATAACGTTATATTCTCTATTCGATTATATGAAAAAGAACCAAAGTGTTATAAATACAAATATTTAAAGACCCCTGCGTAAGTAATTTGAGTGGAGCCCAAGTTAAATAAAGTATTGATTATATTGTCCAGTGGATTGCCCTAACAAGCTATTCACTGGATTTTTATGATTTGCACACATGTGATGAAGATGTATGCAGCATATCACACACAATAAAAAAGTTTTAGGAAATAGTTGCAACTATTCTCATTATGTATTATAATCTTATCATTAGGGCATAGTACCAGGTAATAATTATAGTAAAAAAGTAGATTTAGGCGGTGTAGATAGCATGAGCCGGTCATCCCTTATAAAAAAAGAAAGGCAGCAAATATTATCTGAGAAGATAAAGCAGGATCCCTTTTTGACAGATGAGGAGCTAGCTGAATTATTTTCAGTAAGTGTACCTACTATTCGACTGGATAGGCTTGAGATGGGTGTTCCTGAGCTTAGGGAAAGGATTAGAAATGTTGCCGAGGACAGTTATAGCAAAGTTAAGTCTCTCCAGAGCAGGGAAATAGTTGGGGAATTAATTGACATCCATCTGGGACAAAATGCGGTATCCTTGCTGGAGACAGATGAGAGCATGGTGTTTGAAAGGTCCAAAATCGTCAGGGGACACTTCATTTATTCGCTTGCCGAATCGCTGGCTATTGCAGTTATTGATGCCCATGTTGCATTAGTTGGCGTTGCAAATATAAAATACAAAACACCCGTGTATGCAGGGTGTAAGCTCATAGCTAAAGCAGAGGTCAGAAAGGTCAAAGGAACCAAATATATTGTATGGGTTAAAATTTATGTGAAGCAGACGGAGGTGTTTAGAGGGAAATTCATTCTTGTATCACTTGAAAAAGAGTATATTAAATAGTATTTTATATGTATACACTGTAGCTTTATAAACATTCAGATGCAATTAAAGGCACAAGTGCTGATATGGGAGTGAGAGATTTGAAGATTTTGGTTGATGCAATGGGCGGCGACAATGCTCCGGAGGCTATCGTAAACGGAAGTATTGATGCATTAAAAGCAAATGAGGGTTTTGATATTTCTTTGATTGGTGATGGCGACCAGATTAATAAGATTATTCGTTCTAGAGACTTTAAGAGTGATAGACTTGAAGTGATACACTCGAAAGAGATTATAACAAATGAGGATGTGCCGACTCGTGCAATAAGAAAGAAGAAGAATTCTTCAATGGTTGTTGGATTTAATATGCTGAAGGAAAACAATGGCGATGTATTCGTATCAGCAGGAAATACAGGGGCTCTTCTTACAGGCGCACTTTTGTTGCTGGGAAGACTAAAAGGCGTAGACAGACCGGCGCTGGGTGCTATGATTCCGACGAAGGCAGGCAAATGCTTACTTATAGATGCGGGCTTAAATACAACCTGTAAACCAATAAATTATTCACAGTTTGCTTTGTTTGGATCTTTATATATAAAGGCAATGTACAATAAGGAAAACCCAAAAGTAGGTCTTGTTAATATGGGCACCGAAGCCAAAAAGGGAACGGAGATACTAAAGCAAGCCTATGATTTGTTAAAGAAAATGGACTTGAATTTTGTTGGAAATATAGAAGGTAAGGATATTCCGCTGGGAAAGGTTGATGTTGCTGTTTGTGACGGTTATGTAGGGAATGTAGTTCTAAAGTTCCTTGAAGGAACAGGATCGTTTTTCACCGGCGTTATGAAGGGAATTTTCACAAAAAACATATTTTCTAAGATATCTACAGTTTTTTTAATGAATGATATGAAGGCCTTTAAAAAGATGATAGACCCATCGGAGGATGGAGGAGCACCTATACTTGGCGTAAATGGCCTTGTTGTTAAGAGTCATGGCAATTCCAATGCCAAGGCAATAAAGAATGTAATTATTAAAGCCTACAATCTAGCAAAAAGCTCTGCTTTTGAGCAAATTAAGGACAGCGTTGAGAAGATGGAGGTTAGCACCAATGTTGAAAAAAAGAAGCGAAAGCGTTGGTATATTAGGAATAGGAAGCTACGTACCAGAGAGGATACTGACGAATTCTGATTTGGAAAAAATAGTTGAAACCACTGATGAATGGATATTGAAAAGGACAGGGATATCAGAAAGAAGGATTCTGGAAGAAGGCAAACCAATTTATTCGATGGCTGTGGAAGCAGCCAAACAGGCACTTATCGACTCAGGTGTATCGCCTGAGGAAATTGATCTCATACTTGTAACCACATCTACACCTGATTATTTAACCCCGAACACGTCTTGTATCGTGCAAAAAGAAATTGGAGCTGAGAATGCAGCCGCGTTTGACTTGGTTGCGGCTTGTTCAGGGTTTATCTATGGAATGACTGTTGCGCAGCAATTTATTGAAACAGGATATTATCAAAATGTTCTTCTTGTTAGTAGTGAGGGCATGTCAAAAGCAATTGACTGGCAGGATAGAAAGAATTGTGTTCTGTTCGGAGATGGAGCCGGTGCGGTTGTTTTGGGAAAGGTTGAGAAGGGCTATGGCATTCTATCTACTTACATCGGTTCAGATGGAGCGGCGGGAGAATCAATAACAATACCTTGTCTTTATATGCCTAATGAGGAGCTGGAAAAGCGTAAAAACTTTAAAAATAAGGCTTCTATATGGCAGGATGGTCAAGAGGTTTTCAAATTTGCCGTCAAAATAATGCCAATGGCAACTGAAGAGGTCATAAAAAAAACAGATGTGAAGCTTGAGGATATAAGATATATAATACCGCATCAGGCCAATATGCGTATTATTGAGAGTGCAGCAAGAAGGCTTGGTGTTGCGCTTGAAAAGGTTTACACTACCATAAAGAGGTTTGGTAATATGTCTTCTGCTTCGATTCCAGTTGCCATGGCTGATGCCTACAGTAAAAAATGCTTAAAAAAGGGCGACAATCTTGTGGTTGTAGGCTTCGGTGGCGGACTAACCTGGGGCTCTGCACTAATACGATGGAGCAAATAAGGCATGCAAATTGAGCAAATATGGTTAAACGAGGTAATTTTATGGGGAAAATTGCATTTATTTTTCCGGGTCAAGGGGCGCAATATATTGGTATGGGCAAGGAAATTGCTTCAGGATACAAATCATCCAATGATATATATGACGAAGCCTCTGAGGCGCTCGGCCAAGACATGAGAAAGATTATATTTGATGGTGATGAAGAAACGTTGAAGCTCACTGAGAATACGCAACCGGCGATTGTAACTACCAGCATTGCATGTCTTCAGCCATTACTCGAAAGGGGAATCAAGCCAGATTACACGGCAGGCTTGAGTTTGGGTGAATATTCAGCACACGTTGCGTCAGGTACAATTGATTTCAAAACGGCAGTATCTCAAGTTAGAAAAAGGGGCAAATTCATTCAAGAGGTTGTGCCTCTTGGGATAGGCACTATGGCGGCAATAATAGGTCTTGGTGCAGAGGATGTTGAGGAATGTTGTAAAAGGGCATCTGATGTTGGAGTAGTAGAGCCTGCTAATTATAATTGTCCTGGACAGATATCCATATCCGGAGAGGTTAAGGCAGTTGAAAAGGCAGTGGAGCTATGCACCGAAAAAGGCGCAAGAAGAACTATAATGCTTGCTGTCAGCGCACCATTTCATTGTAGCCTACTGAAGCCTGCTGGAGATCTGCTTGATGCTGAAATGGAAGGTGTTGAATTTTCGGATTTTATGTTTCCGCTGATAGCAAATGTAGATGCAAGGGTGGTAGAATCATCTTCCATGATTAGAAACACTTTAGTTAAGCAGGTTAGCAGCCCTGTCATGTGGGAGAATTCAATACGATTGATGCTTGATAATGGTGTAGACACATTTATTGAAATAGGCCCGGGCAAAGTTCTTAGCGGATTTGTGAAAAAATGCAGCAAAGAAGCCAGGATCTTCAACATAGAGGATGAAGAATCACTAAAAAGAACTCTTGAGGGAATAGATGAAATGGAATAGGGGGAGATTGATAAAATGCTCTTGCAAGGGAAAACTGCTGTAATAACAGGTTCTGCCAGGGGTCTTGGCAAGGCAATTGCATTGAAGCTTGCGTCTTTAGGCGCAAATATCGTGCTAAATGATATTTTGGCCTCGGATTCACTGGACGAAACAGCAGAGGAATTTAGAAGGGCAGGCTATAAGGTTGCCGTTACCAGAGGCGATGTGCGAAATGTAGATGATGTAAAGGCTATGGTTGCTGCGGCTGTCGAGGCTTTTGGAAGCGTGGATATCCTTGTAAACAATGCAGGTATAACCAAGGATAAGCCTATGGCAATGATGTCTGAGGAGGATTGGGATTCAGTTTTGGATATCAACCTTAAAGGATCCTTTCTCTGCACCAAATTTGCTGTAAAACAGATGATTAAGCAGAAGTATGGCCGCATTGTGAACATAGCTTCCATAGCGGGAAGATACGGTAATAAGGGGCAGGCCAACTACTCCGCTTCAAAGGCCGGACTTATTGGGCTGACCAAGACTACCGCTAAAGAGTTTGCATCCAGAGGTGTGACCTGCAATGCAGTAGCACCTGGTTTGATAAAGAGCAAAATGACAGATGTGCTTTCTGATGAAGTAAGGAATAGTTATTTTGAGAACATACCACTCGGCAGGTTCGGGACACCTGAAGATGTGGCAGGTGTTGTCGCATTTCTTGCTTCCGACGAGGCATCCTATGTAACAGGTCAGGTAATAAATATTGACGGCGGACTTTTTATGTAATAATATCTTTATGAGAAAGCTGTGCCTGGAAAATGGATGTAAAAAGGCATAACTTTTCCGGGTAATTATTATATATTAATTACCCACTTGGGAGGGAGGTGAGTGTATGGCTTTTGAAAAAGTTAAGAAAATTATTGTAGAGCAACTAGGAGTTGAGGATGAAGAGGTAACAATGGAATCTTCCTTCATAGACGATTTAGGTGCGGATTCGCTTGATATCGTTGAATTAATCATGGCTCTCGAAGAGGAGTTTGATATTGAGATTCCTGACAGCGAGGCTGAAAAGATAGCAACCGTTGGGAACGCCGTCGATTACATTAAAAATAACACATAAAAAAAGTCCCTCAAAAGGGACTTTTTTTATGCAGGTTACCATTGTACTGTAATAAGGGATATCAATTGCAAGATTTCAGATATATTCTTGTATTTTCACATAAATTTAATGGTTTGTTACCAGGGGGTATAATAATGAAGAAACGAGTTGTTATAACGGGTATGGGTGTTGTGCATTCATTGGGTCTTAACATCGACGATTTTTGGGGAGCGATAAAGAAAGGGAAATCAGGAATCAGCTTGTTAACGAAATTTGACACGACAAATTATGATGCTAAAGTCGCATCGTCTATTTCAAATTTTGAACCAACAGATTATATTGATAAAAAAGAAGCAAAAAGGATGGATGCATTCACTCAATATGCTTTGGCGGCAGCTAAAATGGCAATGGAGATGTCAGGCCTTAATATGGAAAACGAAGACAGCTTTAGGTCCGGAGTTATTATCGGGTCCGGAATAGGCGGAATACAAACATTGGAGGATCAGCATCAGGTGCTTGCTACAAAAGGGCCTGGCAGGGTCAGCCCATTTTTTATTACATCTATGATAGCAAATATGGCGGCAGCAAGAATTGCTATTGAATACAATTTACAAGGCTTCAACGAATGTGTAATAACAGCCTGTGCGTCAGGAAACAATGCAATCGGGGACGCTTTCAAGGTAATACAACGCGGAGATGCAGACATAATGGTGACGGGAGGTGCAGAATCTGCAATCACACCTCTTTCCTTTGCCGGCTTCTGCTCGAATAAGGCTTTTACAACAAATCCTGACCCAGCTACTGCCTGCAGGCCATTTGATATTGACCGTGACGGCTTTGTCATGGGAGAGGGCGCCGGAGTGCTTGTGATTGAAGAGCTTGAGCATGCGCTCAAACGTGATGCAGTAATACTGGGCGAAATTGCGGGCTACGGCTGCACCTGTGATGCATATCACATCACTGCGCCGCATCCTGATGGCATTGCCGGTATCAGATCTATGCAGATGGCAATAGCTGATGCAGGTATTCAGCCTGAAGATATAGGGTATATAAATGCTCATGGCACCTCGACACCCTTGAATGATGTTAGTGAGACAAGGGTAATTAAGGGAGCTTTTGGTGACCATGCCAAGAAGCTAGCTGTAAGCTCCACAAAATCTATGACAGGGCATCTTCTTGGAGCAGCTGGTGCAGTTGAGGCAATAATTACAGCGTTAGCCTTAAGGGACAGATTTGTGCCTCCTACAATTAACCTGGTTAATCAGGATCCCGAATGCGACCTGGACTATGTTGCTAATAAGGGCAGAAGCGAAGACATAAAGTATGCCTTGTCCAACGCACTTGGCTTCGGAGGGCACAATGCAGCGATTATTTTGAAAAAATATGTCTCATAGGTATAGAAAAAATATGGATAAAGAATTATAATTGGACTAAAGGCGGGTTAAGCTCACCCGCCTTTAACATATAGATGGAGGAAACGATGAGCAGAGATTTTGTTATGGAAAACACGGAGCTATTATTGAAATTGGAGGCAGTAATCCAATATTCTTTTAATGATAAAAAAAAGCTGCTGCTTGCGCTAACTCATAGTTCTTTTGCAAATGAGAAAAGAACTCTCGGACTGACTAGTAATGAAAGGCTTGAGTTCCTTGGGGATGCAGTTCTAAATATAGTTACGAGCGAATATATATACAAGAATTTTCCCGACCTGCCGGAGGGCGAAATGACTAAGACTAGAGCGGCTATTGTGTGTGAATCTTCCTTGATGAAATGTGCCACTGGTATTGATCTTGGTGGATATCTTTTTCTGGGTAAGGGAGAGGAGAATACTGGAGGAAGAAACCGAACCTCAATTCTATCGGATGCCTTTGAGGCTCTGATAGGAGCTATCTATTTAGATGGAGGTATGACACAGGCAAGGGAATTCATTTTGAGGGCGATGAAGGAATTACTTGAGGATTATCGAAATAATGAGCTTTTCATTGACTATAAGACACGCTTTCAGGAGACAATTCAAAAGCATGGAGATAAGCGAATAAGCTACAGTATTCTTGATGAAAAGGGCCCCGACCACGACAAAGTGTTTTTTGCCCAGGTTCGTGTGGATGACAAGATATATGGCAAGGGGAAGGGGAAAAACAAAAAGGAAGCAGAGCAAAATGCCGCCAAGGCGGCGCTGGAAAATTGCAGGGGTAGCAATGAAGGACGAGTGTAGAATTATACCTATTTTTGTTCCTCATAAAGGCTGTCCAAATGATTGTATATTCTGCAACCAGAAAAAAATCAGCGGACAGCTTCAGGAAATGACTGCCGAGGAGATACCGCAGATCATTGAAGCACATCTTAGTACAATGAAGCAGGATTCCCATATCGAAATCGCATTTTACGGTGGCAGCTTCACAGCCATTGATAAATCTATGCAGGAAAGCTTTTTAAAAGAAGCGTCCCCTTATTTGACTAAGAACAGAGTTGCGCAGATAAGGCTGTCGACCAGGCCTGATTGCATTGATCAGGATAATCTCCAGATGCTTTGGAAATATGGTGTCAGAACCATTGAGCTGGGTGTCCAGAGCATGGACGAAGAAGTGCTCTCAGCAAGCTGCCGCGGACATGATGCAGCTTGTGTTTACAGCGCTGCTTCTCTTATAAAGAATATGGGGTTTAAACTGGGGATGCAGACAATGACAGGGCTCCCCGGCGACACAAGGGATAAAAGCCTCGCTACTGCCCGAAAAGTAATTTCTATGGCGCCTGAGATAGTTAGAATTTATCCGGTGCTGGTTATCAAGGGTACCGAACTGGAAAGACAGTATATTAAGGGCAATTATTTGCCGCAAAGGCTTGAGGAGGCGGTAGAGCTTTGTGCCGAGCTGCTTAAGCTATATGAAAGCAACAATATTAAGGTTATTCGGATAGGGCTTCAAGCAACTGCTAATATAAACGAAGACTCCCAGTCGGACGTTGCAGCGGGTCCAGTACATCCAGCCTTCAGGCAGCTGGTAGAGTCCCGGCTGATGCTGGAAAAGGTTGAGACAGCGATTGAAAGGCAAGGCCTTGCAGGTTCGCCAAGGCTTGTTATTTATACAGGCGTTTCAAATATATCAAACGTTGTCGGGCAAAATAAGTCAAATATAGAAATATTGAAAAGAAAATATGCAATCAGAGATATTAAAGTATCACCTTGTCAACAGCTGTCGAAAGAAGTAACCGTCAGTGCCATGTAAGAAATCAGGGTGTGGTTAACAGGCGCGGTTAATAATCTGGTACAGGTTACTCCTGATTTATCTTTATACTTTTCAAAACCCCTAAAATTTGTTGCTTATTCTCATCAAACACTTTTTCATCCGCAAATATAGAAACTCCATGAAATCCTTCTTCCAAAACTATATATACTGTTATGATTCCTTCGGACCGGCTATATCGGTATATTAAAAAGAAATAATATTGAATATGTCTCCAATTATGTTAAAATGAATATGCACTTTACGACAAACGGAGGTCTTCAATTGTACTTAAAACGTCTTGACATGCAAGGTTTTAAATCATTTTCAGAAAAAATCAGCCTTGATTTTAGCGCCGGAATCACCGCAGTCGTCGGGCCGAATGGCAGCGGGAAAAGCAATATCGCAGATGCCATCAGATGGGTTTTGGGCGAACAAAGTGTCAAGACACTGCGTGGAAGCAAGATGGAGGATGTTATCTTTGCCGGCACGGAGCACAGAAAGCCGCTAGGCTTTGCCGAGGTTTCAATTACACTGGACAATTCCGATTCCTTATTACCGATAGATTTCAACGAGGTCACTGTTACCCGCAGGGTATTTCGTTCAGGCGAGAGCGAATACCTGATCAATAAGTCAGCCTGCAGATTGAAGGATATTACTGAGCTGTTTCTGGACACCGGCATGGGCAAGGACGGCTATTCTGTCATTGGGCAGGGAAGGGTTGACGAGATTCTGAGCTCTCGTTCGGAGGACAGGAGGCTTATTTTTGAAGAAGCATCAGGAATCATGAAATATAAGGTCAGGAAGCATGATGCTGAAAAAAAACTGGAGCTTACCAGACAGAATGTAGAGCGCATTAATGATATTATTAGCGAGCTGGAAGCACAGCTTGCGCCTTTGAAGGAACAGTCTGAAAATGCCCGAAGATATCTTAATCTCAGAGAAAGCTTGAAAGAGCTTGAAATCAATGTATATCTTGAAAGCATGGATAAGTATAATGCCAAATTGTCTGAGTTTGAGGCGCAATATAAAACTGTAAAGGATAATGTTGAGGCTGAGAATAGAAAGCTCGACGAAATTAATGAATCCAATAAAGAAAAGACCGAGCTTCTCAAATCCTTTGATCTGAAGCTTGAAGTAGCCAGGCAAAGATATCATGAGCTGGACTCCATTCTTGAGCACTGCAATTCCGATATTAAGCTTAACGATGAGAAAATCGCTAATTTGCAGCAAAACATTCAGAGGCTAGATTCCGAAAATGCAGAGCTGAAGGAAAAGATTGATGGACTTGATGCGGAGGAAGCAGGGAAGCAGGGTAAGCTCAAGTATCTTGAAAAACAGCTGGAAACCTATAGCAGTAAGCTTGCCGAATACGAGACTCAAATGGCCCAACTGCTTAAGACATTGGACGAAAACGAAAGACATATTGAACTGCTAAAGACAGCGATTATGGACAAGATGGACATCCAAACAGATAAAAAAATGCAGATCGGTAATGTTGAAGCCCACATCGAGAACATGCACAAACGTCAAAAAGCAATCGATAGCGAGGTTTATCAACACATAGTTGAAAGTGATGGGGAAAAGATAAAGAAAGAGGATTTGATCGAGAGCATTCGGCATGCTTCAGAGCAGATACGCAGGCAAAAGGAAAAGCTGCAGGCTTTATTCGGCGAACGGGATGAATCGGATAAAATGCTCGAGGAGCTTCGTATCAAGCAGACCAAGCTAAAATCTGACGTTCAGTATAAAATCTCTAGAGTAAGAACCCTCAAAGAGATGGAGCAAAACCTGGAAGGCTACTACAGAAGTGTTAGAGAGGTTTTGCAGGCAAGCCGCGAATCCGCGGGTTTCGGTAAAGGGATACATGGAGCATTAGCACAGCTGATAACGGTTGATAAGAAGTATGAGACAGCAATTGAGATAACGCTTGGCAGTGCGCTACAAAATATAGTTACGCAAAGCGAAGAGGATGCTAAAAGAGCTATAGAGTATTTGAAGAAAAACAGAATGGGCCGCGCCACATTTCTACCGATTAGCGCAGTAAAGGGGAAAGGCTTTGATGCTAATACACTAAACAGCATAAAAAAATGTGAGGGTTATTGTGGTATTGCCTGTGAGCTTGTCGGCGCAGATCCGGCTTATAACGCAGTTATTACAAGTCTTCTGGGGAAGGTTGTAGTTGTTGATTCTCTGGATAATGCTATAAAAATAGCTAGATCCTTTGGCTACTCATTTAGAATAGTAACGCTGGAGGGAGATTTACTCAGTACAGGCGGCTCAATGTCCGGAGGTAGCAGCGAAAACAAAGGCACCGGCATTTTGAGCAGGAGCAGGGAGATTAACGAGCTCAATGCTGAGCTACAGGCCTTGAAGGGAACAGAAAAGCAACTGGAGAATGACATTAAGCAGCTGACAGATGATATTGCTCAGATAAATCAGGATATCTCATCCGGTGAAGGTGAACTAAAAAACAATGAACTGGTTAAGATAAGGGACGAGAGCAACTTGGCGCAGGTCGAGGAAAATATAAGCAGGCTTTCTGCCAGGATGGAAATGCTGAAACAGGAGAAGGAACAGCTGCAAAGGCAGATTAGCGATATTAAGGATGAGCTGGCTAAGTATCGTCATGAGCTTGAAGAAATTGAGCTGGAAATAAAAGATGCTAAGGATACTGTTGCCAAGCACCAGGAGAAGAACAAGGAGGATCAAGCGGTGCGAGATGCACTCCATGCCGACATCACAGACTTCAAGATTTCTGTGAATTCTATTGTTGAGAGTATCGAAGCTGCTAAGGAGAATTCGGAGCGCCTTGTAACTGAGAAGGAATCTATTGTCAAAAGCATGGCAAGGAAGGAAAGCGACAAAGGCAAGGCTATTAGTGAAATTGCAAGCCTGCAGCAGAAAAATGAAGGTCTAAACGAACAGATTAATAAGCATAATCAGGAGAAGACCGGCAAGACACTTGAGCTGGACAGGCTGACCGAGGAGAGGAAAATCCTCGAGGAAGACAGCTTCGATATTGTTAATAAAATTAACAACACAAATAAAACGATATTGCTCTTGCAGGAGGAGTATTCAAGAGTCGAGATCAAGAAAGCAAAGATTGAAACTGAAATGGACGCCTTACAGGATAGAATGTGGAATGAATATGAGATTACATATTCAGCGGCAGAACAGTTGAAGAAGGATATTGGCAGTATAACAAAAGCCCAAAGAGAGATTAATGAGCTGAAAAATGCCATTAAGGAGCTGGGAGCTGTTAATGTTGCTTCTATCGAGGACTATGTTAAAACGAAGGAACGTTTTGAGTTCATGAGCGGGCAAAGAGATGATATGGAGCAGGCCAGAGAGAAGCTGCAGCGCGTCATCTATGAAATGACAGCCATCATGAAAAAGCAGTTTTTAGAGCAGTTTAAGCTTATAAATGCCAATTTCAACATTGTTTTTAAAGAGCTCTTTGATGGCGGAAGAGCGAGCCTAATTCTGGTTGATGAGGAAAATGTTCTGGAAAGCGGCATAGAGATAGAGGCTCAGCCTCCAGGCAAGAAGCTGCAAAACATGATGCTGCTATCAGGCGGAGAAAGAGCATTTACTGCCATAGCACTCTTGTTTTCAATATTGAGGCTTAGGCCAGCACCATTTTGCATACTGGACGAAATAGAGGCTGCCCTTGATGAAGCAAACGTGTACCGTTTTATAGAGTATCTGAGAAAGTATTCTTCTCAAACGCAGTTCATCATGGTTACACACAGAAAAGGTACTATGGAGGGAGCAGATATGCTCTATGGCGTGACGATGCAGGAGCACGGCATATCAAAGATTGTATCAATGAAAATGGGAGAAAAGGTGGGCTAACATGAGCTTTTTTGATAAATTGAAGGCAGGACTTACGAAGACTAGAAAGGGTATAACCGAAAGAATTGATCAAGTACTTGTTTCCTTTGGAAAGGTTGACGATGATCTGTTCGATGAGCTTGAAGAGGTACTGATTACAGCCGATTTGGGGATTGATACGTCACTTCACATTATTGATATCACAAAAAAAAAGGTGAAGGAGAGAAAGATTACTGACCCGCTTAAAATTAAGGAGCTTATAAAGGAATCGTTGATAGAGATTCTCGGTGAAGAGACTCCAGCTTTGGATATTGAACCGTCACCCGCCGTGATTATGGTCATTGGCGTAAATGGGGTTGGTAAAACCACATCTATAGGGAAAATTGCCGGCATGCTGAAAAAGAATGGCAAAAAGGTGATACTTGCTGCGGCTGATACATTTAGGGCAGCAGCGATTGATCAACTTCAAATATGGGCTGACAGAGTGGGCGTCGAACTAATTAAGCAGGATGAAGGCTCTGACCCGGCAGCAGTTATCTTCGACGCAATACAGGCCGCCAGGGCGCGTAAAGCAGATGTTTTGATTTGTGATACGGCGGGCAGACTTCATACTAAGAAGAATTTGATGGAGGAGCTGCGAAAGGTTTCACGTATTATTGACAGGGAAATGCCTGGCGCAAAACGCGAGAATTTACTTGTGCTGGATGCCACAACCGGCCAGAATGCAGTATCACAAGCTAAGACCTTCAGCGAGGTGACCGATATCTCCGGCATCGTTTTGACAAAGCTTGATGGGACTGCCAAAGGCGGTATTGTGATTTCAATCAAGGCCGATCTGGGATTACCGGTCAAGCTGATAGGCGTCGGAGAGCAAATGGATGATTTACAACCCTTTGATTCAAAGGATTTTGTCGAAGCACTTTTTTCATGAAACAAGCATAATAGGAAA
>LSQX01053793.1_pt1 | contig 21598 bp, 15 predicted proteins | sample 654561 | NCBI WGS metagenome assembly LSQX01 (sample SAMN04489861, study PRJNA283612) | anaerobic digester metagenome | isolation source: 4 biogas reactors fed with cattle manure at either 37C or 55C with and... | place: Denmark: Kongens Lyngby | collected 2014 | reverse complement strand
GATAAATACCAATTTCCCGTCACTTGTTTCAGACATTAAAATCATCCCTTGACTTTCGACGCCGCGAAGTTTTCTCGGAGCCAAATTGACCAAAACCGTTACTTGCTTGCCGATGATTTCTTCGGGTTTAAAATGTGCTGCAATTCCCGAAACTATAGTGCGTGTATCGATGCCGGTATCCACTTTTAAGATAAGAAGTTTGTCTGCTTTCGGCATTTTTTCCGCTTCGATAATGGTTCCTACGCGGAGATCCATTTTTACGAAATCATCAAATTGAATGGTGTCTTTTTGAGGGGCAACTTCTTTTGAAACAGCCTGCGTTTCCATATTTTGAGTTTTTACGTTATTTAATTTAGCCAATTGATATTGAATTTGCTCGTCTTCTATTTTCGTGAATAACAAACCGGCTTTCCCGATTTGATGTCCTTGTGGAATCAGTTCAGAGGATTCGAAAATCTGGTTCCAATCGTTATTTTGTTTTTCGAGATTGAGCATTTGTTTTAATTTTTCCGAAGTGAACGGCAAGAAAGGTTCGCTTAAGATTGCCAAAGCAGCAGCGATTTGCAAAGCGATATGCATGATCGTTTGCGTACGATTTTCATCAGTTTTAATGGTTTTCCACGGTTCTTCGTCTGCCAAATATTTATTTCCCAATCTCGCCAAATTCATCAGCTCTCCTTGCGCCTCGCGAAAACGATAGCGTTCCAGTGAATTTGAAATTTTAGTTGGAAATTCTTGCATCGCGGTTAAAGTTTGCATGTCAATCTCCGTCAAATCAAAAATTTTGGGAACAGTTCCTTGGTAATATTTGTCGGTCAATACCATTACCCGATTTATGAAATTACCGAAAATCGCCACGAGTTCGTTGTTGTTTCGCGCTTGAAAATCTGCCCATGTAAAATCATTGTCTTTCGTTTCGGGCGCATTTGCAGTAAGCACATAACGAAGTACATCCTGCTGATTTGGAAACTCTTTTAAATATTCATGCAGCCACACTGCCCAGTTTTTGCTTGTTGAAAGTTTGTTACCTTCCAAATTTAAAAATTCGTTTGCAGGTACATTTTGTGGAAGGATGTAACTGCCTTCGGCGGAGAGCATTGCCGGAAAAATAATGCAATGAAACACGATGTTGTCTTTCCCGATAAAGAAAAGCATTTTGGTTTCTTCGTCTTTCCAGTAATCTTCCCAATTTTTCCCTTCACGTGCCGCCCATTCTTTGGTGGAAGAAATATAACCGATAGGTGCATCAAACCAAACATACAGCACTTTTCCTTCGGCGCCTTCCACCGGAACAGGAATTCCCCAATCCAGATCGCGGGTAACGGCTCGCGGTCGCAATCCGTCGTCAATCCAACTTTTACACTGTCCGTACACATTGGGTTTCCAGTCTTTTTTGTGATTGACAAGAATCCAATCTTTTAAAAAGTCTTCATATTCATTCAAAGGTAAAAACCAGTGTTTTGTTTCTTTTAAAACAGGCTTGTTTCCGGTAATTACACTTTTAGGGTCAATTAAATCTGTGGCGTTTAAACTTGTCCCGCATTTTTCGCATTGATCGCCGTAAGCTTCTTCATAAGCACATTTCGGACACGTTCCAATGACATAGCGATCGGCTAAAAATTGTTTGGCCTCTTCATCATACAGTTGTTCGGTGACTTCTTCTGTAAATTTTCCTTTATCATACAGTGTTTTAAAAAATTCGGAAGCCGTCTGATGATGAATCTCCGCGGAAGTTCGGGAGTAATTGTCAAAAGAAATTCCAAACGCTTCGAAACTCTCTTTAATCATGTGATGGTATTTATCGACGATTTCCTGAGGAGAAACTCCTTCTTTCTTAGCTTTCAGCGTAATTGCAACACCGTGCTCGTCACTGCCGCATATAAAGGCTACATCTTTTCCTTGAAGGCGTTTGAAACGCGCATAAATATCGGCGGGAACATAAACGCCGGCAAGATGACCGATATGAATCGGACCGTTGGTGTAGGGCAATGCTGCAGTAATTGTATATCGTTTTGGAATTGTAATCATAGTCAACCAATGTTTTGTGAAAAATCTGATGGACAAAGGTACATTTTTCAATTATTTATAAACTCGCAACGACGTGTTTCAGTATATTTTTATAAAAAAATTATAAGCCTGAAGGGAATTTTATAGAAATTATTCCCAACATTTATAAAATAATGTTTGGGCAGATTTTTAGATTTAATCGATGAACAATTGGATGCAATGCATCTATTGAGTTATTTTTGAAACAAGATAATTTAAAAAATCGACGCTTTGAAAACTCCGGATTATTTAAAACATGGCGACACCATCGGGTTTCTTTCTACCGCACGTAAAGCGACTGCGGAAGAACTAAAACCGGTTATTGAATTTGTGAAAGAACTCGGACTTCAGGTGAAAATCGGAGCGACCATCGGTGCCGAACATCACCAATTTGCAGGTGATGACGCTTTGCGAATTTCGGATATGCAAAATATGTTAGACGATCCCGATATCAAAGCCATTTGGTGTGTGCGTGGCGGCTACGGTACCGTGAGAATCATCGACGCTCTCAATTTCGAAAAATTCTTGGAACATCCGAAATGGATTATCGGTTATAGTGATATGACCGTGTTGCATGCCCATATCAACAAATTGGGAGTCAAAAGTCTGCACGCTCCTATTGCCGCAACCGTTATGAATAATACACAAGAGTCCATTGATTCCATACAAACTGTTTTGATGGGAAATCCATACGCCATTGAAATAGCAAACAGCAACAAACTAAGCCGTTACGGAATTGCCGAAGGAAGGTTGACGGGCGGAAATCTCTCCATTTTATATTCACTTTGTGGAAGTTCGTCTTGCATAGACACCAATGGAAAAATTTTGTTTTTGGAAGATTTGGATGAATATCTGTACCACATTGACCGTATGATGATGAATTTAAAACGAAACGGGCTTCTCGATAATTTGGCGGGTTTGATAGTTGGCGGGCTGACCGATATGAATGACAATGATACGCCCTTTGGAAAACAAGCGGAAGAAATTATAGCAGATGCCATAAAAGAATATGATTATCCGGTATGTTTTGATTTTCCAGCCGGACATATCGACGATAACAGAACTTTGCTAATGGGCAATCGGGTGCGGTTAACCGTTTCCGAAGGTCGGGTTGCATTGGAATTTTTAAATGAATAAAAAGTTATGGCAAGTCACAATGAATTGGGCAAACTCGGGGAAGACCTGGCTGTGGCGCATCTACAGGCAAAAGGATATACCATTCTGACACGGAATTATAGGTTTGACAAAGCAGAAATCGATATTATTGCTCAGCGTGAGGAAGATACCATTGTGATGGTAGAAGTAAAAACCAGAAACAGCAGTTTTTTTGGCGATCCTCAAAGTTTTGTTACCTCGCGAAAAATAAAATCCTTAGTCAAAGCAGCTCATGAATATGTCATTGCCAATGAAATTGAAGCAGAAGTGCGATTTGATATCATTGCCATTTTAAAAAACCAACACCAAGAAAGCTTGCAGCACTTTAAAAATGCTTTTTATCATTTTTAAATTAGCTTTTTAAGTGCTTAACAATGGCATCGCTCAGCGGTGTTACAGCAGATTCAAACACGTCGATGAGGTTTCCGTTTTCGTCAATTAAGTATTTTTGGAAATTCCACTTTACCGTACTGTCTTTTTTGCCGTTGTAAGCTTTTGAAGTCAGCCAACGATAAATCGGATCTTGATTTTCTCCTACAACGGTTGTTTTTTCAGACATAGGAAAAGTAACGCCGTAATTTCGTTCACAAAACGCGGCGATGTCCTCATTTGTTCCCGGTTCTTGATTGCGAAAATCATTGGCAGGAAACCCGATGATGATTAATCGGTCTTTATATTGCTGATACAGCGATTCCAACTCTTTGTATTGGGGCGTAAAACCGCACTTTGAGGCCGTATTTACAAGAAGCATTTTTTTGCCCTTAAAATCGGCGAGACTTATTTCTTCACCTTCCAGCGAGGTAAAAGAATAATCATAAATGTTTTTTGACATGGTATTTTGAGATTGAGTGATGGTAAAGGTAAAAACACACAAAAAGAACATTAAAATTTTCATAGCACAACATTATAAAACCAAACAAATTTACATTTTTAAATCAGATGAATGAGCATCAAGAATGATAAGAAAAAGTGAAAATTTATTTTTTTGAAGTTTCTTTTTCAAATAATTAGGTATAAATTGATAAAGGTTCAAAAGAATGTTGTATATTTGCACCGATTTTTGATACGAGAACTATATGAGGGGACTAAGTGTCCCCTCTTTTTATCAAAATAATTTGTGCGTATATGCGTGAGCGAGTAGCAGCATTGGTGAATAAAGCTTTAGAGTCAGATACTTCTTTGTTTTTGATAGACTTGACAGTTTCAGCAGACGGAAGAATCCGGGTTATAGTTGACGGCGACAAAGGAGTCACGGTTGACGATTGTGTGGCAATAAGCCGAGCGATTGAACACAATTTGGATGAATCTGATGATTTTTCCATTGAAGTGATGTCGGCGGGATTGTCAGAATCATTGGTTTTGCCGCGTCAATACAAAAAGAACATCGGAAGAAAGCTTTCGATAGTGACAACTGACGGTCAGAAAATCGAAGGCGAACTTACCAAAGCTACGGACACGGATTGCATATTGACTTGGAAAGCGCGAGAGCCCAAGCCTATAGGCAAAGGAAAAACGACAGTTGTCAAAGAAGCAACTGTATCTTATGAAGATATAAAAGAAGCAAAAGTGATGATAACATTTTAATTGCAGGAGAAATGGAAAATATTGCATTAATAGAATCTTTCTCAGAATTTAAAGATGATAAATTAATTGACAGAGTAACGCTTATGGCGATACTTGAAGAGGTGTTTCGTACTGCTTTGAAGCGGAAGTACGGAAGCGATGATAATTTCGATATTATCATAAACCCGGATAAAGGGGATATGGAAATATGGCGAAATCGCGTGGTGGTTGCCGATGGTGAAGTTGAAGATCCCAATGCCGAAATTTCTTTAAGTGAAGCTCGAAAAATAGAATCTGATTTTGAGATTGGAGAAGATGTGGCAGAAGAAGTGAAATTGGTTGATTTGGGAAGACGTGCAATATTGGCGTTAAGACAAAATCTGATTGCAAAAATTCACGAACACGACAACACCAATATTTATAAACAATTTAAAGATTTAGAAGGAGAAATTTACAATGCCGAGGTACATCACATCCGCCATCGTGCCGTAATTTTATTGGACGATGAAGGAAACGAGATAATTTTGCCAAAAGAAAAACAAATTCCTTCTGACTTTTTTAGAAAAGGCGACAATGTTCGCGGAATTATAGAATCGGTGGATTTAAAAGGAAACAAGCCGACCATCATCATGTCGCGAACTCATCCGTTGTTCTTGGAAAAACTTTTTGAACAAGAGATTCCGGAAGTTTTTGACGGATTGATTACCGTGAAAAAAGTAGTTCGTATCCCCGGAGAAAAAGCAAAAGTTGCTGTAGATTCATACGACGATCGCATCGATCCCGTGGGCGCATGTGTGGGGATGAAAGGATCACGAATTCACGGAATTGTACGGGAACTGGGCAATGAGAATATCGATGTGATTAATTACACTTCCAATGTGAATTTATACATTGCGCGTGCATTGAGTCCGGCAAAAATCAATTCCATCAAAATTGATGAAGAAAATAAAACTGCCGAAGTATCGCTGCGTCTGGAAGAAGTGAGTAAAGCCATCGGTCGCGGTGGTCATAACATTCGTCTTGCAGGACAATTGACAGGATACGAAATCGATGTCATCCGCGAAGGCGAAGAAGGCGAAGAAGATGTGGAATTAAAAGAGTTTGCAGATGAAATTGACGCGTGGATTATCGAAGAGTTTCACAAAATCGGATTGGATACTGCAAAAAGAGTATTGGAGTATGACATAGAGGATTTGATTGCTCGTACGGATTTAGAAGAAGAAACCATACGTGAAGTAGTAAAAATATTAAAAGAAGAATTTGAGGAATAGTTTATAGTTTAAGTACATTTAAACATTCTTTGGAAAAGATAAAATTTTAGGAGAAAAGCATCTATGGCTGTAGAAAAAAAAAGAAGGATTAATCAAGTATTACGTGAGTTCAATATTTCATTGGATCGTGCGGTAGAATTCCTTAGCTCTAAAGGATTCGATGTAGAGGCAAGTCCAAATACCAAAATATCGAAAGAGGAGTACGAACTTCTTTATGAGGAATTTGAAACCGATAAAAGCAAGCGTCAGGAATCTATAGAAGTAGGCGAAGAAAAGCGTAAAGAAAAGGAAGAACTGCGCTTGGAGCTTGAACGGGAACAAGAGAAACAAAAGAAAGAGTCAAGTCGAGTAATTAGAGCAGAAATCAAATTAGCAGGTCCTAAGCAAGTTGGAAAAATTGATTTAGATGCACCTAAGAAACAAGTCTCTGTAAAGCCTGCTGAGGAAAAACCTCAAGTTGCCAAAAAGGAAACTCCTGAGGTGAAACCAAAACCGGAGGCGGAACCTGTTAAAGAGGAAAAACAGAAAGAAACAGCTCCTACAGCTGAGAAAAAGGTTGAAGAAAAACCGAAAAAAGTTGTTGAACCGGTTCAGGAAGTTAAGAAAGAAACGCCTAAAACGGAGAAACAACAACCTGTTGTTCCTTTAAAACCTAAAGAAAAATCCGAAGCACCGAAAAAGAAATCCGAAGCACCGAAAACTCCTTCCAAGGAGCAGCCCAAGAAAACGGTTGAATCGCCAAAACCTGCCAAAGAAGCGGAGGTGAAAGCAGAAGAAGCAACTCCTGAAAACACGATTATTACAACGGAATACAGAAAACTGGAAGGACCTAGTTTTACGGGTCAAAAAATAGATCTTTCTAAATTTGACAAACCGGAAAAGAAAAAAGAAACAAAAGATCCCAAGAAGGATAAAAAAGGCAAGCGACGTCGCATTTCAAAAGATGTAAAGCCTGCGACTGCCGGTGGAAACCGACCGCAACGCGGCAGAGGTCGTAAACCGGTTCAAGCACCCAGAGAGGAGCCGAGCGAGGAAGAAGTACAAAAACAAATTCGCGAGACCTTAGAAAAACTTCAAGGTAAAGCTTCCCGAGGGCGTGCCGCGAGATACCGAAAAGAAAAACGTGAATTCCACCGTCAGAAAACTGAAGACGAGTTGGCACAACAAGAATTGGAGAGCAAGTTGCTGAAAGTTACAGAATTTGTCACCGTTAGTGAAGTGGCAACCATGATGGATGTGCCTGTAACCAAGGTTATTTCAGCGTGTATGTCATTGGGATTGATGGTGACCATGAATCAGCGATTGGATGCGGAGACCTTGAGTATCGTCGCCGATGAGTTTGGGTATGAAGTAGAATTTGTTACAGCCGATATTGAGGAAAATTTAGAAGAACAAGAAGACGCTCCGGAAGATTTAAAACCAAGAGCGCCGATTGTTACCGTAATGGGTCACGTAGATCACGGAAAAACTTCCTTATTAGATTATATTAGAAAAGAAAATGTAATCGCCGGAGAATCCGGAGGAATTACACAACACATTGGTGCCTATGGAGTAACCTTGGAAAACGGTCAAAAAATTGCTTTCTTGGATACTCCCGGACACGAAGCGTTTACCGCCATGCGTGCCAGAGGGGCTCAAGTTACAGACGTCGCTATTATTGTTGTAGCTGCAGATGATGACATCATGCCGCAGACAAAAGAGGCCATCAGCCACGCGCAAGCAGCCGGAGTTCCTATTGTCTTTGCGATAAACAAAATTGACAAACCCACTGCGAATCCCGATAAAATTAAGGAAGGACTCGCCCAGATGAATTTGTTGGTTGAAGATTGGGGTGGAAACATTCAATCGCAAGACATATCGGCCAAAAAAGGAACCGGGGTAAAGGAATTGTTGGAAAAAGTCTTGTTAGAAGCAGAATTGCTGGAACTTAAAGCCAATCCGAACAAGTTGGCGAACGGAACTGTGGTCGAAGCCTTTTTAGACAGAGGTAGAGGGTATGTTTCTACGGTATTGATTCAGAGCGGAACCTTAAAAGTAGGAGATTATGTGTTGGCAGGGCAACATTCCGGAAAGATTCGCGCCATGCATGACGAACGCGGTAACAGTGTAAAAGAAGCGGGACCATCAACACCGGTTTCAATTTTAGGATTGGACGGTGCGCCACAAGCGGGAGACAAGTTTAATGTCTTTAAAGATGAACGCGAAGCCAAAGCCATCGCTACCAAACGCATGCAGTTGCAGCGTGAACAAAGCGTGAGAACACAGCGTCACATCACCTTGGATGAGATAGGAAGACGAATTGCCCTTGGCGACTTTAAAGAATTGAATATTATTCTGAAAGGAGATGTGGACGGATCTGTAGAAGCGTTGACCGATTCTTTCTTGGAATTATCGACAGATGAAATTCAAGTAAATATCATTCATAAAGCAGTTGGTGCCATTACCGAGAATGATGTTTTGTTAGCCTCAGCTTCGGATGCAATCATCATTGGATTTAATGTAAGACCGATGGGCAATGCACGTCAGCTGGCAGATAAAGAGGAGATTGACATTCGAACTTATTCGATTATTTACGATGCCATCAACGATTTGAAAGATGCGATGGAAGGAATGTTGTCACCGGAAATGAAAGAAGAAATTACGGGAATGGCAGAAGTTCGCGAGTTGTTTAAAATTTCAAAAGTTGGAACCATTGCCGGTTGTATGGTTATCAACGGAAAAATTTACCGCAACTCCGGCATTCGATTGATACGCGAAGGAGTCGTGATTTACACAGGCGAATTGGCATCTTTAAAACGTTTTAAAGACGATGTCAGAGAAGTATCGAAAGGATATGATTGCGGAATTCAAATCAAGAATTACAACGACCTTGAAATCGGCGATCAGATTGAAGCATTCCAAGAAGTGGAAGTCAGAAAAAAATTAAAATAACGATAACTTTATAGTTTAGCTTAAGAAAGCTGCTCGTGACTCGGGCAGCTTTTTTTGTCATTAGGTTTGAGGTCGAAAGCTTCCCGTACTGGATATCTTTCTTACTCGCTACTGCGCTTATATCAAAAATAACCACAAATTAAATATAACTACAGAAAACACAAAATCAGCCTGAAGTGGCAAACAAGCGTTCATCACATCGATTATACGCATGAGCTATTTTCTCTTTCCGGTAAATCACAAAATTCATATATTTTAAATGTGCTTTTAACAATAGAAGTTTCTATACTACTTGATGATGTAGAAAATTTAAGTCGCGGGATGTATTTGCTGAAAATAAAAACCAACCAAGGTACGGTTACAAAGAAGTTTGTTAAAGACTAAACCATTGCTGTATAGCCTTGATTTTTAAGACTAAATTTTTTCTTCAGTGCATTGGTCTGAAAAACTCGGTCGTATCCAACACCTTTTTATGGTTGTACTCTTTTTATTTTTTTCTATCCGGTTTTAAAATAAAAGCAGCGGAAAATTCCTTTTTCAAGAGGAGCAACACCCGTTCAGCCTCTATTCTTGAGTTAAAATTGCCGACCCAAACTTTGTAATTGGGGGTTTCATATTCAATCGAAGCCGGCCAATCAGTAAAGTCCTTCTGATATTTTTCAAGGGTTTCATTCGCTTTGGAGAGTTCTCCGTAGTATATTTGAATAGTGTAACCGATGGAAAGCCGATTTTCTTTCTCTAAATTTTTCTGGATTTCGAGCATTTTTGGAATTCGGGAATCTTCATTTATGATGATTGAACCTTGTTGTGCAGCTAAAGTCATGCTTATTGAAAATGCTACTAGGCTGAAAATAATTGATTTAAAATCTAAGGATATGTTCATCTGTCGTTTTGTTTGCTACAAATTTAATACTTTATCTTATGTGCTTTGTAATTCGCGTTATTTAGAATTAGTATAAATTATCGCTTAACACTTTGTTTGCATTTTCAAAATCGAGTTTATAATGTACTTTTGCTCTTTAAATTCTGGAAGGCGTCGTTTTAATAGCCGACTAACAGAATCTAAAAGTATGCCAAGAATTGACCAATATATTATAACCCATAGTATGAAACAGGTAAGTTTTATAAATCTTCGTTCAAAATTGCCCTTTCTTCTGTTGGCTTTGATGCTGACATTTTCAGCCGCTGTTTATGCGCAAGATGAAGCTGCCGAGGAATCCGTGGAAGATACCTCCGGTGCCGATATTGCTGCAGGTGAAGCATTGTTTAAAGCGAATTGTGCAGCGTGTCACAGATTGGACAGAAAATCAGTCGGTCCGGAATTAAGAGGTGTTGGACAAAAGTTTGATCGTGATTGGTTGTATAAGTGGATTCAAAACAGCCAAGCTTTAGTCAGAGCAGGAGATCCGTTGGCCGTTCGATTGTTTGAAGAACACAACAGGATGATCATGACCCCCTTCCCGGGATTGTCTGAAACCGATATCGATAACATTTTAGCGTATACCGACCAGCCTAAAGCCGAGCCGCAAGCTGCCGCAACAGATGCTGCAGCGGCTGCATCAGGTGCTGGCGGAGGAGCGCAGGGCGGCGTGTCTAATACAATCCTTCTTGGAGCGCTGGCGCTGATATTTTTGCTTTTGGTAATTATGCTTTTCTTGGTGTACAACACACTTCGAAGAATTGCAGTTGCTAAAGGAATTCACGTAGAAGAAGAGAAAGAAAAAAGAACGCCGATTTGGAAGGCGTTCATTCAAAATCAGTTTTTAGTAATTGTTACTTCCATCGTCTTGTTGTTTGCGGCGAGTTATTTTGCATTTGGATATTTAATGCAAATCGGCGTTGATCAGGGTTATCAGCCGGTGCAGCCCATCCATTACTCTCATAAAATTCACGCCGGTGACAACGGAATTGATTGTAATTTCTGTCATAGCGGAGCAAGACAAGGGAAAACTGCAGGAATCCCTTCATTAAATGTGTGTATGAATTGTCATATGAGTATTTCTGAAGTATCTGAAGAAACAGCTACAGCAGAATATTCCAAGGAGTTTTATGACGGAGAGATCGCAAAGCTTTACGAAGCGGTGGGATGGGATCCGAATGAAATGGCTTACACCAAAGATCCAAAGCCTGTAAAGTGGGTTCGCATTCACAACTTGCCTGACTTTGCATACTTTAATCACGCACAGCACGTAGCTGTGGGAGGTGTTGCTTGTCAGACGTGCCACGGTGAAGTGGAGCAAATGGAGGTGATGGAACAGCATGCAACATTAACTATGGGGTGGTGTATCGATTGTCACAGAGAAACAAATGTGGCTCTTGGAACAAACGAGTATTATGCAAAAATTCACGAAGAGCTCTCCAAAAAATATGGAGTAGAGACACTGACTGTCGCTGAAATGGGAGGCATGGAGTGTGCAAAATGTCACTATTAATTTAAATTGAATCTGAGAAAACTAAATTCTTGTGTGATTAAAAAGAGAAGGTTGATTTAATTTTTAGGAGTTTTTAATCCACATATAAAACGTGTTCAAATATTATGGCATCAAATAAAAAATACTGGAGAAGTATAGATGAGCTAGATCAGGACAATGAAATTGTTAAGGCACTTGAAGATAAAGAGTTTGTAACGGAAATTCCCGTTGATGATTTCTTGGGTGATAAAAAAACGCTGGAAACTTCCAGAACTACCCGAAGAGATTTTTTAAAGTATGTCGGTTTCTCTACTGCTGCAGCTACTTTAGCGTCGTGTGATGGTCCTGTGGTGAAAGCGATACCATATGTAATTAAACCGGAAGAAATCACTCCGGGAGAAGCAAATTATTACGCTTCCACGATTGGCGACGGTTTTGATTTTGCCAATGTGTTGGTGAAAACCAGAGAGGGACGACCGATAAAAATTGAGCGAAACGACTTGTCCAAATATAACGGAAGTGTTAATGCGCGTGTGCATGCTTCTGTTCTGGGACTCTATGATAAAAACAGATTGACAGGACCAACTATAGACGGTGCTGAAGTTAGCTGGTCTGAGTTTGATGCAGTAATGGCTCAAAAAATGAATGCGCTGCAAGGTCAGGAGGTAGTTTTGCTTACACAAACCTTTGCGAGCCCTTCTACCGAGAAACTTATCGGAGAATTTATCGAAAAATATCCCAACGTACGTCACGTGGTTTATGATGCCGTGTCAAGTTCGGATGCTTTGGATGCGTTCCAAAATAAATACGGCGTACGTGCATTGCCCGATTATGATTTTTCGCAAGCCGAAGTTATCGTGTCCGTGGGTGCCGATTTCTTAGGAGATTGGCAAGGTGGAGGATACAGTGCTTCCTATGCAAAATCGAGAATCCCGAGAAACGGGAAAATGTCGCGTCATATTCAATTTGAAGCAAATCTAAGCTTATCCGGTGCAAAAGCAGATAAACGCGTTCCTGCTACACCTTCTCAGCAATTGCAAATATTAAGAGCTTTGGCAGGCGGAAGTACTTCCGGATTGCCTGAACATATTGCCGATGCTGTTATGAAAGCAAAAGCGCAATTGCAAAAAGCCGGACGTCGTGGCGTTCTTGTAACAGGATTGCCGTCAGTAGAAGCGCAAACCATAGCGTTGGACTTTAATGCGAATAGTTCTGTGATGAATACAACGGCGCCTCGTTTGATAAGACAGGGAAGCAATGCGGAAGTGAACAGCGTGGTAAACGGCGTGTTATCAGGTTCAATCAAAGGTTTAATCACTGTTGGCGTGGATCCGGTTTACTCTTTGCCGAATGGCGCTGCGTTTGCCGAAGCATATAAGAATTTAACATTTTCCCTTGCGTTTACGATGCGCAATGACGCTACTGCCGAGTTGGCGCAGATGGTAGCTGCTACGCCGCACTACCTTGAATCATGGGGAGACTATCAATTGAAGGCCGGAGTCTACAGTTTGTCTCAGCCCACCATTCGTCCGTTGTTTAACACACGTCAATTCCAGGATTGTTTGTTGCGTTGGACAGGATCGTCCGATTCTTATTATGACTACATTAAAAATTTATGGAACGATTCCATCCTTGACGGAAAGTCGTGGAATCAAGCTTTACATGATGGATATATAGAAACGAACAAACCTGCTTTTAGCACTTATCAAGCAAGCAGCAGCGGTGTGTTGGTTGAAAGTGAAAGTGACGGTGCTATTTCAGGCTTCCAGGAAAATTCCGGCGGTTTTGAATTGACATTATATACCTCAGTAGCTTTGGGTGACGGGCAGCAAGCCAACAACCCGTGGTTACAGGAATTACCTGATCCCATTACGCGTTGTACTTGGGATAATTATGTCACTATATCCAAAAGTGATGCCGATGAATTGGGATTGATGAACAAGCATGTTGCCAATGGCGGATTAAACGGGAGTTATGTGAATATTAAAATGAATGATGTTGTCATTGAAAATGTTCCCGTTATCGTACAGCCCGGTCAAGCAAAAGGATCGCTTGGGCTTGCATTGGGTTATGGAAAAACCGCTGCCATTCAAAAAGAAATGCAAACGGGAGTCAATGCATATCCCTTATACAAAAACTTCTCTACGGTACAGAATGTTACTTTAGAGAAAGCTTCCGGAGTTCATGAATTTGCAAGCGTACAAATGCAAAGTACCATGGCAGGAAGAAGCGAAGACATCATCAGAGAAACAACTATTGAAATCTTTAATACGAGAGATAAGGAATTTTTTAATCCTGTTCCGGCAGTTGAATACGATCATCAGTTTGTAGAAGTTCGTGATCAGAAAGTCGATTTGTGGGCACCTTATGACACTTCAATTGGACATCACTTCAATATGTCCATTGATTTGAACGCGTGTACGGGATGTGGTGCTTGTGTGATTGCATGTCACGCAGAAAATAACGTTCCTGTAGTTGGAAAGGATGAGGTTCGCAAATTCAGAGATATGCATTGGTTGCGTATTGATAGATACTATTCTGCCGGTGATTCTTATCAAGAAGAAATAGAAACTTCTGATAATCTTGGGGCATTTGAAACTTACCATAAAATAGAAACTCCGGGATATGAAAATCCTCAAGTGGCTTTCCAACCGGTGATGTGTCAACATTGTAATCACGCACCTTGTGAAACAGTATGTCCTGTTGCTGCTACTTCTCACGGTCGTCAGGGTCAAAACCAAATGGCCTATAACCGTTGTGTAGGAACAAGATATTGTGCAAACAACTGTCCTTATAAAGTTCGTCGATTCAATTGGTTTAACTATAGTGAAAATGATGAGTTCGATTACAATATGAATAATGATTTAGGACGAATGGTCTTAAATCCGGATGTGGTGGTTCGCTCTCGCGGAGTGATGGAAAAATGTTCACTTTGTATTCAGATTACTCAAAAAACAATATTAGACGCCAAAAGAGAAGGCAGAGAAATCAAAGACGGAGAGTTTCATACAGCTTGTTCAAGAGCTTGTAGTACAGGAGCCATTGTTTTTGGAGATGTTAATGATAAAGAATCAGAAATATCAAAACTCCGTGAAGGAGATCGTATGTTCCGATTGTTGGAAAATGTTGGTACACGACCGAATGTAATGTATCAAATGCTTGTAAAAAATACATCGGAAGAATAATAATTAAAGTAACAAACTAATTATAAGAGTTAAGTATGTCGTCACACTACGAAGCACCGATTAGAGAGCCTTTGGTTCTGGGAGACAAGTCCTATCATGACATCAGCCGTGAAATAGCTGCCCCTATCGAAGGAAAGGCAAATAAATCTTGGTGGATTGTTTTCACAATTTCCCTCGTTGCATTTTTGTGGGGAGTAGGTTGTATTATTTATGTAATATCTACCGGTATAGGAGTTTGGGGTTTAAATAAAACCATCGGCTGGGCATGGGATATCACCAACTTTGTTTGGTGGGTTGGTATCGGACACGCCGGAACACTGATTTCAGCCGTACTGTTATTGTTCCGTCAAAAATGGAGAATGGCGGTAAACCGTTCTGCAGAGGCGATGACAATTTTTGCGGTAGTCCAAGCCGGTTTGTTCCCGCTGATTCACATGGGACGTCCTTGGTTGGCTTATTGGGTATTGCCTATTCCGAATCAATTTGGTTCGCTTTGGGTAAACTTTAATTCACCACTCCTTTGGGACGTTTTTGCAATTTCCACTTACCTTTCCATTTCATTGGTGTTCTGGTGGACCGGACTGCTTCCTGACTTTGCAATGATTCGCGACAGAGCAAAAACTCCTTTTCAAAAGAAGATATACGGAATCCTTAGTTTCGGATGGTCGGGAAGAGCAAAAGACTGGCAACGTTTTGAAGAAGTTTCTCTTGTGTTGGCAGGACTTGCAACTCCTTTGGTACTTTCCGTACACACCATTGTATCATTTGACTTTGCCACATCGGTCGTTCCGGGATGGCACAGTACCATTTATCCGCCTTATTTCGTCGCCGGTGCTATTTTTTCGGGTTTTGCAATGGTGCAAACACTTTTGATAATCATGAGAAAAGTGCTCCATCTGGAGGATTATATTACGGTGTTGCATATTGAGTATATGAACCAAGTAATTCTCTTGACCGGAGGAATTGTCGGGGTGGCCTATATAATTGAATATTTTATCGGATGGTACACCGGGATGCCTTATGAAAACTATGTGTACTTGTCATTTGGTGCAGCAACCGGTCCGTACTGGTGGGCATTCTGGGCACTGATTATCTGTAATATGGTTGTTCCATTGACCCTGTGGGTAAAAAAATACAGAAGAAATATTGTCTGGACGTTTATCGTTTCGATTATTATCAACATCGGAATGTGGTTTGAGCGATTTGACATTATCGTTATCGATTTGAGTAAAGACCGTCTGCCTTCATCGTGGGCGATGTTCCAACCAACTTTTGTCGATATCGGAACGTTTATAGGAACTATTGGCTTTTTCTTTGTCCTGTTCTTACTTTATGCACGTACTTTCCCCGTCATTGCTCAAGCGGAAGTCAAGACTATTTTGAAGTCGTCCGGAGAAGGATACAAGAGATTGCGGGCAAAACACGGTGATGATGTCAGCCACGCTCAAAATGTAGAATCCTATCCTGCGGATGCCGGACCGGCAGCAAACATTTCTTACAAGCGATTTGAAAATGTAATTCCGTATGAAAGAGGTGCGGCAGGATCGTCTACTTCAGATATTGCACAAGCGCGAGAAGCTAAAATTAATCAGTTGCTTGATAGTGTCGGCAGATTTGATGGGGCGATACAAACTCAAGACGATTTGCAGCGCATCAAAGGAATTGGTCCTGTATTGGAGCAGCAACTGCATCAGATTGGAATTTTTACATTTGATCAAGTAAGCAGAATGACTACCAAAGAGTATCAGCTTATCAAAGATATTATTAGTGATTTTGCCGGAAGTCCTGACCGTGATGATTGGGCGGCACAAGCGTTGATGTTAAAAAATGAAAAATAATTATGGCAGCAAATAAGATACACGCAATTTATACCGACGACGATCTGCTGTTACAAGCGGTGAAACAAACGCACTCAAAAGAGTACGAGATATCAGAAGTTTACACTCCCTTTCCTGTTCACGGATTGGACGAAGCAATGGGACTGAAACCAACCCGCCTAGCTATTACTGCATTTCTTTACGGTCTTGTTGGATTGTCACTGGCAGTTTGGATGATGAACTATATGATGATTATGGATTGGCCGCAGAATATCGGAGGAAAACCCAGTTTTTCCTTTCATCAGAATATGCCGGCATTTATCCCGATTATGTTTGAAATGACCGTGTTCTTTGCCGGTCACTTGATGGTGATTACTTTTTATATGAGAAGTCGCTTGTGGCCATTCAAGAAAGCTGAAAATCCGGACATAAGAACAACCGATGACAGATTTCTGATGGAAATAGAAGTAGCAGATCACAACGTTGATGAACTTGCCAAATTTCTATACGATACCGGAGCATCTGAAATAAGTTTGATTAAAAACGAAGAAGATATCTAAATTATGAAAACACTATCAAAAATAGCCTTAATAATGGTCGTGTCAGCATCGCTGGTAGGGTGTTTTAATAAAAACAAACCGAATTACCAATTCTTTCCCAATATGTATGTTTCACCTAGTTATGATACTTATGGGGCTTATGAAATATTTCCGAATGAACAGTCAGCGATGTTGCCTGTAGAAAATACCATCCCGAGAGGTTTTAAACCCTATGAATTGGAGCATAGTTATGAAGGCTATCAAGCATCTAAAGACATTTTGGATTTTCCGATTGAAGTAAACGAAAAGAATCTCACAACAGGAAGTCAACTGTTTACCTTGTATTGTGCTGTTTGTCACGGTGACAAAGGGGACGGAAAAGGCATCTTGGTCGAAAGAGAAAAATTCTTGGGCGTTCCAAGCTTTGCAGATCAGGGGAGAGAGATTGTTCCCGGTCGTGTGTATCACGTTCAAACCTATGGATTAAACACAATGGGGTCCTATGCCTCGCAAGTAAATTCTGAGGAGCGCTGGCAGATTGCCATGCACGTCATGGATTTAAAAGCGCAACTTAACGGAACACCCGGAATTCTTGAAACTGCTGCACAAAATCAGAATAATACAGTCCAAGAAACTGAAAGCGATGTTGCAGATTCCGAAGAAACACAATCTAATTAAAGAATTTAAAAGAGAATGGCTAATAAAATGTACACGTTACCTAGTAAATTAAAACTGTTTTCCATTATTCTTGTGGCAATTGGATTAGTGGGAATTGTCTATGGATTTCTCAGCACTCCAAAGACAGTGGATGATGTTCAACATATCATCGAAGAACATCAAGCACATCGAGCAGCCAATAATAGCGCTACAGCTGATTTTATAGATAGAGCTCGCGGAGAAGAAGGGTTTTCTGATCGTTCGTTGCAAGAATCTCAAGACTTCGCTTATAACGACGGTTCCTTAGAGCACGCTGAGCATGTTTTACACCAACTGCAAGCAAGACCTTGGTCGGCTACTTTTACCGCCGCATTCTTTTTTATGATGCTCGCTTTGGGTGTGTTGGTATTCTACGCAATTCAATACGTAGCCAAAGCAGGGTGGTCACCGGGATTGTACCGCATCATGGAAGGAATTACCAATTACTTGTTGCCGGGATCAATCATCGTTCTGTTGATTGTTATTTTTGCGGGAACCAATTTCTTCCCTTGGTTAAACGATGATTTGGTTGCCGAAGACAAATACCTGCAAATTAAATCTGCCTACTTAAATATGCCGTTTTTTGTAATCAGAGGAATCATTTATGTGGCCGGATGGAACTTGTATCGATACATCGCCAGAAGAAATTCATTGAATCAAGCAGATGCATTAAACTTTGATTTCTACAGAAAAAACTACAATATTTCTGTGATATTCTTAGCCTTTTTCTTTATAACAGAAGCTTTTATGGCGATGGACTGGTTTATGTCTATGACACCTCACTGGTTTAGTACGCTTTTCCCTTGGTATGTATTTGCAAGTATGTTCGTCACTGCAATTACAGCATTGACATTGATAACTATTTATTTGCGAAGCATCGGATTGGTTCCGTTTATTTCGAACAAACACTTGCATGATTTGGCAAAGTATATATTTGCATTTAGCATTTTCTGGACTTATTTGTGGTTCTCTCAGTTTATGCTAATCTGGTATGCAAATATTCCTGAAGAAGCAGCTTATTTCACCATTCGAGTTCAAGAGTATGGAACCTTGTTTTTTGGAATGCTTATCTTTAACTTTGTTTTCCCGTTATTAATTTTGATGAATAGTGATTTCAAACGAATTCCTTGGCTTATTGTGATTACAGGAATATTTGTTCTCATAGGGCATTATGTAGATATTTACTTGTTAATAATGCCTTCGACGGTAGGAGCGCATTATTACTTTGGCATACCGGAAATTGGAGCTATTTTATTCTTCCTTGGTCTTTTCATACTTTTAGTAGGAATTGGATTAGGACAAACATCGCTCGATCCGGGGAATGATCCTTATATTAAAGAAAGTAAGAACTACCATTTTTAGTAAACTCGTATTAAAGAAGAAATAGAAGATGACTACATTTTTAGTAATTCTCGTTATCCTGTTATTTGGAGTGTCAGTATGGCAAATGAATAGAATTTTCCAATTGGCCAGACAAAAGCCGGTCGGTTATGCTGACATCGCAACAGATAAAGACAACAATAATCAAGGATATTTAATGGTAGGCTTTTTAGTCTTTCTATACTTGTTGACCATTGTAAGTTTTTATTTGTGGTATGATACTTTATTGCCCGAGTCTGCATCAGAGCACGGATCGCGAATCGACAATCTGATGTTGATTACCATGATTCTGATTTTTATCGTCGGTATCCTAACACAAGCATTGCTACACTGGTTTGCTTTTATTTATCGTGGAAACAAAACCCGTCAAGCTACTTTTTATGCAGATAATGACAAGCTTGAATTTATATGGACAATTATCCCTGTAATTACTCTTGCCGGACTTATTATCTACGGTTTGTTTACTTGGACCGATATTATGAATGTCAATAAAGATGACGATCCGCTAATTGTTGAGGTTTATGCTTATCAGTTCGGGTGGAGAGCGCGATACGGTGGAAATGACAACACGCTCGGAGAAGCAAACGTTCGCTTAATCGAAGGAATGAATACACTTGGAGTCGATATGTCCGATCCGAACAGTTTGGATGATAAAGTAGTATCGGAATTGCACTTGCCCGTAAACAGAAAAGTGCTGTTTAAAATTCGTTCGCAAGATGTACTGCACTCCGTATATATGCCGCATTTCCGAGCCCAGATGAATGCTGTTCCCGGAATGATTACACAGTTTGCATTTACACCGACCATCACCACCGAGGAGATGCGTCAAAAGCAATATGTTATCGACAAAGTGAATAACATTAATAACATTCGTCAGAGAGAAAGTGAAAAATTAATTGCCGCAGGCGATGAAGCTTTAGAACCTTATGAATTTGATTACCTACTTTTGTGTAATAAGATTTGTGGAGTAAGCCACTACAATATGCAAATGAAGATTGTAGTCGAATCCGAAGAGGATTATATGTCGTGGTTAGCAGAACAGCCAACTTTGGCAGAACAGTTGAATCAATAAATAGAATTAATTAGGAATTAAGATATGTCAGCACAAGTAGTTAATACCTATGACGATCATCAGGAAGATCTGGAACACACAAAAGAAACCTTCATCACGAAATATATCTTTAGTACAGATCATAAAATGATTTCAAAGCAGTATATGATAACCGGACTCATCATGGGAGCTATCGGGTTATTTATGTCTGTTTTATTCAGGCTGCAATTGGCCTGGCCGGATCATAAGTTTACCGTTTATGAAATATTCTTAGGAAAATGGGGACAAGACGGAGTAATGGATCCGAATATGTATTTGGCATTGGTTACCATCCACGGAACAATCATGGTATTCTTTGTTCTTACCGCAGGATTGAGCGGAACTTTCAGTAACTTGCTCATTCCGTTGCAAATCGGTTCGCGCGATATGGCTTCTGGATTTATGAATATGTTATCCTATTGGATGTTCTTTATTTCCGCAGTGCTTATGGTAATCTCTTTGTTTGTGGAAACCGGTCCGGCATCTGCAGGATGGACAATTTATCCTCCGTTGAGTGCCTTGCCGCAATCCATTCCGGGTTCCGGCGCGGGAATGACCTTATGGCTTATTTCCATCGCGATATTTATTGCCTCCTCTTTATTGGGATCTTTAAACTTTATCGTGACGGTGCTGAACTTGAGAACCAAAGGCATGTCGATGACTCGTCTGCCGTTGACAGTTTGGTCGTTCCTCGTAACTGCAATTGTCGGTTTGGTATCGTTCCCGGTACTGTTTTCAGCAGCTTTGATGTTGATTATGGATCGAAGCTTCGGAACTTCATTTTTTCTTTCAGATATTTATATTGCCGGGGAAGTATTGCACCATCAAGGAGGATCTCCGGTACTTTTTGAGCACTTGTTCTGGTTCTTGGGACACCCCGAGGTTTATATTGTAATTTTACCTGCGATGGGAATCGTGTCAGAGATATTGGCTACAAACTCCCGAAAACCCATCTTCGGTTATCGCGCGATGGTGGCGTCATTGCTCGCCATTGCATTCCTTTCAACAATCGTATGGGGACACCATATGTTCGTTTCCGGAATGAATCCGTTCTTAGGGTCGGTATTTACTTTTACAACTTTATTGATTGCCATTCCATCCGCAGTTAAATCATTTAACTGGATTACGACCATTTGGCGCGGAAATCTCCAAATGAACGTCGCCATGTTGTTCAGTATTGGTTTTGTTTCTACGTTTATTACCGGTGGACTTACCGGACTGATTGTAGGAGACAGTGCTTTGGATATTAACGTTCACGATACTTATTTCGTTGTTGCGCATTTCCACCTTGTGATGGGAGTTTCAGCCGCATACGGATTTATAGCCGGTGTGTATCACTGGTTCCCGAAGATGTTCTCAGGAAGACTGATGAACAAGCAGTTGGGGTATATTCACTTTTGGATTACCGCGGTAGGGGCTTACGGAATTTTCTTCCCGATGCACTTTGTCGGACTTGCCGGTCTGCCCAGACGTTATTACACCAACAGTAGTTTCCCGTATTTTGACGATCTCGC